>Ga0209656_10000367_pt1 | contig 29825 bp, 25 predicted proteins | sample BogFormECP12_OM2_FD_188239 | JGI IMG/M metagenome (GOLD analysis project Ga0209656, IMG submission 188239) | Bog forest soil microbial communities from Calvert Island, British Columbia, Canada - ECP12_OM2 (SPAdes) (version 2) | ecosystem: Environmental > Aquatic > Freshwater > Wetlands > Bog ...
GGCAGATCATTTCGACGGGCAACGGAACGGCGAGGCGGTCCACCACGTCGAAGGCGGGCTGGTCTTCGATTCCGGCCAAACAGCGCCGGACGATCTCTTCGATCGCAGTCGCCATCTCCTTGATGCGCGGCGGCGTGAATCCCCTGCTGACGATACGGCGCATTCGGGTGTGCTGGGGCGGGTCGGCCGCGGCGATGGTCTTCGCGGAAGCCATCTCGGCCATGTCCACCGGGATGCCCGCGGCCAGCGCGAGCAATCGCTCGACCACCTCTGGTTTCATCTCGTCATCGGGCGGCGCGGATCCTTCGTAGGGATTGGGTCGCGATGAAAATTGCTGCGGGTTGGACTGCACTGCCTTGACATCGTCGAACCGGGACACCACCCAGATGTCAGAGCTGGCGCGGTAGACGGGAAATCGCTCCCGCAATTCGGCGAGCACCTGTGGCAGCTGGTCTGGTGGTCCGGGCTTGAACGGGTCGAAGATGAAATCGGATTCATTCGCGCTCATCGCCGCTCAATCCCAAAAGCGGTACAGCGTGCGGGCGTTGAGCTCGACGATCTTTCGCGCCTCATCGTCGGGCACATCGACGAGATGCTCGGCCAGCAGCTTGCGGGTGTGCGGCCAGTTGGAGTCCGAATGCGGATAGTCACTTTCGAACATGATGTTGTCGATGCCGATCCGGTGCCGTTGCTCGATACCCGACTGGTCAGAGATGAAACAGCCGTAAATGTGCTCCCGGAATAGCTCGGAGGGAAGTTTGTCGGCGTTGATGTTGCACCAGTACTTGTGTCGGCCCCAGGAGTAGTCGATGCGTTCCAGTAGATACGGCATCCAGCCGATGCCGCCCTCGGAAAGCGCGACTTTGAGCTTGGGAAACTTGTAAAACACGTCGGACATCAACAGGTCGACGGTTGCCATCATCGAGTTCACCCCGAAAAGCGCGATGCTGATGAACATATCGCCGTCCGGCGCGAGCCCCTGCGGCATGCCGCCGGAGCCGAAGTGCATCGACAGCGGAAGTTCGGCTTCCTCGCAGATGCGCAGGATCGGATCCCAATGGTCGGTGTGGAACGACGGCAAGCCAAGTTTGTGCGGCGCCTCGATGAACGAAACCGACCTGGCGCCCTTCGCGGCGGTGCGTTCGATCTCGGCCACCGACGCGTCGATGTCCCAGAACGGCACCGTGATCAACGGGATCTGGCGCTCGGGGGCATAGGCACACCACTCATCGAGGATGAAGTCGTTGTAAGCGCTAATGCACAGCTTCGCGAAGTCCTTGTCCTCGGCGGCGTAAAACGTGCTGCCGGCGAATCCACCGAAGTTCGGGAAGCACAGCTGGGCCCAGGTGCCCTCGATGTCCATGTCCTTGATGCGGTCGGCGATGTCGTGACACCCCGGCAGCATGTCATCGTAGCTGCGTGGGTCCATGCCGAAGTCGCGCGGGTGCTTACCCGCCACCGCGTTGAGAGCAAAGTTGCCCGACTGCCGCCCTTCGTAAAGCCAGGTGTCGTTGCCGTCGGGGAGCTTCACGATGCGCGGCGCCACGTCCTCGTACTTTGCGGGAAGCCGGTCAAGCCAAACGCGGGGATGTTCGATGACATGGTCGTCAACGGAAATGATTCTTGCATCTTCGGGAAGCATATGATCTCTTTCTGAAAGGCATCGCATCTCAACAGTAGAACGCTACCTGCGTCAGATGCAACGGGCATACTATGCTGACGCCGCAATGAAGTAATCACATGTGCTGGGAGGCGGTTGATGGTCACGCTGCGTCGAGAAGCACTCGACCCCGAGATTCGCGAGGCCGTCCGCGATCTGCCCGATTTCGTGTTCTCCACCGAGACCGTGCCGATGATGCGTCAGAACGCCCCGTTCGCGCCCGTGCCGGCACCCGACATCGAACGCACCGAGCTGACGACCGATCCCAACGGCGGGGTCGCGCTGACCCTGCTCTATCCCCGCGACGCTGCCGGTGAGCTGCCGGCCCTGTACTGGATGCATGGCGGCGGGACGGTGATCGGAAACCGCTTTATGGATAACGCCCGGCTCAACGAATGGTGCCGATTGCTGTCCTGCGCCTGCGTTAGCGTCGAATACCGGTTGGCGCCGGAAGCACCCTATCCGCTCCCCCTAGACGACTGCGACAACGGATTGCGGTACATCGTTGATCACGCGGCCGATCTGCGGCTGGACCCGCGCCGCATCGGGTCGGCGGACGCAGCGCCGGAGGATTGCTGGCCGCCGCTCTCGGGCTGCGTTGGCGGGACCAGGAGCTCGAGGGTCTGGGATTCGCATACCTCGAATACCCGATGCTCGATGACCGGATGACCACGCCGTCGAGCGCGCTCGATGGCCTGCCAATGTGGAGTCGGGAGTCCAACGCGTTCGGCTGGCGCAGCTATCTAGGCGAGCGCTACGGAACAGACGATGTGTCGCCCGACGCGGTGCCCGCCAGGGCCGCCGAGCTTGCGGGCCTACCGCCGACGTTCATCAGCGTGGGCACTGCGGACTGCCTGCGAGATGAGTCGATCGATTTTGCTGCTCGCCTATGCCGGGCCGGCGTGTCGACGGAGCTTCACGTCTACGCCGGCGCGATCCACGGGTTCGACATCTTCGCTGACTGCGCGGTGGCCAAATGCGCCGCGCGCGACAGTGCGGATTGGCTGGCCCGCCAATTCCGCTGACAGGTCAGCGGCGTGGACGGCTGCGAGGTAATCCAAGGCGGTTCTCGACGATCAGGCTGCGCAGCACTTCGCTGGAACCGCCGTAAATCGTCGTGGCGACCGCGCTGCGGTAATGGGCATCCAGCGCGCCGTCAACGGGAGCGTCTGGGTCAGTCCAATCCAGCATTCCCGCGGTTCCGGCAATATCGGCGGCGGCGGCTGACGCCCGCACATAGCTTTCAGGACCGAACAGCGCCGACACCGGCCCTGGCTTCTCGCCTTCGGCGTCCAGGAACGCCACCCGCAAGGCCAGCAAGTCGGCTACCTCGGCCTGCATCGCCATATGGGCCAGGCGCTCACGCACCAGGGGATCGTTGATGAGCGCGGTACCGTCGGTTCCCGGATGAGTGCGGGCGAATTCGAGCGCATCCGCTGCCACCAATCCCGTCCGCGAGGACGGCGCGACGTTCTGCTCGGCCTCCAACGCGGCCAACATCACCGAAAAGCCCTGGTGCGCTTCGCCAACCCTGTTGGAATCGGCGACCCGCACGTCGTTGTAGAACACGATGTTGGTGCGTTCATGCCCCATGGTGTGCACCGGCCGGATCTCGATACCCGGTGAATCCAGCGGTACCAGCAACATCGTCAGGCCCCGGGTACCGGCGGACCCTGGCGCCGAGCGGGTGAGGAGAAAGCAGTAGTCAGCGAGATGCGCGAAGGTGGTGAAGATCTTCTGGCCGTTGACAATCCAATCTTCACCGTCTTGCTCGGAGCGGGTCGCGCAGGCGAAGACATCAGATCCGCCTGCGGGTTCGGTGTAGCCGAGGCAGATGAGAATCTCGCCGGCCGCAACGGCCGGCAGAATTCTCGCCTTCAGCTCCGGTGAGCCCGCGACCCTGATCGCGTTGGCCGGCAACATCGTCGTCCCGGGCCCGATCGTAGGAACGCCTCCCCGGCGCAGCGTATCGAACAGCACAGCGGTCTCGAAGTGATCGAGTCCGGCCCCACCCTCCTCTACCGGCCAGACTGGGGCGATCCATCCGCGCTCCCCAAGCTTTCGCGCCAGCTCCCGGTCGGCACCGTCTCCAGTCCGTCGCTCGTTTTCGATCACCTCGCGGGTGACATACCGTGCGACGAATTCTTCTGCGTCGCTGCGGATTCGGGCCCAGTTCGCGGGTTCGCTAAAGTCCATGGCTCAGCGACCTCCAGTGCTCACCGGGCCGAAGCGTCTGTCGGCAAGGGTGAGTAGTTCGCGCCGCGGATCGGCGAATGCGACCGCCCATGCTTTGGCACGTCGGTAGTAGAGCTGGATGTCGTACTCCTCCATGTAGCCGTACCCGCCGTGGACGTGAAGGCTGTGCCCGGCTGCCTGATACGCGGTCTCCGCTGCGAATACGAACGCCATCGAGGCCAACGCCGGCCCGTCGGCATGCCCCGAATCCAAGGCCCAACAGGCCTTTTGGATCAACAGTTGGGCGCCGTCCAGCGCCGCGACAGCGTCGGCGAAGGGGTGAGCGACGGCCTGGTACATCGCGATGGGCTGCCCGAACGCGTGACGCACCTTCGTGTAATCAGAGCCGATGCGCACGGCCTCCGCAGCCAGTCCGATCAGCGCCGCCGCCCGCAGCACGCGGACCTCATCAAGAGCTGTCGCGAACATCGTCCGGGCAGAATCGCCGTCGGCCAGGCAGCGGCGCTCGCAGCCTTCGGGCCATCGGGCCAACGCCAACCCGCCGAAGTTGGTCCGTGGGATTCGGGCCAGCCCGGCCGGCCGTATCGCATAAAGCAGAGAACTCCCCTCGACGGCGAGAACCGCATCCGCGATCGCTCCGTCGACGAGCAATTGCTCCTCGACCGGTCCCGAGCCGGTGGCCAGCGACACGATAGACGAGCCGGTCAACACCGGGCCGACCAGCTCCTTTTCGCCAAGCCGGCCCAGTAGCCGCGCCGCGGCCGCGGTCTCGGCGACGGGTATTGGGGCGAGGCGGCGGCCCGCCTCCTCCGCTACCAGCGCCAGCTCGAGCAGACCCCCGCCCACGCCACCGCAGTCCGACGCCACGCCGATCCCGAGCGCTTCCGTCTCGCTGAAGCGCCGCCATAGGTCCTTGTCCAAGCCCGACGACTCCGCCGCCCGGACGCGCTGTGGCGTCGCCTCCTTCCGGAAGAGCGCTGCGAAAGTCTCGCGGACAGCACGTTGCTCTTCGCTTAACCGCAGGTCCACACCAGATTCCTTCCGTGTCCGAGGGCTCGACGGCAAAAGCGGGACTGCCGTAGCGAGCACACTACTCCTGGCGGAGTTATTACATGCAAAAAAGTAGTGCGTTGTTCTCTTCTTACGCACTCGGTGTTACTGTCGAGCGCAACAGGCAGGGCCGTACCGAGGAGTTCGACGATGACACAGAAGCTGGGTTTTCAGGTCTTCGACGGTGACAACCACATGTACGAGACGCGCGATGCGCTGACGAAGTTCCTGCCGCCCGAGTATCGCGGCGCGATCCGCTATGTCGAGGTGGACGGCCGCACCAAGATCGCCACCTTGGGACAGATCAGCGAGTACATCCCCAACCCAACCTTCGATAAGGTCGCCGCGCCGGGCGCCCAAGAGGACTACTTCCACAACGGCAATCCGGAAGGCAAATCGCATCGCGAGATCCTGGGCAGGGCGATCGAGGCAACCCCCGCGATGCGTGAACCGGCACCCCGGCTGGCGCTGATGGACGAGCAGGGCATCGACAAGTCGATGATGTACCCGACGCTGGCAAGCCTGGTAGAGGAACGCTTCCGGGACCACCCCGAGGCGACCCACACGATCATTCACGGCCTGAACCAGTGGTTGCACGAGACCTGGCAATTCGATTACAAGGGCCGCATCTTCACCACGCCCATCATCACCTTGCCGATCGTGGAGAAGGCGATCGACGAGCTGAACTGGGTGGTCGAGCGCGGCGCGCGCGCCATTCTCATCCGGCCGGCGCCGGTGCCCGGGCTGCACGGCCCGCGCTCGTTCGCGCTGCCCGAATTCGACCCGTTCTGGAAGCGAGTGGTCGAGACCGGCGTGCTCGTCATCATGCACGCCTCCGACAGCGGATACTCTCGCTATGCCAACGACTGGGAGGGTTCCGGCGAGTTCCGGCCGTTCCAGCCTTCCCCGTTCCGCTCCTACTACAGCCTGGCTCGCAACCCGGCCGAGGACGCGGTCGCGGCGCTGGCCTGCCACGGACTGCTGACGCGTTTTCCCGAGCTTCGAATCGGCATGGTGGAGAACGGAACAACCTGGCTGCCCCGGCTGCTGGAGAACCTCAGCGACACCCGTAAGAAGATGCCGCAGCTCTACAGCGAGGACCCCGTCGAGGCCATCTGTCGCTGCGTCTACTTCAATCCCTTCTGGGAGGAGAACGTGGCCCAACTCGCGAAACTGGTGCCGATTGAGCACCTGTTCTTCGGATCGGACTATCCCCATCCGGAGGGCCTGGCGGATCCCCTCAGCTACGCCGAGCGTCACCCAGAGCTAAGCGACAACGAGATCGCCATGGTCATGGGCCGCACCCTCTCGAGCATGATGCAGGTGGACGCCTGAGATGTCGACGGATCACGGTGCGTCGTCCGCCACGAAAACGCGAGCAGACGGCGACCCGGCGGAGTTCAACCCCTACTCGGATGTGTTCTTCGACGACCCCTATGAGACCTACCGGTGGATGCGCGATGAGGCGCCGGTCTACTACAGCGAGCGGTGGGACTTCTACGCCCTGACCCGCTACGAGGATGTTGTTGCCGCGCACCGGGATTGGGAGACGTTTAGCAGCGCCTACGGGGTGACCCTGGATGCGCTGTCGATGCGTCACCGGTTCAGCACCAACATGTTGATCATCATGGACCCCCCGGAGCATGAGCGGCTGCGCAAGCTCGTGCGGCAGGTGTTCACCAAGGCGGCGATCGCCAATCTGGAGCCGCTCGTGGTGGAGGTGGTGACCTCCTACATTGAGGCGCTGAAGGATAGGCAGAACTTTGATGTGGTGGCCGATTTCGCCGCCCTGTTCCCTGTGGAGATCATCTCCTCCATGCTCGGTGTCCCGAGCGGTGAACGACAGCAGATCCGTTTGTGGACTGACGGATTCCTGCACCGGGAGGAAAACAATCCGTTCGCGACGGAAAGTGGCGTGGCCGATTCGATGGCGATGGGCGAGTACTTCCTGGAGCTGGCCCGCGACAAGCGCCGCAACCCCGATGACCTGATCATCAGCAGACTGGTCACCGCCACCTATGACGATGACGCGGGGCTGACGCACCGGCTCAGCGACGACGACATCGCCACGTTCGCGGTGCTGCTGGCCGCGGCGGGCAGTGAGACCGTCACCAAGCTGGTGGGCAACGGGGTGATGGCCTTTCACCGCAATCCTGATCAGTGGGAGTTGGTGCTCGCTGATCCCACACTGATTCCCGGCGCCATCGAGGAGATGCTCCGGCTCAATCCGCCTTCGCAGTATCAGGGGCGTTTCGCCACCCGCGACGTCGCCCTCGACGGCGGGACGATTCCTGCGGGCTCCCCCACGTTGTTGGTAACCGGAGCCGCGACCCGTGACCCGCGGGCCTACCAGCGGCCCGACGCGTTCGACATCCGACGCGGCGGGGCCACCACGCTGGCATTCGGGTTCGGGGCGCACAGCTGCCTCGGCTCGTGGCTCGCCCGCCTCGAGAGCCACGTCGCCTTCCAGCAGTTCCGCGAACATTGGCCACGATTCGACGTCGACACGGGCTGTCTGCGCCGGGTCACCATGTCCAACGTCGCCGGCTACTCGCACATCCCCGTCCACGTCGGCTGATGGCCGGAGCCCACCCGGCGGCAGAGGATTCGACGCCCAGCGGCATGCCGGCCAGCATCCCCGAGCTCCTCGCCATCAGGCGCGCCGCACCCGACGGCGAGTTCCTCATCACCGATGACGAGCGACTGACCTTCGCGGAAGCGGAGACCGCGTCGCTGGAGTTGGCCGACGCGCTGCTAGCCTCCGGTGTCGGCAAAGGGACCCGGGTCGGGATCCTGTTCCCGAACTGTGCCCAGTGGCTCATCTCCTGGCTGGCTGCCGCGCGAATCGGCGCGCTGACGGTTCCCCTGTCGACTTTCGCACCTGGTGGGGAACTCGGGCGGCTGCTGCGGCACACCGATGTGCAGGTCGTACTCATGGGCCGATCGATCGCAGGCCGCGACCTCGTCGAGCGCATGCAGGACGCGCTGCCCGGCCTCACCGCCGGAGGCGCCGTGATCGCTGCACCGCAGGCACCCTACCTGCGGCAAATACACGTTTGGCCGGACTGCGACCGCTCCTGGGCGGCGCCGTGGCCGCGCCCGGAACCCGCTGTATCGCTTGCATATTCAGCCGAGAACGAAGTTGTACCCGCGGATGACCTCGTCGTAGTCACCACCTCGGGGACGACGGCGCTGCCGAAATCCGTCGTCCACACGCACGGCAGCCTGGTGCGCCACGCCTACATTCTGGCCCGCCATCGTGGCGTCACCTCCGTTGACCGCATCTATTCGCCGATGCCGTTCTTCTGGGTGGGCGGCCTGACGATGGTTGTGCTGCAAGCCCTCTCGACCGGCGCGGCCATCCTCGCGCAAGATGTATTCGAGGCGGGCAGCACGCTGGCGCTGTTGGAGCGGGAACGAGCGACGTTCATCTCATGCTGGGCCCAGGCAAGCCAGGCCATGGCCGACCATCCCGACTTCGCCAAGCGCGACCTGTCGAGCGTGCGAGGCGGCACCATGCTCGAGGCGCTGCCGCCCGACCGGCGACCACGCGAACCCGACCTGATACCCAACCTGCTTGGCATGACCGAGACCGGCGGCCCACACACGATGGTCGAGGTGCCCGACACCCCGCTGCCCCCGGAGTTGCGCGGCTCCTTCGGAATTCCGCTACCCAGTGTGGTGCAGCACCGGATCGTCGACACCGCCTCGGGCGTCGAGGCGCCGCCTGGTCACGAGGGCGAGATCCAGGTACGTGGGCAGATCTTGATGAACGGTATCTACAAGCGGGAACGCCACGAGGTGTTCGGCCCCGACGGTTGGTATGCCACCGGAGACCGAGGATGGTTCGACGAGGCCGGCCACCTACACTTCACCGGCCGCGCAAGCACTCTCATCAAGACCGCGGGATCCAACGTGTCGCCGGCGGAGGTCGAGGCCGAATTGGACGCCATGCCCGGCGTGCTGCACAGCTTCGTCGTCGCCCTGCCACATCCGGTACGCGGCCAGGTAGTTGGGGCCGCTGTCGTGCCCGCCAACGGGGCGCGGCTATCGGTCGAGGCCATCATTGTCCACGCTCGCCGCAGCTTGTCGACATTCAAGGTGCCCACCGTCATTCGCCTCATCGCCGAGAACGACCTGCCCATGCTTCCCACTGGCAAAATCGACCGCCAAGGACTCGTGCGGGTCCTGACCGGCGATGGACCCGTTGTCGGCGGCGACCTGATCGGAGAACGAGCATGACATACAAAGTCGTTCAATGGACTCATCAACATCGCACCCAAACACAATGCACACACTGCAGGGGAAGGCATGAGCGGCAGCGATATTGAAAATTCGGAGATCGCCAAGTGGGATCCCGCCTTCAGCGAGCTGTTCACGAAAGTGGTCGGGTCGATTGTCAAGCGGTGGTTCCGCGCAGAGGTGCGGGGCTTGCAGTCCTTCCCGCCCACCGGCGGCGCGTTGGTGGTGCACAATCACTCCGGCGGCGCGCTGACGCCCGATCCGCTCATCTTCGTCCCTGCCTTCTACAACGAGTTCGGATACGACCGCCCTGTCTACACCCTCGCCCACTACGTGGTGTTCTTTACGCCGTTGCGCGGATACCTGGGCCGCCTCGGCGCTATCCATGCCAACCGAGACAACGCCGCCAAGGCATTGCACTCGGGTGCGGTCGTGCTGACGTTTCCCGGTGGCGACTATGACGCCTACCGGCCGACGGTGACCCAGAACGTCATCGACTTCCACGGCCGCACCGGATATGTCAAGACCGCCATTGCAGCCGGCGTGCCGATCGTGCCCGTTGTGTCGATCGGCGGCCAGGAAACCCAACTTTTCCTGACCCGCGGCACTTGGCTGGCCAAGCGATTGGCTCTCAAGCGCTTTCGGGGGGAGATTGTGCCGCTTTCCATCGGTTTCCCATTCGGCCTGACTGTGCTCTTCCCCGCCAATCTGCCGTTGCCGACTAAGATCGTTACTCAGGTGCTCGAGCCCATCGACATCTTCGCCCAGTTCGGCAAGGAAGCCGACGTCGACGAGGTCGACGCCCACGTGCGCTCGATGATGCAGACCGCCCTCGACCAGCTTGCGCGCAAGCGCCGGTTCCCCATACTGGGCTGACACATACCCACACCAATCCATCTGCCCGCCCCGGACAACATCATTGAACTCGCGGAGCGGGGCAGATATCCGCCGATGACGGCCGGCACATCCGCGGGAGCTTGCCGCGGTGACGTCACGAACACTTCAGGCGTCGTGACGAGTTCGATTACATCCCCGATGTGCTGGACTCAGGTTGTGCCGTGGCTCGGTACGGTGCACCGAAGTGCGGTACAGTCTGGGCGCCGCGCCTACGCGCGGCCGCCGCGCCGCGTTGCAGCAGTGCAGCCAGAACGGCGATGGCGCCATAGTCGAACACCATCGGCGTGAGAAGTCGGTTGTGCACGAAGCCGAATGACATCCCGGTTGCGGGATCGGCCCATCCGATAGAACCGCCCAGACCGGCGTGGCCGAATCCTGGCATTAGTCCGGGAACCGGCGAGGCGTGATATCCCATGTGGAAGGACATCGGGACGATGACGTTGCGGTCGGGCCGCAGCGAGATCTCGCCGGTCAGGCCTGCCACCAACTCGGCCGATAGGAAAAGTGTTCCGTCGATGCGGCCGCCGTCGGCGACCGCGCCGTACATCTTACCGAGCGCGCGGGCCGTCATGACGCCGTTGGCCGACGGAATCTCGCTATCGAGGAGCGGAATGTCGCCTTGCACAGACGATTTCATTCCAGGAGCGTAAAATGCGCCGAACCCCCCGGAAAACGGCAGCGCCGCGATCTTTGGTGCGAGGAAATCGAACAGCGGATTCGTTGTGGTGGTTTGCGGCATCAGGATCTGCGCCACCTGGATCGGTGAGTCGGCCGGTGGTCGGCCGAGATGCAGCCCTTCGATGCTAAGCGGCTCAGCCAACTCAGAGCGGACCAGGTCACGCATTCCCATCCCCGTTACCGCTCGCGCCAGGCCGGACAACAGCCATCCGTAGGTCAGCACGTGGTAGGCCGACCTGCCCAGCAGTGGGCTCGCCGGCGCTGCCGCCAGGCGCTCCTCCATGAAGCGGTGATCCAACAGCTCGGCTTTGCTGACCCCGTTCAGCTGCGACAGCCCGGCCCGGTGCCGCATCAACTCGCGGACGGTAATCCCCGATTTGCCACTAACGCCAAACTCCTTCCAGTACTCGGCCACCGGCGCGTCGTAATCGAGCAGCCCGCGGTCGACGAGCCGGTGAATCACAGTCGACGTGGCGCCCTTGGTGGCGGAGAACACCATCGCAGCGGTGTCGGCTGTCCAGGGCACCTCGCCCCGCCGGTCGGACCAGCCCGCCCAGACGTCGACGACAGGGCGACCGTCCAGGTACACCGACAGCGCCCCACCACCGAATCGAGGCCCCGGGAACAGCCGGCCGAAAAACCGGACAGCCCAGGTGAAATGCGGGTCGGCCGCGCCCTGGACGCCGTTCGGCAGAGCGCTGTCGACCTGGTGAATGTTCTCGGCAACAACGTAGGGTCCCAGCGCACCGCGCCAAGGCCCGTAAACATTGCGTTTTCTCGAAAAGAACGAAGTCATCATTTTCCGACGTGGTGCGAACCACTCTGATGCCCCTCTGAGCCAGCACGATGCCACTCTGAGGCAGCACGATGCGGTTTTGAAATGGTGTTTTCGCGTCTCGTTGGGCATCATCGTGGTGCCTCTCGGCGCTGGTCCAACGTGACCCTCCTCCATGCCTGAGCGCAACCGTCAACCTTCAAAAATCACCGGCGCGCTAACTTGTGATGCGTGCTACAACCGGGTGAACTGCACCTCCCACTATCGCTTTGGTAGAACGTGTCCAATTGGAGAGAACATGAGCACCTCTATCAGCAGCCAACCTCCGGGAGCGGCTCCGTTGAGAACCCCATTGCTGGCGGAGGGAAGTCATGGCTGAACCGGTGGAGTGTTTGTCCGCCATGACGCGACTCATCCGTTGGCGTCAGGTGTAACCCATGAGACCTGGTAAGGCTCATGAGTCAGGGCGGCCGGCGGCCTTCATCCGGTCCAGGTCCGCCATTACGACGGTCCTGCCCGCGGTGGCCGCGAGCGCACGCGCATGGCCGAGGTGGTGCATGTCGAAACACGACTCGATCGCGTTGGAGAAGCCCATCGTGTCGAGTGTGTGATTGACCGCGCGCTTGGCCATGCGCAGCGCCCATGGGTCGGTCCGGGCGATCCGTTGCGCGAGGCACAGGGTGAATTCGCGAAGCTCTTCGAGCGGCACCACGTGGTTTACCATCCCGGTGCGCAATGCCTCCTGGGCGCTCACCGAGTCCTGGGTGAAGAGCATTTCCTTGGCCTTGCGGGGGCCGAGTTCCCAAGTGTGAGCATGATATTCGACGCCCACAATACCCATCAGTGCGACCGGGTCGGAGAATTGGGCGTTGTCGGCCGCGACTATGAGGTCGCAGGGCCAGCACAACATCAGCCCTGCGGCGATGCACTTCCCCTGTACGGCCGCGATCGTGGGCTTCGGGATGTCACGCCAGCGCTTGGCGTATTCCAGGTAGCCGCGGGTCTCCCAGTCGTAGTAATCCTCCGCCACCAGCTTTCCGTCTTCGGCACGTTTGGGACGAAGATGGCGACCGTTGGCAGATGGATCGTTGCCCGACATGTCGTGGCCCGCCGAGAAATGTTTACCGGTCGTGGTGAACACGATCACCCGCACATCCGGGTCTTCGTCCGCGCGCCGCCAGGCGTCGTCGAGGTCTTTGAGAATGCCCGGTGTCTGCGCGTTTGCGGCCTGCGGCCGGTCCAGGGTTATCACCGCCACCGACCCGTCCGTCTCGTAACGAACGAAATGTTCTGCTGCCATTGCTGTCTCCTTATCTGAAGCTTCTGATCACGCTCTCCTGAACGAACGACGCGAGGAGCGATCCGCCTGGGGTGTAGACCGCTCCGGTGCAAAATCCGCGGCGACCACCACGCGGAATTGATCGGTGTTCATCATGAGCCCCTTGCCGCGGCCACAGTTGCGAGTAGCTCGAACTTCTTGACTTTTCCGGACGGGGTCATTGGCAGCCCATCCACGAAATGCCACGCAGTCGGGGTTTTTTGGCGGGCCAGGCCAGCGGCGTGCAGGTGTGCGGCTAGTTCTCCAGTCGAGGGATGGGCGTGGCCGTCGAGCACGACAAACGCGACTGGGACCTCGCCAAAGCGCGCATCGGGCCCTGCGACAATGGCGGCCTGCCGCACCGCGGGATGCCCCACGAGTAGGTATTCGATGTCGCGGGCGGAGAACTTCTCGCCGCCGCGGTTGATGACGTCCTTCAGCCGCCCGGTGATCGTAACGAAGCCTGCGTCGTCGACGACCCCCACGTCGCCGGTGCGAAACCATCCTGCCGCGTCCAGTGCGGCCCGATTGTCCTCGGGGTCCAGGTAGCCCAGCATGCGCTCGGGCCCCCGCACTAGTAGCTCGCCTTCCAAACCTGCTGGCAGCGAACGGGATTCACCCTCAACAACGCGCACCTCGACGCCCGGCGCCACCGCGCCGTCAGTCTCCGCGCGCAGGTCAAATGGGAATGCCCGATTCATCACGGTCACCGTCGGCAGCTCGGTCATGCCATAAACTCGTGCCGCGGGAATGCCCTGCTCCTCGCTGCGCTCCATGACCGCACGTGGCACGGACGCCCCACCGCAGGCGAACATCCTCAGCGGCAGACGAACTCGCGCGTCACGGGCGGCTTGGGTGAGTTCCTGCAAGAACACTGTCGCGCCGGCCGAGTAGGTCACCCGGTGGCGGATCATCTCGACGACGGCCTGGTCGGCATCCCAGTGGTCGGCGACGACTGCGCAGGCGCCGACCAGCAGCGGGATGGTCATGGCGTTCAGCACTCCGGTGATGTGCTGCAGGGGCGCCGCCATATAGGCGACGTCCTCCCACGACAGGCCCCAGGCGTCGGCTAGTTGTCGGGTCTCCGCCAGCAATGTGCGCGAGGAATGCACGGCGGCTTTTGCCTTCGACGTAGTTCCGGATGTGAAAAGCACCAGGCAGGGTTCATCAGGTGACAGCACCGCGTATTGCTGGCGCCGCCCATGCGAGACGACATCGTCGAACGGTGTCCATCCGGACCGGAACCCGCGCACCACGACTTTGGGGATGTCACGCAGCCCATTTTTTGCCAGCAGGTCGTCGAATGCTTCGGCGTGCCCGAAGCCGCGAAACGATTGGGCCGCGATGACGGCCGCCGGGTGCACCTGCTCAATGACCTGTCGCAGCTCATGCTCGCGGTAAAACGGCGCGATTGGGCTGCTCACCGCGCCGACATGCCACACCGCCAGGGCCAGTACCTGCGCCTCCCACCAGTTAGGCGTTTGCCAGCACACCACGGCGCCGGGGCCAATGCCCGCACCGCTGAACCATGCCGCCGCGCGTTCAACCTGCTCGAGCAGCTCTTGGTAGGTCAGCTGCTGTGCGGCCTCACGGATGGCGGGCAGTGCGCCCCACTGCCGCGCGGCCCGGGTGACCGCCGCGCTGATAGTCAGGTCGCTGGCGTAGGCAAGTCTCCGGTACTCGTCCTGCCGGTCCTTTGGTATACCGGGGGCAACGATGCGCGCGGCCGTCAATGGGGTCGGGGTCATCCGCCCATGCTCATTCCGCCGTCCACGGTGAGCACGGCGCCGGTGATGTAGGACGACAGGTCGTCAAGAAGGAACGTCACCGCGTGGGCAAGCTCCTCGGGCCGGCCCCACCGCCCGATCGGGATCGTCGAAGTCACCGTGTCGCGGTCGGTGAAGGCCAGCGACTCCGACAGCTCGGTGTCGAAGCTTCCCGGGATCACACAGTTCACCGTGACCCCCTTCCGAGCGACCGCGCGCGCGGTGGATCGCGTCAATCCGATAAGTCCTGATTTGGCTGCGGCGTAAGGGATCTGCACGGGGCTGCCCATCGTCGCGGACACCGAACCGATGTTGACGATGCGCCCGAAGCGGCGCTCGAGCATGGTGCTCATGGCCGCCTGCGACAGGAAGAACGCGGCCGAGAGATTGACCGCCAAGTGCTGCTGCCAGTCGTCAGGCGTGATGTCGCCGTAGCGCTGCTCGGTGACCGTGCCGGCGTTGTTGACGAGGTAGTCGAGTTGCCCATGCTGGTCCAAGACCTGGTCGACGAGGCGCCGGCAGGACTGCGGGTCGCCCACATCCACCCGGTGCAGCGACACGCGCGCGCCGGCCTTCTCGCATCGGTCCCGGACCGATTCTGCTGCAACGCAATCGGTGGCGTATCCGGCGGCCACGTCGACGCTGGAGTCGGCCAGCCTCTCGGTAACGGCACGCCCGATCCCTCGGGTGCCTCCCGTCACCAGCGCGACACGGTTGCGTGTGATCACTAAGACTCCCTCAGCGGTCTCGCAGCAAGTCGGGCACTCAACCGATCCAGCGCGGCACGGTGCTCGTCCGTGTCGAAGCAGTCGCTCTCAGCCCGTGCGCACTCGGACAGCACCGGGGCCGCCCGCTCGATGTGAAAGTTCAGCAGGCGCCGCGCCTCTCGCACCGCGTGCGCCGGTAGGTCCGCCAGCCGGCGGGCCACATCAAGGGCCGCCGCCAGAGTTTCTTCGGCGTCAACCACGCGGTTGACCAGGCCGAGCCGGTAGGCCTCGGCGCTCGGAACCCGATCGCCGAGCAACAAGTGCTCCTTTGCCGCGGAGAGACTCGTCAGCAAGGGCCACAACACAATTCCGCCCGCACCGTCGAGCAGGCCGAGTGCGACGCGTGGATCGGACAGAAAAGCGTCTCGTGCCATGACAACCAGGTCGCACAGCAGCGCGATGGTGACACCCGCCCCGACTGCGGCGCCGTTGACCGCCGCGACGCTCGGGAAAGGAAGCCGGTTCATCGCCCAGAACAACTCCTGGTGCTTGTCGAGGATCGCGTCGCGAACTCCTCTGTCAGCGCCCATCTCTCGGATCGTCTCGATGTCGCCGCCCGCGCTGAACGCGCTACCGTCGCCGGTGAGCACCATTGCGCGTACGTCGCCGCTCTCGGAGAGCGACCGCAGAGCGTCCAGCAATGCAGTGGTGACTTCGCCATCCATCGCGTTGGACTTCGCCTGCCGAGCAAGCATCACCACCGCCACCGGCCCGTGGCGCGTCACGCGTACTGCCGCGTCGGCGAGCGTTGCGCAACGCTCGTCGTTGCTCACAGCTCGACCGGCCGTGGGCTGGTCCCTGCCGAAACCAGTTGCACCTGCACGGCAGCGCTCCGTTTCTCAGGACTTGATGAACCCGGAGGCAGCGTACGCCTCGATGATCGGGCCCTTGAGTTCGTCGGGAAAGGCCGTCTGCGGAGGCCGCGAATGGGGGTAGTCGCCGACGGGCAGGCCAAGCAGAGAGGCACCGAACTTGAACCCGGCGCCCCAGTGCGTGAACGAACCCGGCCGGGCCGGGTGGGCTTGGTAGCGGCGACTGGCCGCCTTCATATCCGCCAACCCGGTTTCGGCAGCGAACTTCTCGGCCCGTTCGAAGTCGCCGGCCACTAGAAGCGAACGCCACTTGGAGAACAGCAGCATTCCCGGCTTTTCGTAGAGGTACAGCGCGGACCCGAGCGCCCCTGGATGAGGTATCCCCAGCCGGATTCCGGCTTCGTCGTCCGCCTCCCACAGCACCATTTCGGGCGCGAGCTTGTGGACCTCGAGGCTGTGCTGAGCGTCCAGCAGCCCGTTCTTCAGCCCACACAGCGCGGGGATCTCGTGGTAAAGCTCAACACATTCGCTTGGCGTGAGCACCAGGCCGGTGGAGTGGGAGTTGAAGAATCCCAACGGCATATCGGTCCGATCCGCGACGTAGCGCAGATATTCCAAGACGCCTGGCTTCCCGGAACACTCGAAGTACGGGGTGAGGATGTAGCAGATGTCGACGCCGAGTTCTTGGGCGTGCCGTGTCAGTTCGACACATTGCTTGGCGGTGTCGGTGCTGGACATCACCTGAACGAGAGCCCCAGGCTTGATCCTGCGCGCCTCCTCCACCGCGACCCGAACGACCTCCTTGAGCTCGTCGGTGGTCAGCGACCAGAACTCGGCGATGCCGCCGGTGAGCCAGATCCCGTCCTGATCCAGATCGACCAAGCAGTGTCGCACCACGGCTCGCAGTGCCTCGAAGTCGATGTCGTCGCCGTCCGGGCCGGAAAAAGGCGTGTAGAGCGAGCTGCAGTTACCCCACAAATGCTCGACCGCCCACTCCTTGGCCTCCTTGCCGGTCACACGTGCGGGCACTACGCACTCCTCCGATAACGCCCGCAGTCTGTGCCGGGCGAGGTGATGACTATCACGTGCGCGCCATGGTAGAACGACATGTGCGTTTCATGCAATGTACCGCTGCATCGGTAGTGCAGAACGTGGACGCAAGTAGTTGCCTAGGAACATAGGAATCGAGGCTTGCGATGTCCCGCAGCATGGACGGCAAGGTCGTTGTGGTCTCCGGAGCCTCAATGGGCGTCGGGAGGGCGACCGCTCAGCGCTTTGCGCAAGAGGGGGCCACCGTCGTTCTACTTGCGCGCCGGAAGCTGCTGCTCGACGAGATCGCCGACACCCTCGGAGCCAATGCGATCCCGATCGCCACCGACGTCACCTGCCCCACCGAAGTCTGCGCCGCTTTCGAGCAGGTGGCGACACAATTCGGGCGTGTCGACGTCCTGGTCAACTCCGCCGGCGCGAGCCGGATTCGGCTCCTCGAGGAAGCCAGCGACGAAGACATCGCCGTCACCGTGCACACCAATCTCGTCGCACCGATGTACACCACGCGCGCAGCGATCCCGCTACTACGGGCGGCGGGCGGCGGCGACATCATGAACATCTCCTCCGAGATCACTCTCGACTACCTGCCGATGATGACCCTCTACGCGGCGACCAAACGAGGGCTCAATGGCTTCACCGAAGCGATGAACCATGAACTCCGTCGCGACTCGATCCGGGTGACCCTGGTCATCCTGGGCGCCGTCGGCGACACCGGTATCCATGAGAACTTCGGACCGGGCGACCTGGAACGGGCCTGGCCGGTGTGGGAAGCCGACGGGTATCTGACCCGGATGAGTGGAACGCAACTCCTGACATCGGCGCGCGTCGCCGAGGTTCTGTACGACGTGCTGACCCGGCCGCGCGATCTGATGATGGATGTGATCCACGTTCGCCCGGCGAGTAGCTGAGCGCGAAATCGCTTCGGCACCAATCGAACTGAATCAGAACAGGAGACCGCTGTGATCCGACCGATGGAAGGCGTGCGCGTGCTGGAGGTGGCTCAGTTCACCTTTGTACCGGCTGCCGGCGCGATCCTGGCGGACTGGGGCGCGGACGTGATCAAAGTCGAGCACGCGGAGACAGGCGACGCCCAACGCGGCCTCAGCGCAGTGATGGACATGCCGGTCGGCAGCGGCTCCTTCGCGCCCCTGATGGAGCACCCCAACCGCGGGAAGCGCAGCATCGGCCTCGCGCTTGAGCGGCCAGCGGCATTGGACGTCCTGCACCAGCTGATCCGAACCAGCGATGTATTCCTGACAAACTTCCTGCCCAGGGCGCGCCGGAGGCTCGGCATCGAGCTCGATGACGTACGCAAGATCAACGCCAACATCATCTATGTGCGCGGTTCCGGCTTCGGCAGCAGCGGCCCCGATAGCGAGAAAGGCGGCTATGACAGCACCGCCTTCTGGGCCCGGGGCGGCAGCGCCCTCGGGACGACACCGACGGACTTCGAGGGCCTGTGCAAGATGCCCGCCGGCGCGTACGGTGACTCGCTCGGCGGGATGACCATCGCCGGGGGTATCGCCGCAGCGCTTTTGGCGCGCGAACGGACCGGCCAGACCTCGGTGGTCGACGTCTCCCTGCTCGGCGTGGGCGCCTGGGCGAACGCCCTGGCGGTCGGCTTCGCACTACTGACCGGTGAGCCGCCGGAGCGCTTGTCCAGCAGCAGCTCGGCACGCACCAATCCCCTCGTTGGCGACTACCGGACCGCCGACAATCGGTGGATCGTGCTGGCCATGCTTCAGCCGGGGCGCTACTGGCCCGAATTCTGTCGACGCATTAGCCGCGAGGATCTGATCACCGACAGACGGTTCGCGACCGTCGAGGCGCTGATGGACAACGCGGCAGTGGCGGCCGAGATTCTTCGAAGCGAGATCGCCGGCCGGACGCTGGCCGACTGGACATCACAGTTCAACGGCATGGAAGGGCAATGGGGCGTCGCGCAGGATCCTTGGGAGGTGGGGCAAGACCCCGCACTGCGGGCCAACGGAATGATCGCCGAAGTTCTCGACATCGACGGCGCGCGACGCGAACTGGTCGCTAACCCCGTGCAATTCGATGAGACGCCGGTAAGCCTCACTCGGGCACCGCAGTTCGCCGAACACACCGACGAAATCCTGCGCGGGCTCGGAAAATCGGACGACGAGCTCATCGACCTCAAGATCGCCGGTGCCGTGACCTGAATCGTGCGGCGGTCAGTCCTCGCGACGCAATATTGCGGCCGAACAGAACGCCCACAGATCGTCGACGCTGGTCTGGCTGCCGCCCGTCAGCACCCGGGAGTGCGTCGAGGCAAGCAACAATTCCTGAAGCAGCGCCGCTTGCGTGTGCAGTCCGAGGTCCTCCCGCAGCCGGCCCGCCTTGGCTACCGCGGTGAGCAACTCGACGATGAAGGCGTGCAACGGCTCCAAGGCGCCGGCGAGGTCGTTCGGCCGCGTCTCGGCGAGCCGGAGGTGCAGAACACTCAACCCGCGGGCCAACCGCGCCGGCATCTCGGTGATCTCGGACAATGCGTCGAGCAGAGTACGTAGCCGCAGCACCGGATCGTCGATGCCCTCGCACCGCTGCTGCAACATCGGCATCGCGGTCTTGCGCAGAATCGTCTCGTACACGGCCAGCATCAGGCTGTCTTTGCTGTCGAAGAAGGTATAGAACGTCCGTTGCGACTGATTGGAGCGGTCCACCACGTCCTGGATGGAGAAGTCACCCTCGTCGCGTTCGGACAGCAGTTCAACGGCAGCCTCGACAAAGCGATCGCTGCGCTTGCGCGCGCGTTCGATCGCGTTGCGTAGCGATCGATCGACACTGTCTCGCTGCCAGCTCGGCACGTACTGCTCTGCCGGCTCCGCACCGACTGATTTCAGCTCAGCTGCCTTCTGTCGCGCCACGACTCCCCGCTCTCTCCTTGTCGACTTCAGCCAGGAAGTCACTGATGACTTCTGCAAACCTATCGGCGCACTTGTGGTGTACGGCGTGTGCCGCGCCGTCGAGTTCTACGTAGCGTGCCAACGCATTGATTTCGGCGAACCGCTGCCCTTGGGCCCGCCGCGTCGACTCGTCGAGGGCGCCGGCCACCAATAACACCGGACACCTGACAGCACCGAGTGCTTCCGCCGAAAGTTCGGGTCGGCCAACACTGTCCCCATGCAGCGCGGTGACAAGCTGACGCCAGTGCTCGGGTCCGTGGTGGGTCTCGTGCAGGCGGCGCAACGCGAACGGCCAGGTGCGGTATAGGTGCTCGAGGCGCGGAGCCCGGTAGTCGCTGGGGCGCCCCGTGCCCGGGCTTACCAGCACAAGAGATCCCGCGGTACCGGGCGCCGACAGTTCGAGCATGAGCGCGATCTCGGCACCGTAAGAAAACCCCACGACGTGCGGCTGTTCGAGGCCCAGGTGCTCGATGAGATGTCGCAGATCCGCACAGATGGCCTGCCCCACGTCGACCGACTCGCGGAATTCCGATCGGCCGTGACCGCGCAAATCGGGCAGGACGCATTGATAATCGGCCTCCAGCTTGGCCGCTAGCCGACCCCACTCGAACTCCCCGGTGGCCGTTGCGCCGTGGACGAACAGAATGGGCTGACCAGCGCCCACGACGCAGTATCCCAACGTCAGGCCATCGCGCTCGTAGGTGCGCGGGCGGCTTCCACCCGCTAGATCAGTCATCACTTCCTCAACGCCCATGTCGTTCTCTTTCTGACGGCCAACGCCGGACCTTCAACACGCTGTTTCGCATACCCCATTCCAACAACGCCTACTAAGGTCTATCTAGCTGACTATCGCGTTCTACTATGGCGATAGTGAACCGTGCTATCGGTGAGGTTAGCACGGTAAGGCGGCGCGGACGGCCCTGTGACCACTGCCAACGACTCCCGCCCGGGGACTCGCCGGGTCGGTGTGAACCGCCGTTATTACCTAGGCACCAGTCCTGCCCAGCCCCCGCTACATTTTGTAAGCGTAGCTAAGCTTTCGTATAAGCTTGATAGGAGCTCGTAGTACCGAGAGCAGCGAATGGATCCCGATGGCCAGGACTGACGATGACACGTGGGACATCAATGAGAGCGTTGGCGCGACCGCGTTAGGCGTTGCCGGCGGCCGGGCGGCAGAGACCAACAGCGCTGATCCGCTGATCAGTGATCCGTACGCAAAACTGTTTCTCGAAGGGGCCGGCGACGGCATCTGGCGGATTTACCTAGACGATGAATTGCCGGCCGAATTGGTCGATGCCGATCCACAATTCGAGGACCGGATGCAAGCGATGCTGGGCTATACAGCGTGCCGGACGAAGTTCTTCGACGACTACTTTCTCGCGGCGGCCGGCGACGGCATCCGGCAGGCCGTGATCCTGGCGGCCGGTCTTGACTCACGCGCGTGGCGGCTCGCCTGGCCTGCCGGATGTGTGGTCTACGAGATCGACCAGCCCAAGGTGCTGGAATTCAAGACCAGCACGCTGGATTCTCAAGCGGTCCGCCCGATCGCTTCCCACATCAGTGTCGGCATCGATCTGCGTCTGGACTGGCCGACGGCGCTGGCGCAAGCCGGATTTGACGCGTCGGTTCCCACGGCGTGGTCGGCGGAGGGGCTGTTGCCGTATCTGACAGCCGACGCCCAGGACCTGTTGTTTGAGCGGGTCCAGTCGCTCAGCGCCCCCGGGAGCCGTGTCGCGGTCGAAGCGTTCACGAACGAGTTCTTCAGCCCCGACAGCGCAGCGCGCCGCGAAGAACAGACGGAACTGTATCGGGACGTCGCGATCAAGCTGGGCGGCAAAGACATCACTGAGTCCGGCAACCTGCTCTATGAGGAGCAACGAACGGAAGTCGTCGACTGGCTGCAAGCGCATGCCTGGACCGTCACGGCTGCGACGAGTGCAGACGATCTGATGGCTGGCAACAACCGGGCCGTCCCGGCCGGTCTCGATGCCGCCATCCCGGAAAGCGTCTTCGTCGAAGGTCGACTGCACTGACGGCGGGGTAGGCTCCCGTACCGCCGTGCGCCTAAAAAGAAAAACTGGCCAGAGCTTGTGCTCTGGCCAGCACTCTCTTAGTGGAGCTGCCGGGAATCGAACCCGCTGCTCTACCAGGGCTTTTGCCGTCTGAGCTGCCGGTTCGTTACGTCTCGTTCCCATTCAGTTCCGCTCGTTACGTGCGGTTTCGTTCTCGAGTCTTGACGGCGTCAAGAGTGGTCGCCCACCGGCGCGAGCTCCCGGGTCGCCTGCCCGACGCTCTGTTCGTGATGGCACCGGCGTCGCAGGAATAACGTGACATGTCACGTGTTGAAACTGATCTAACTGCTTGGCGATTGTGCCCACCTCGAACAAAGGAGATCACCATGGGTCAGCTTTCCGGGAAGACCGCACTCGTGACCGGCGGCAACTCCGGCATCGGTCTGGCCACCGCGCAGCGGTTTGCAGCCGAAGGCGCGCACGTCTTCATCACCGGGCGAAACCAGAAGACTCTCGACGACGCCGTGGCGTCGATCCGAGCGGCAGCAACCGGCATCCGCGGCGACGTGTCGAATCTCGACGACCTCGACAACGTTGCCGATGCCATCAGGGCCCGTGGACGCGGCCTAGATGTTGTGTTCGCCAATGCCGGCGGGGGCGAATTGGCGACGCTGCCCGACGTGACCGTCGACCAGTTCGCCAACACATTCCAGATCAACGTCGGCGGAATCCTCTTCACGGTGCAGAAGGTCTTGCCCCTGCTGAAACCAGGAGCGTCGATCGTGTTGACCGGGTCAACCTCCGCGTACGGGGGCACACCCGCAATGGGCGTGTACGCGGCCTCAAAGGCTGCCATCCGCTCGCTGGGACGCACGTGGGCGGCTGAGCTGGTCGACAGGGGTATCCGGGTCAACACCGTCGTACCGGGTCCAGTTGAAACGCCAGGACTGAAGGGCCTGGCCCCACCCGGCCAGGAACAGGCACTGCTCGACGCCCAGGCGTCGCATGTGCCGATGGGCCGGGTGGGGCGCCCCGAGGAAGTCGCCGCCGCGGTGGTATTCCTCGCCTCCGACGAGAGCAGCTTCATGACCGGAACCGAGCTGTTCGTCGACGGCGGCGAAAGACAGCTATAACCCGGATGACTCTTATTCCCTGGCGAGTTCGGAGCCGACGATCGCGGCGATGTCGTTGCCGTCAGCCGTTGGGTGAAGTGTGAAGGTGCTGACCTGTTCGCCGAACGCGGACCCGCCGTCACCTCGATCCGTGACATCGCCGTCCGCTCAGGGGTCAACCACGGACCGGTGTTTCAGGTATCTGGGTACCAAGGATCAGCTCGTCGGAGCGGTTCTGGATCACCTAGCCGACGAAATGGCGCTGTTGCTGCAGACCGGCGCCTCCCCGGACGTGATCGAGGCCAAAACAGAGCGGCACTGGAAAGTGATGGCCCGGGCGATTGGCGGCGTCTCCACCCGCCGGGATCGCCGACTCGGCTACGCCACTTGCCGGGACGGCCCGAGTGGAGGGACAACATCATGACTGTCGAGCCCATCCTTGTCACTGGCGCCGCGGGGGGCATCCAAGGTTCGACCGGTTTCCATGTCACGCGGTTACTGCTCGACAAGGGGTGGCCCGTGCGCGCCTTCGTCCACCGACTCGACGACCGATCCGATCGGCTCCGCACGCTCGGCGCCGAAATCGTCGACGGCGACCTGCGCGACTTCCGATCGGTCGCGGCCGCGATGGGCGGTATTCGCCGCGCCTACTTCGCCTATCCGGTGCAGGAGGGCCTGCTCGACGCCGCCGCGACGTTCGCCACCGCGGCACGCTCGGCCGGTGTAGAGCAGGTCGTGAACCTGTCGCAGTGGCTGCAGCCCGGCGACGAGCAGCCCACCCCGCACCAAGCCCGCCACTGGCTCGCCGAGCGGATCTTCGACTGGGCCGACCTCGGCGCCGTCCATCTCGATGCCACCATCTTCTATGAAAACCTCCGCACTTGGGCCCTACTCAGCCTGGCCCGGGACGGGGTGATCGCCTTGCCGTGGGGACCGGAAGCCACGGCGATCCCGATGGTGGGGGCCGAAGACGTCGCCCGCGTGGCCGCGGCGGTGCTGACGGCCCCAGCGCTGCCGAGTGGCACGGTGGTTCGACTGATGGCCGGCGGGGTCACCAACAAAGAGATCGCCGAGGCGTTCAGCGATATCCTGGGCCGGCCGGTGCAATATGTCGAGGTCGACGACGACCAATGGGCCAGCGCCGCTTCGGCTCTCGGGGTCAACGCCGTTGCGGTGGAACACCTCACCCACTTGTGGCGCTACGTGCGCACTCGCCCGCCCGAATATCAAGCCTTCTATCACATCACCGACGCGTTCGAACACTTCGCCAGCCAGGCGCCGCAGTCGCTGCCGCAATTCCTGCGACAGCACAAAGACCTGTTCGCAGAGGCGGCGCCACGATGATATTGGGCAGTTACGTTGTGGCGTCGGCAGATTCGTATGCGCTCGAGCGCAGCTCAAGGGCCGCGGCCTCGACGTCGGCAGGTTCTGGGTGTTCCGGGGCGTTTGTGCCGTGCTCACCGATGACGATTTCATTGAGGCAGAACCCATCAGGCCACTAAAATAGCGAAATCATGGCCATCCGGCGCGCAGTTTTGCTCATTGCCGACATCGGTGGATACACGCGGTACATGCATTGGAACCGGATGCATCTGACCCACGCGCAGCAGACGGTAGCGCAGCTGCTGGAGTCGGTCATCGACGCGGGCAAAGGACTGAAGCTGGCGAAGCTGGAGGGCGACGCGGCCTTCTTCTGGGCACCAGACGGCAACGCCAGTGTGCTGGTGTGCGACCGGCTGTCGAGGATGCGCCAGTCGTTCCTCGCGCGGCGGGAGCGGATCAAACAGGACTTCTCATGCGAGTGCGCGAGTTGCTCACAGCTGGACAATCTGTCGCTCAAGTTCGTCGCCCATGAGGGCGAAGTGGCGGAGCAAAAGGTGAAACGCCACGTCGAGCTTGCCGGCGTCGACGTCATCCTGGTGCACCGAATGCTCAAGAACGCGGTGCCGGTGCAGGAATACGTGCTGATGACCGATCCGGTGGCACAGTCCCTCGACGCGGCGATGCGCCAGCTTTCAAAGCCGCTGATTCATGACTTCGAAGGCATCGGCGAAACGTCGACGCATTACATCGACCTCGCCACGTCTGAGGTAACGCCGGTGGTGGTGCCAGAGCGCAGCTCGTTCGGGCGGCTATGGTTGAAGCTGAAGTTCGAGTCGAGTTCACTGCCGTTCTTGGTAGGCATCAAGAAACCCGCTGAGGGCTTCCGTAACCTGGGCCGCGGCACCGAGGACGAGCTGCCAGTATGAGCCAAGCGGGTTCGCTCGGCTGAAGAAGTTGGCGAGCGCCCGACCCATTCGCGATACGGCCTCGACCAAAATGGCGTGCGAGGTAGCGAAGTTCAAACGCACGTGCCCGGCTCCGCCAGTTCCGAAGACGTGGCCCGACCTGAGCGCGACACGGGCGTGGTCGTGGAATCAGCGGGCGCGCCCCGAGCGACAGGCCACCTGATCGATCACCGCCAAGGACCACCTGGTCCGTACCAGATGTGCGAAACTAGCTCTGACCAGCATGTTCTCGGTGGAGCTGCCGGGAATGGAACCCGCCACTCTACCAGGCAAAATGCCTTCTGACCTGCCGGTTCGCTCCGTCCCGCTCCGATTCGTTCCCGTTCGTTACCTGCGGTTACGTTCTCGGGTCTTGACGGCGTCAAGAGCGGGCCGAGGCGAGCTCCAGAACCTCGTCGAAACCGGCAACGAGGCACTCGGAAAAGACGTCGTAGTCGGGAATCGCGCCGGTGTCCACGTCGATGCCCAGCGCGCAGATGTCCACGTAGGTGAGCAACGTGACGTTGACCGCCGCGCCGATAGTCGGTCCGAATGCGTACTGGGTCACAACCCGGGCGCCACCGAGGAAGACCGGCATCGGAATTCCCGGCACGTCGCTGCACAGGAAGTCAACATGGCGCAGGATCGAGCCGATGTACCACCGCGGCATCATGTTGAGGGCACCGGCGATCCATTGCGTGTAGGGCAGCGACTTCTCGTGGCGCACCCTGCCGGTTATCTCGTGGATCTGGCGGATTCGCTGGGCCGGATCAGGGACGCCGACCGGCACGTCGAACCGCATCACGGTGAGCCGGTTGCCGCCTATCTCGTCGCCCTCTTCGCGCAGGCTCATCGGCATCGTGAGGTGAAGGTCGCCGATCGCGGCGCCGTGCTTTTCGTGGTAACGGCGCAGCCCGCCGGCCACGCCCGCGACGAAGGCATCGTTCAACGCACCGCCGCCGCGGTGGGCGGCAGCGCGAAGCTGTGGAAGCGGGACCTCCAGCACGCCGAGACGCCGGATCAGGCTGCGCTTGGTCATCAGCGGCGAACCCGTCCGGTTCACCGGGCGCACGGTTCGGTAGACCGACGCGGCCATCTCCACCGCCGACGTAACGGTAAGTACCGGCCGCCGAATGCCGTTGGAAATCAGCTTCGGGGCACTCTTCAGTGTGCCCATCACCGCGTTCCCCACCAATTGGGCGTCGTATCGCGCAGTGTCGCGGTAGCCGCGCAGCCACGGCGGCGGGGGCACTTCAGGCAGTTCCGCCGCTGGTCCGTGCTTCTCGGGGACCTCGGACAAGTCGAAGAGAATCATTCCGATCTGGATGCCTCCGACGCCGTCCGTCAGAGCGTGGTGGAACTTGAGGACCATTGCCGCGCCGTCGTTTTCGAGGCCGTCGATGAGCGTGTTCTCCCAGAGCGGGCGTGCCCGGTCGAAGTCCTCCATCGCGGCGACTCGGGCCATTTCCAGCACCGTGTCGAAGGTGCCGGGCGCGGGCGCGGTCACTCTGCGCATGTGGAAGTCGAGGTCGAAGTCTGGCGCGTACTCCCACCGCGGCGGCGCGGGCGGCGGAGACGGGACGACTCGCTGTCGCATCATCGGCACCTTGCGCGAGATGAGGCTGAAGCGGTTGCGTACCTCGTCCCAATCCGGAGATCGGTCGAGCATGATCACGGTCACCACCGTGGAACGCAATCGAGGATCGCTTTCCATCGCCCAGGTGAACGCGTCGGTGTTGCGCATGAACTCGGTCATTTGTGCCCAAAGTACGACTCCAGCCAGCCGTCGTCACGACCTCTGTAATACCGGTGACCTTGGTCCCTTGAGAAAAGGACATTCGCCGCCGTCGGCAGCACCGCTCAGGGCCAAGACACATCGTTTGCTGGCCGCGTGTCAGCCGATGATCGGTAGCCTGCGCCTGCGTGCGAGCCGAGTTAGAGCTGACTGCATTACGGATCGCACATGCGCGTCGACCTCAGCGACGTCGGGACGCGCGCCGAACTTGGCCACAATGTCGATCGGTGGCAAGACCAAGGTGACGATCTTGGTCGGTATCGGGACGTTGACCGGCAGCACGACGCTGAGCCCGAACGGGAAGCCGAACGCAATCGGCAGGATGTCGGTGCGAAACAGTCGGCGCTCCAGCCTGGTCAGCCGAAGCGCACGCGCCAGCCACCTCCCGCGGGTCAAATAGAGCTGGCTTTCCTGCGCGCCGATCGACACCGCCGGCACGATTGGCACCCCGGCCTCGATGGCCGTGGTGACGTATCCAGAGCGACCGCCGAAGTCGATGGAGGCTTCCTGGAAGCTAGGCCGATAAACCTCATAATCGCCGCCCGGGAACACCATGACCACAGCACCGGTCGCCAGCGCCGCCGCGGCGTTGTCATGCGTCGCGCGGATAACTCCAGTCCGCCTGAGAAGTTCAGCGGCTGGCCCGGCGAACAATGTGTCGTGACCGAGCGTGTAGAGCGGACGTTCGTAGCCGAACGTGTCGTAATAGGCAACTGCGAACACCGGCATGTCGGGCGTCACGAGCCCGCCTGAATGATTCGAGACCACCAGAGATGGACCGGCCGGGATGTTTGTCAAGCCCCTCACCTGTGCTCGAAAGTATCGCTTGACAATGGGGCGGGTCAGCCCGACGACCACCTCTGTGAGACCGGCGTCCCACTTATCGACGTCGGTATGTTGAACCGCTCCCGGCACCTCGCCCATGCTGATTGCCTATTGCCGTCCCTCAGTTGCGCCAACCACGCCACTCTTGTCCTAACGCAATCGGCCGCCGCCCACTTAGGGCCAAAAGGGCTAATCTTCAGGGACTTTGGCCCCTGCGAACGGATCACGCGAGAGAGCCTTGGGCTTCGTCTTCCAGAAGAACCGCCGTCACGGGCCTCGACCCGGTCCCACGCTTGGTGTCGTTGTGCTCGCCAAACCGAGGGCCAAAGGCCCTCCACCCGGGCCTGCCGGCGGGGCCACACTCAACATGCGGGCACAAAGGGCCGTGACGAAGACGTCGAGGCGACCGACGGCTAGCGTGCCGAGCTTTCGGCTCCGCCTCAAGCGCGGAGGCGAATGGAAGGCCATAAAGCAATGACCACACAAGTCGGTCTCGATCGGGACACCCTCGACATGATGCTGTCGTCCCTCGACGCCTTCGTCGCCGAGGCGCTACCAGATCACCGGCGGTTGGACCTCGACCACGAGGACGTCTGTCCAGAAGAGACGATCCGTGCGATGTGCGGTGAAGGCCTCGGCGTGCACCTCGTGTTCATCCCCGAGGAGTATGGCGGACTGGGGGGCGGGGCGTTCGACTCCTACCGGGTGTGTGAACGGCTCGCCCGCGTCGATATCGGGGTCGCGACCTCGGTGTTCGCCACGTTCCTGGGTACCGACCCGATCCTGGTAGGCGCGACTCCCGAGCAGCGCAAGGAGTGGCTAGGGCGCGTCGCCGAGCAGGGCATCCTGTTCGCCTACGGCGCCACGGAGCCCGAGGCGGGCAGCGATCTCGGTGCCATGAAGACGACAGCCACTCGGGTCGAGACCGACGGGCAGGTGACCTCATACCGGCTCACCGGGCGTAAGCAGTGGATCAGCAACGGCTCGATCGCCGACGTCTACTCAGTTCTGGCACTGGCCCCGGGCGGACCGTCCTGGTTCATCGTGGAGAAGGGCACTGCCGGCTTCGCGACGGCGCCACCGGAAGACAAGCACGGTATCCGGCTGTCCAATACCGCCGCGCTGTTCCTCGACGACGTGGTGGTACCGGCGGAGAACCTGGTCGGCTGCGAGGAAGGCCGCGGGCTGGCCCAGGCCCAGCAGGTCTTCGGATACACCAGGGTGATGGTCGCCGCCTTCGGCCTTGGCGGCGGCTGGGAGGCCCTCGACCGCGCGATCGCCTACTCGCAGACCCGGGTGCAGGGCGGTGCCCCGCTGTCGACCAAGCAGGGTTTCACCCACAAGCTGATCGTGCCGCACGCGGTGCGACTGGAGGCAGCGCGGGCGTTTGTGGAGGAGACCGCGACGCGCATCGACGCCGGTGAGGGCGCCGGCGGTGCGCTGAACACCGAAGGTGCGATTGCGAAATACTTGGCCACTGAGGCCGGTAACGCCGCCGCGGAGGCCGCGATCCAGGCCCACGGCGGCTACGGCTACACCCGGCCCTACCTGGTCGAGAAGATCAAGCGGGATGTCCGGATCACAACCATCTACGAGGGCACCTCGGAGATCCTCGAGATGACGATTGATCTTCTCGACCAGGTAGGGCCGGGTGTAGCCGTAGCCGCCGTGGGCCT
>Ga0209656_10000371_pt1 | contig 29749 bp, 31 predicted proteins | sample BogFormECP12_OM2_FD_188239 | JGI IMG/M metagenome (GOLD analysis project Ga0209656, IMG submission 188239) | Bog forest soil microbial communities from Calvert Island, British Columbia, Canada - ECP12_OM2 (SPAdes) (version 2) | ecosystem: Environmental > Aquatic > Freshwater > Wetlands > Bog ...
CGGTGTTGTAAGCGGGTTTCGAAACGTGGCCAGGTAGCTCAGGTGGTAGAGCGCAGCCCTGAAAAGGCTGGCGTCGGCGGTTCAACTCCGTCCCTGGCCACCATATTTTGCAAGCACTTAGCGACATCGCCTCCCCGCATTTTGGGTCCATTTGGGTCCAATTCCGTCCGATTACTGCACACGTTTCGACAAGCTGCTGAGTTTTTCAACCGCTCTCTGCTGCGACTCGGGGACGAACTGCTGGTAGATGTCCAGCGTGGTGCTCGAACGTGAGTGCCGCATCTGTGCCTGGGCGTCCTTCACATCCGCTCCGGCCATCTTCAGCCATGTCGCATGCGAGGTGCGGAGGCACCGCCAGTTCACAAAACCCAGTCCCATCTTCCTCGCCGCAGGCTTGATGTGCCGGCTGAGAATGTTGTTGTCCCGCATCGGTGCTCCCTTGCTTACGGACTGGAACACCAGATCTTCGGGGTTGTCCGACTTGACGACCTGATATCGCCGAGTTCCCGTGCCAGCACGAACCGCGACTGTCAGCAGCTTGAGTCGTTGAATGCGTAAGTACACGCATGCATTGATGCCGATGGTCGCGTTGCTAGCATCGCTTTTCGGTGCTCCCCAGTCGCCGCGGCAGAAGCGTTCGTCGATTGAAATGGAGTAGCGAACTTCAGCTTCGCCATTTCCATTCACTTGCTCGATGACGTGCACATCGTTCCACTTCAGTCCAGCAATTTCGCTCACCCGCAGCCCAGTGTAGACCGCGACAAAGATCATTGACGCGTATGGCTCTGGAATGCGTGCGACGAGTTCGTCGAACTGTAGGGGAGTGATGTACGGTTTGCTTCGCTTTCGGCCAGTCCTTTGTGCGGGCAGACGGATGCTCACGACCGGGTTCTTTGTCAAAAGCTCGAACTGTACAGCGGATCCGAGAATGCTCGAAAGAACGTCTTTGATCTTGTCCTTCGACTCGTGTGCCAGTACAGAATTCGCCATCTCCGAAAAGTACCGTTGGACGTTCAAGCGTGACAAATCACGAAGGCACAGGTTGCCAAAGGCTGGGATCAGGTAATTCCTGATGACGCCCTTGTAGCGATCCTGCGTGCTCTTTGCCATGCTCGGCATAACGACTGGGATATAGGTGTTCTCGACGTAATGGTTGAAGTTTGTCGCTGAGCCAATGGATTCAAACCCCTGGTTCAACGGGCGTAGATACTCGGCTGCTACTTTTTGGACTTCACGGACGCTCATGGTGGCCGGAGCCAGCCTTACGCGCTCGCGAGTCCGGTTTAGCTGACCATTGATGACGGTGGGCTTCCAAACGCGGAGAGTCCACCACTCCCCACGCCGCTTCGGCTTGGGGTTTTGAAACCTCCGGCGCGCCATCCGCTCGAAATCTCCTTTCGGCGGATTGCCGGAGTTCGCCTCGCCGGACACAATAGCATGCCGCTGCGTCGAACTGGGCACGATATTTTGATCGGCTGCCGGCGCTCGACTCGTTGGTCCGTTCCACCAGGAGCTCGGTGATACAGTGATTGCTGGCTTGATCGACTCCTCGAATGGTGAAGCACCGGCGCCCGCGCACCGATTCTCCGGCAGCTGGGGTAACCCCGGCTGCCACGCGCCGAACCACATCGGAGCCCTTAGAACACAAGGCTCTCCTTGCGCTGCCAAAAAGGGTGGGATAGACAAGACCATGCCCGAGTCGGGCGTGGGTGTCGAGCCGGAGATGTGGAAGTACTGTTCCAAGTGGTCTGTCCTTCGACGGTGCGGTCGCTTTTGAGGTGCCAGTCATGTCCGCTAACTCTCACAACGTTTCGTTCGAGGAAGCCGAAAACAGGAAAGCGTGGGAGCACGCTGAGCTACGCCCCCACAATGATAAATACCCAGGTCCGAGAAAACTTTTCCGCTAATTTCGGGTATTTTCCGGAAAAGTTGGGTCGGGCCGCATCGACGAAACGCTCAAAGGTCTCCAACTCCGAAAGTTTCATCATCACAATCTGGCTGCTCCAAGCCTTTGAACTGTTTACACGATAGCTGGTAAGGTTACGGGGAATCATTCTGGCCGTTACGCACCATACACGCTATGAAGCGGCAGACCACAACTCACGTCCCAACACTTCCGATCCTGATCCATTGCGAGAAGGGCGAAGAAGAAGGTGAAGCGCTAATGCTCACTCGGCCTCAGGGAGATGCTCTCCTGTTGAAGCTGCCGAACTCCCGTCGTGTGCGCAGATTTAAAGATACCGACTTCACCTCCGCGCAGAAATGCATGGGTGATTCTGGGACAAAACGCTTCAAGGCGCTAAGACTCCTTCAGGTAGCTGTACTGAGTAAGCAACGAGAGGACATCAAACGCGCTCGGGAGATGCTGTGCGAAATAGTTGCTTCCGGCTACCCGTTGATGAAACGCTTCGAACAAGCTGTAGGTATTCCCAGAAAAAAGCAAGGAAAGAAACCAGTGAGCAGTTATTCACCTGATTTGATGGGTCAGTTAAAAGCTGAATTGGACCGCATACACGACATGCACCACCCCGCTGATCTCGACGAAGAAACAGAGAGGCTGACCACAAGGTATCTGACTGAAGAGGACGTGCGCCTGTTAGCGATGGAAACGACGGACGCGCTGGTGGGGGTGCAATTAGTTCTCTGGCTTTCAGGCGCCCGCTTGATACCTGCGCTGTATTGCCAGAGCCTTGAGACCGCCGCGCATGCGTTTGCGCTATTTGGCAGACGTTGGACGGTCTGCCCGTACTCAGCGTGCGGGAAATGGTTTATTCCAAAGAAACCTACGCAGCTTTGCTGCTGTCCCGAGCATACCGTGGCGCATCGCGTGGCGCGATGGCGCGAGCGACACAAAGTGGAAACGAAGCGACGCTAGACCCAAGCAGCATATCTTTCCGGAAGTCGGCACACCAGACAATTAACTCAATCATCTGCGCGGCAATTGCAACGCGCAGCCCGACCAGCAGATCGTCAACCGATCATTGTCCTCAACACAACCGCACGTGAAACCGTCCAAAGGTTGCGTGAAGCTTCAAAAACCCGACTTCTCCAAGCGCTTGGTTTGGCCGTAACGGTCTGTAACGGTCACGCTGACTGGTGTGCGCGGCGACTGCTACTGTAGCAATGCAAAACAAGACAATCAAAGAGTAGCCAAAAGCCGATCCCGTCTATCACTCGTGGAGAGCCAGTGGAGTAAGTAGGCACCTTTGAAATGGGTCAACCCCATTAGGAGAGTGCCATGGCAAAAGCAACAGCCAAGAAAGATGGGACGGACACCGTGTCCGCTCCAGTTCAAAACGGGAAAGTGGACAAGTTGTCCAACTTCCCGCAAGAAACCATCAACGACTTCTCAACCTTCCTCATCCATGTAAACGGCGATGCACTTGACAAGCTTGACGACGACAAGCTTGTGCATGGCTACAAGCTTGCCATCGTTGTTGGGATAAGAGCCGTCGAGACCCGCATCCTCTTCTTCAACGAGATGTGCCGCCGCTTCAAGACCTACGCCAAGAAGCGTAACGGCATGGACACCCTCGTGGATGCCTTCACCAAGCATGGACTCAACTACAACACGGAATGGCGTGCGGTAGACCGTGCGACACAGCGGTTGCTTGAAGACGCACAGTCGCCAGTGTTGATTGCGCCTAACGCTGAGATGGTCGTCAAGAAGAAGACCAGTGCCTTGTGCGGTGAGACGGTCACCGTCCCAAAAGATGACGGCATCTCAAAAGAGATTCTCGTCACGAAGACGGTTGACAATGTAGCGACCTCCTACAGAGTCAAGCGTCCAGACCTGTGTTCCGTGAGTGTCTGGAAGAAAAAGCAAGAAGAAGAAAATGGAAAGCAAGTCCGCATCGATAGCAAAGTCGCCAACAATGCCGTCCTCGCAGACCTTGCGCTCAAGCTCATTGGTCTCCTCGTCAATGCGCCTAAGAGTAATTCCCCTGTCGCCATCCTTGCGGTGCTGCGGGAAACGGCGGAAGCGGCTTATGAGAATCTGTCCGCAGACCAAGCCAAGCAGGTCATCGTCCCCAAGCTTGTGAGTCGCTTGGCGGCACAGACCAAAATCCAAGACGAAGTCACAAAACTCCAAGCCACCATCGAGAAGATGACGGCGACAGAGAGTGACTTGCGTACGACCGTAGGCAACTTGCGGACTACCATCACGCAACTCAAGCATGACAAAAAGCAACTCACCACAACTGTCACGAAGCTTGAAAAAGCAGCTGGCAAGAAGCCAAAGTCGAAGAAGAAGCCGGCCATCACACGAGTGTCAACACCAACGGTGCGGGAGTTTGTCGTTGGTCGTCTCACCAATCCGTATCCCAACGATCCACATACCCACGGCGTGTTCCCCAAAGGCGTGTTTGACCGCACACGGGAAGCGGCGTCAAGCACAGGCAACGAAGCGGAGTGCCTCAAATGGATTGACACCCAGCCAGTTGCGGAAGCGGCGGCCATGTAGGTCCTACCAGATGACCACGGATGGCGGTCTCCACTGGACCGTCGTCCGTGCGACGGTGGGCGGGATCAAATATGACTTGGAAATCACAACTCGCGGTCGCCTACAAGAAGGTGATCTCGTGTCCTACGGGCAAAGCCACGCACCTTACGGAAGCGGCGGCGTTGGCACATCTGGCCCAGCTTGAAAGCCGGAAGCCGGATTACTCGGGGAACGTATTCCAGTGCAAGCGGTGCAACCGTTGGCACGTCGGTGGAAGCCTCTGGGAGCGTATTAAGAGACAGAGTAGGAGACCATCATGGCAGAAAATACAGGCATAAGCTGGGCACACAACACGCAAAACTTTTGGGTAGGGTGTGTGACAAGTGCGCTCCTGAATGCACCCCTGGTGGTAGCTGGACACCTGAGGAGGCGCTATGAAAGCAGAAAAAGCAATTAAGCTAGGAAAATGCAGTGAGTGCAAAAAGGCACTGTACTCCAATGAGGACATCCATTACGAGGGGCGGCGGAAATACTGCGTACCCTGTCATGCCGCGTTGATCGAAACCCGCATGAACGAAACAGTCGCCGACCGAGACCGCAAGCTGGTAGCCAAGACGGTCGCATTGCGGCAAGAGACTGCTGAAGAGCGTTATCTCACGGAGTTCGAGAAGTGGGTTTGGCGCTATAAGAAAATGACGCCGCACGAACAACTAATGGTCGCCCAAGATATTCAACGCAGTCTGGACGAGGTGCGGTAATGTCTGAGTCTAAAACCACAACCATGAGGTCACGCCGCTGCAATGCTGGGGCCATCCATTCAATCCGTCTGGTCAATCCGATCAACCATTCCAATCATTCAACCCCTTCAACAATAAATATGTTTTTGGTTTATTTATATGTCCATGACAGAACGGAATGACAGGATTGGACGATCGGATAGATTGATCGGATTGAACGGCTGAATTGCAGGCCGGGCGAGGCGCCCTCCGCCCGGCCCTAAGGTATAGAAACTGCGCTAAAAAAAATCTCGCCGATAAGTCCCGGATTTCCGAAAAACCCAGTATTGAGTGTTAAGCGAACGGTGATTTCCAAGAGTCATCGAGGGCGGCAGGTTCCTGAGTGGGTTTTCCTGCTGCCCGAACAAAACCCCAGTACCAGACCATCCAGCCTGCTACCTCCAGTTTTGAATCGCCACCCTAAGTCGTAAGAGGTAGAGATGTTGAATCCAGAAAACGATCCTGCACGGCTGTCTGACGTGGCTTTCGAGTCACCAGCAGTCATTCCCGCAAATGGTAAAGCGACGCACGAGGCTGTCGCCAACGCCACGAAGAATACCTCCTCGAAAACAATGTTCGCACCCGCCAGTCGCAAGGCAGCCGAAGCCGCCAAGAAGGGCACGACTTCGACCAGCCGTACGGGCAAGGCAAAGCAAGTCAGCTACGAATTCGGAAAGCCTCCGAAGGGAATCTACGTCAAGGTTCATCCTTCGCCTGCCTACCACACCTTCAATCTGCCGGTGTTCGTCAACGAGAACGAAGGCACCTTCCACTACATCAATCCCGAACTGTTCGAATCTGGTGAGTTGCCAGAGCGTTTTCGCAATGTCTGCAAGCTCATGGACATTCACACGGCTGGCTGTGCGGATGGCACATTCTTCCTGTGGCACGTCTTCGTTTCCTCCAGCAAGTGGCGCAAGGCTGCGATCAAGTCTGTCCAAGAGGCACAACGTGAGTTCGTCATCGTGAGCAGCATCAAGGCTCGCCAGACGTACAACGTGGAGATCGCCGACCAGCTGATTCCCGAGCCCAAATGGGCGTCGTTGCCGTCCTTCGAGCAAATGCTCATGGACGCATTCGATTCCAACATAAACGTCGCCGACGACAAGGTCGTCCTTGACTACATGAGCGGCGGCGTAGCAGCGCGCGAGGACGAAGAAGATGTCGAGTAAGCTGACACCTGAACGCTTTCCGTATGTCTACGTCCCCGATACGGAGTACGTGGCACGACCGGGCGAAAAACAACGCCCGGTGTGCCTCGTTGCCCATGGCTTCCACAAAGGCCGGCGGATCGAGATGTTCTTCGACAAGCCGGCCGCCAGCCCATTCCCCGATCTAAAGAACACGCTCTTCCTTGGCTACAACCTGCCCGCGGAACTGAAGACCATGCTGTCGCTCGGCTGGGAACTGCCAGAGTATTGCGTTGACCTCTACGTCGAGTTCCTGAACATGATCAACGGCAAGTGGCGTGGGAAGGACTGCCTGAAGGACTTGGGCACAGGGTTGGTGGATGCTGTGACTTACTTCGGCGGCAATCCGATGGACTTCTGGAAGAGCAGCAAGGACAAAGAGCGTGACTACATCATTCAGAACGGCACGAAGCCGCCCGAAGGCATCGCGATGGAACAGCACCAGAAGCGGATCCTTGCCTATTGCGAAGAGGACGTGAATGCGACCGTCTGGCTGGGCCGTCAGATGCTTCCTGAACTGGACCTCGAACAGGCCCTCTGGCGTGGGAAATACTGCAAGGCGAACGCATTCTTCGAGCATAACGGCGTCCCCGTGGACGCCGAACGCTTCCGTGCCATCGAAGACGAATCCCCGAAGCTCAAGCTCAGCATCGCCAACAAGATCGAAGAGACGCACCGCTACGGTGTTTACGTGATTGAAGGAAAGGAAACGACCAAGACCAAGCCGCATCCCGTGTTCAAGATGAACAAGTTCGCCGAGCTATTGGCGTCCAAGGGCATAACGGTCGGCGGCAAAGGTGCGATGTGGCAAGCTACGCCGTCGGGCGATCCCATGCTCGAAGACGATTACTTCGGCGACATGTGTAACGCCTACCCCGAACTCCAACCATTGCGTCAGTGCCGGAAATCGCTGAACAGCCTTAGCCGCTTCGAAACCGTGCTCGGCGAGGATGGATTCAACCGCTCGACGCTGTGGATGTTTGGCACGGTCACGTCACGGAACAACCCCAAGGCTAAAGATTTCCTGCTCAGCCGGCCGCATTGGGTTCGTAACCTGATTGCACCACGGGAAGGCATGGCTCTGGTCGCCTGCGACGTGACTGGTGCCGAGGACTGGCTGGCAGCGGGATTCTCTGGCGACCCCGAATTGATGCGGATCTATTCGTCTGGGGCTGATTCGTACATGGAGTTCGCTACGGTCACGGAGGCAGTACCGTTCGGAACCATGCGGGACAAGAAAAACAAGGAACTGGAAATCATCCGGGCACAGCACAAGACTGCGAAGCTTGCGATCCAGTACGGCGTTGGTGGCGAGACGCTCAGCACATACCTTGGCGTGCCCCTCTGGAAAGCACAAAAAATCATCAACCGCCACAAGCAGGGGTACGCAGTCTACTGGCAGTGGGTTGAAGATCAAGCCAAACTCGCCGAAGAACGTGGCTACGTGGAAACGGATTTCGGGTGGCGGCAGTCGACCGAACACATGAGTGCGAACAGTGTCCTGAACTTCCCTCAGCAGGCGGGATGTGCGGAACTGCTGCGGTGTGCCTCCATCCTCCTGGTCGATGCGGGATGGGGTCCCACACTGGCTGCCCCCCATCATGATGCTCTGTACATGCATGTCGAGGCCGAAAGAGCGGAAGAGTGCAAGAGGGCTGTCGAGGATGCATTCATCGAAGCCGGCCATACCATCATGGGATTGCCAGAGTTCCCGCTGAGAGTCCACGCCGAAGTCGTCTACCATCCCGACCATTACGAAGACGCAGACGGGACTGAGATTTGGGACATCGTTTGCGAATACTTCGGCTGGGACAAATTTGCCGTATTAAAGAAGGAAGAGGAATTGGATGAACAATTACTGGCGTATTCAAGCTAAGCACTCGACCGTTTGCCCACGTTGCCGCGGCTACATCAAGATCGGCAACATGATCGTCAGGGAAGACGGCGACTCCAAGTGGTCGCATGCCGTTTGTCCGGGTCTCGCAAGGATCGAGCGTGCGCGCTCCGAAGAAGATTGCACGATCTCACGCACCGAAATCAAACTCATCGACGAAGGGATAATCGCATAAATGTCACACATGTTTGGAAGTGAGTACGACGAATTGATCGACCGAGCCAGACTCGGCTCGGCATATGACAACCAACTCAGCGACATCGCCGAGGAACGGCTGGAGGTCCCCGGCAGGAAACTCGGCAAGCGTAGGAAGCCGGCCAAGCTTGTGGAAGAGATCGAGGCGGACTTGCTGGAAGGCGCAATACTTTTGCCGAAGCGCAGGGGGTGAACGACAAATGGCTGTGCGCCGGATGCGTCTAGGCTATTGCTGCGCCGACGGGTGGGACACCGGAGGAGCGATCGCCGGCAATTGATTAAATGGAAGGTTCGGAGCATCAAGAGAAAAGTGAATGATGCGAAAGTTTCTTATCCGCTGGGATTTTCTCAGGCACGCAGTATTAAGGGATATAAACCCCGCGGCATTGAATGCCCTCGGGTGCGATGAGAGAAGGGCGGTTTTTCGTCCCTTTCCTGCCCTTCTCTCGGAAGTCCAGAAAAGGGCAAAGGAGACATACATGTCATTAGAGCATCTCAAGGAACTAATCGAAGAGGACGCCCGAGACGGACACATCTACGACTACTCGGACGTGGAACTAACGCTTGCCTTACTACAAGAAAAGATTGACAGCCTCACCTCTGGAGAAAAAGAAAAGTTGAGAGTCATCATCGAAGCAGATCTGGCTCGAGACACGAAAAAGATGCAATGTGTCACGACCAAGATTCACGACGAGATCAACGCGGATTTGGCGTGGGCATGGCGGACGTTGGAGAAGGAGTACGTCGCGGTTGAGGAATGGAGGGCAGAAAAGAAAGGGCTCGAGCCTCCGATCCATTATTTCTGCTACCGTCAATTAATGAGCCGAACGGTCAAGAGATTGATTCTTCCCCGCCTTGAAGCGAAAGCCTATAACCAGAGGCTGTGATCCGCGAGTGGAGCGTCCATGCTGAAGTTCAGTAGGGTGAGGGTGAATCCTGTTGTTTTGCCTTTATTTCTGGAAAAACGCACCTCTCGTTGGGTTCGCATTATCCGACGGGTGTCGATCAAGAAGCGTGGATGACGGAATCTCAAGCTGCAGACAAACCCAGTATTAGGTAAGCATGGACTTCGGAACAGGTTGGGGCGACCCCAGCAACTACGGCGTTTCGGATGGATGGGATTTCGTCGGCCCCGATCGATCGCGGAAACAACATTTCTTCCTGCGTTGCAAAGCCTGCGGGTCTGAAAGCTCCTACATCAAATATCAGTTGGGAAATCCGCATGGGTGTTCCGATTGCTGGTACGTCGAACAAATCATGCGCAAACCTCATCTTTGGGTACGTCTTGCCCCTATGATCGGTGCATTCACCTTCAAGGCGGAGCGGACAGAGCTTGAGGAACTGGAACGAATGTATGCCTTGAACGACCCACGCCCGTGCTTCCCTTAGAGGCAATCATTTTTGCCAATATTTGTGGGAAAACGCTCATTACGAAGTACGCTTCGCAAAAATCCGCCGGCCTCAATCAACTGACACTTCGATCGATTTCCTGAGATCTCAATACATAGATAGGGGGGGCTACGACGCTGGGTGAGGTCACCGCGGCATGCTGCTCCTGTTACGTAACCGAGGTGTTCTTATGTCAGAAACAACCGCCACTCCTGAGATGGAGTCTCTGCACACGTCAATGGCAGTAATTCAAGCTGCGGACACAAGTCCACAGGTCTCTTCTACCTTCATCCTCCCCGAGTTTGACAAAAAATCACACGCGGAACAGCTGAGCGACGAAGAGTTGATCGAACACGTACAAAGCAAGCTGAGGCCTGTAGGGCAAACTTTAATGAGCAACATCGCCTACATCCGAGAGGCTCGGAACCGCTTTGCCCAGCCCGGACGGCGTGTTCCGGTCGCTGGTCGGCCAACGTTTACCAGATGGATCAGAGAAAATCTGGGTATCAGCGATCGACATGTTCGGCGGCTACTGGCAGCGGCTGACCCGACGCAGAAGTTGAAAAAGCAACAGCGGCGTGATGCGACGTACGACATGGCTGTCACGATGGCACATGCAGTTTTGGGACTCCACGAGGCAGATCCCGACGATCCTTCAGGCCGTCGGCGGGAAGCGGCACTCGCCAACATGGCTTTCAGATTACTTCGCCAGGTGAGGCATAAGCCCCTTGGGATGCATGTGACCGTCAAGGAATTGCAGCCGGGACAATTTGAGGAGCTTTACGACGCGATCACTGAATGTCTGGGCGAACAACTTGATCAGGTGTTTGGTTCTCTTGATGAGGAAAAACGTGCCGACGCACTACGCCTGCTTGCTGAGAAGATCGCAAGCCGCTACGACGGGAGCGATCCCCCGATTGCCGATACAAACCCTGTACTATTGGCGGAACCGTCCGTACCTGCGGCTATCGAGTCCGACAGTAAGGGGGAAGACTCCGACGGAAACAATGACGCCGAGCCCGACGCCTCAATTTAGAGGAGGTTGGCATGAGGAGGGGATCCATGGCGGATCAACTTGTCTATCCGCACAACGGTGATTTCCGTACCTTCGATAGACCCATGACTTCCTCCTGCGTTAGCGACCCACGCTCGATGAGAGCCTCGGTCACCCGCTGGTGGAACTCCCGATCTTTTTTTAGTAACTCAAACGCCTTGCGGTAGCAGGCGTCGATGAACCCATCGGTGTTGAATTTGTCGCCCTTGTAATACTCATTGAGGAATGACGGATAGATTTTGCCGTCATCGATGCGTGCGACCATGTCTTTCACATCCCGTATGGAGGATTCGTAATCCCCCATCACACCGCTGCACAGGATGTCCTTGATGGTGATCTTGCCCATCTTCTTATTAGCGCCAAGCCGCACGCCCGCCTCACCCGCCATCTTGCGGACGACTTCGGATTCGCAGTCAAAGATCGGGTGGACGGACACAGGCAGGTAGACCACCGCTCCACCTTCGCCGACCGTGGGGAGGGGGTCATTGATGAACACACGCTCGAAGGGCGAACAGAGGATGGTTGCAACGCAGGCGTGCCCAGCTTCGTGCGAAGCGACGTACTTGCGAGTGAGTCGGGGCATTAGCTCCGCTCCTTGATCAGCGCTAGTACCTCTTCGTCGCTGGGGCGTTGATCCGCAGGGATGCCCGTGATGTTTTCCATGTGGCGGTACAGGGCGACCTGACCCTTGTCGCTGAGTCCGCCCTCTTCGTCGAAGCAATCGTCGGATGCCTCTGCGAGGAACGTCTGGACGAGTGTGTTTTCGTCAATGATTAGGTGCATTAGGCGGTCACCTTCTTACCCCACGACGATGCCGCAAAGCAGGCGTCACAGAATGGTATGTTGACGTAGCCGTTCATCGAAATCGTCCGAGGGACGCCGCCCACTGCGACGACCTTTGTCGTGGTGTCGCCACACTCGCTGCCCGCCCCCAACTTGCCGTCCCGCTTAATTTTCATAGTCTTCATGGTTTCCTCCGTAAAAAGTAGGAACGGTTGCCCCCCGTTGTTTGAACCTCAGAACGTGTGCGTCTATGAGGATGCCGTTCCGAAACACAAACTCACATTCGATTACTTCGGGTACGGTGTGTGAGATGTTTCGGCGGTTGCCCACCACGACGACTTCTTCATTTGTGTCGCCGCCATAGGATCGGGCAAAGAGAGAGTCTTTACTTGTCATTGGTTATTCCTTTCGGGCGTCACGCTTGTGCTACCTCTGCAACCAGGCTCCATGCTTGCGACGGGAGTAATGTGAGGGTGCCGCACTCTTGCATGTGCAACCCCATTGCAATAACGGTGTTCAGGCAATCCAACGGATTGTTGGTGTCGGCTTCGGGATCGAATGGAACTATGAAACCGCAAACTGTGCATCGGTGATAAGCGATCATGTTTCCTCCAGAGTCTCTATTTGTCATAGTTATTCACTTCCATGAAAAAGCAGGTTCGCCGATCCGCTCGGCTTTGCGTTCGCCCCTGACGGGCGACTGGCGTGTTGTTTACTGAATGCAGCTGCTTCCATTAACACTGCCAAATTGCACCTGGATGAACTCGCGCAGTTTTGCTCCCCAGCCATTGCGAAGAAGTCGCATCCAGTCCTTGTACTCGGCGACGAGTGGTTGCGCCCCTACACCGAATACCGCGACCTTGCTCCCATCGCGCTCGAACCGAATCTCCGTCGCTGCCTTGAGCCGACGCGCCTCCGCAAGCTCCTGCTCCAAACGGAGGATCTTGCCGTCCAGTTCCCCGTCCTCCTGTGTCGGAATGATCGCGGATTTCTGTCGGCGAATACCCGCTTGATTCGCCCAAGAGCCAACTTGATTGGGCTTCACGCTGAATAGCTCCGCGATTTCCGCATAGGTCAGGTCGGGATGGTTCTTCACTGCTTGAATCACTTCCTCCTTAAGCTTTCCGTTCGTCTCGTTCTCCATATTTGTCTCCCTTCTTGCCGATCCGCTCGGCTTCGCGTTCGCCCCTGACGGACGCTTTCACGTAGTCGTTATGCGAACCCAAGTTTTCCTGTGCTTAGGCACACGCCCGCCCTCTCGTGGGCACACGTATGTCCGCGTGATTCAGCGCACAGATTGTTTGGGGATGTTCGCTCTCAGCCAAGCCTCAACTTCACGGGCTGGAAGGGACGCGTCTTGCCGCACGCATTGCGGGGTTCAGAGAGTGCCGAACCACCACTACCGTTGGCAGAGATTCTTAGTAGGACGGGCGTTGCACCCGATATTTCTCTCTGCGTTCATACGGTTATTTTACCCAAAAAAGTCGTGGAAAAGGTAGGTTTTGGACCGACGCTCGAACTGGGCCGTTACTCTTAACATGTTGATGTGACGACAGATACGCTTCAATAGCGGGTCGGCACTGCATCAGGCAAAACGTTACAGATTCCCCCCAGCGACCGCCACAAGGTGGTTTTCGAGCGCGAAAGCGCGTCAGAACGGTGCGGATTTAGCCTTCTTGACAGCCATTCTGGTACTCACTTGAGCACTCCCGGTCCGCTTTCGGCGCGTTACACAATGGGCTCGTGGATAACCGAGCAAAGAAAGCCCGCTTGAGCTTCTTGGAGGGGGCCGTCCGATTAGTCACCAGAGTGAGGAATGCCAAACAAGCCGAGAGTCTGTCGAAACAGGCAGATGAGATGTGCGGTCGCATACTGCAGTCATTTGCAACCCATGCTAACGCCGTTGAGCTTGCAAAGGAATTTGAGACGGTGTTCAGATACTTCTTCGCAATAGCATACTGGCGCGGGTACAAGCACGCGAAGAAGCACTACGCGGATTTGAATTCGGTCAAGCGCCCTCCCGACGGTCGGCAAGAAGTGCGTGGAGCAATTGAGGAGATGCTGGAGAAGGACCTCGACATGCCCACGAAAGAAGTCTGCGTGCAGCTAGACAGGCTGAACTTGTCTGCGTCTTTCGATCTTCCAGCAAAACAAAAGCTGAACAAAAAGGCGAAGACCATCCATATCGGCCCCAAATTTAAGTCCATCGGCTGGGTTCGAGCCTGTGATGCGGATTGTGTCAAACAGATGATTTATCGCGTTCGCACCCGCCTGCGCAAAGAGAGCAGGGCCAAGGCGTGGATGGCGTTATCGCAGAAGGCGCTCCCGAAACCGGAAAGAACGAAGTGATTTCCAACCCTTCAACGACCCGGCATGCGCCAAGACAGCGGGAGCGAACGCCCAAGTTTCTGAAGACGGCACTCGCGTAACGGGTCTGGACGCGCAGGGAAATCCGCTGTGACAGAAGAAAATCCTGCAATGTGACTTGCTGTAAGATGCAGCACAAAGAGAGTTCCAGTTTCCCCCACCTGTTTTAGTCGCTTAGCCGGGGCAAAGGCTCGTTTCTTATCCTTAACTACGAGAAACTCCAATCAGAGAAAAGCTCAGCCGCATTGGTGCAAGCAATTGTCGGGCTGAGCCCTGATCTGGTTGTGCTGGACGAAGTGCAGCTAATCAAACGGCGCGAGCGAGGAGGCTCCAGCATCCGCCGCGAAACGCTGGAAGGAATGCTGCGGCAACTGCCCAAGACCCGCGTGCTAGGAATGACGGCGACGCCAGTCATCAATGAACTGAGGGAGGGCGTTTCCCTGCTTGAAGCCGTCACGGGCAAGCCGCAGAACTTGAAGACTGGGCATTCCGTGCTCAATGCACTCAACCTCCACTTCGCCCTTCTTCAACACGGGCTTCGCTACAAGCCCGAATACCAGCAGAGCCTGTCAATCAAGCCGGAACCCTTCGTCGAAAATGCACTGGTGCCCGCTCTGCAAGATGCTGCACCGACCGTGCTCGCAATCGAGCGCATGATCCTCCCAGCCAAGCTGGAGCAGGTGCGGGACAGGATTAAGCCGGGAACGCTGATCTATCTTGAGTTTGTGGAAGGGATGGTACCCATCGTGCGGAAGTTCGTGGAATCGCTGGGACTGACCGTGGGTGAGTACATCGGCGACACTCCGACGAAAGAGCGCGAGTCATCGAAGCAGAAGTTTATCAAGGGCGAACTGGATGTGCTCATCGGCTCGCGACCAGTCGGCTTAGGAATGGACGGGTTGCAGAAGCGGTGCAACCGGCTCATCGTGTTGTCGCTGCCGTGGACCCACGCGGCATTCCAACAGTTGTATGGCAGGGTGTATCGACAGGGGTCGGGGTTCGCTGAGGTGGAGATTCTGATACCGCAACTGGTCGCCACTGTCGACGGCAAACGTTGCCTTTGGTGGGTTGAGGGGAATTGTGAGAGCGATCCCTTTACCCCATGTTCGGGAGCTGAGGTGAGAAGGAGAAACCAGAATCCTCTACGTTTCCTCGAAACCCTGGCTATCGAACTTCAGCGTCCGGCAATTCTCGGTGACAGTGCGAACAACGCTCTCGGGAGCTCCAGAAGGAAGCTCAGCTTCGATCTCAATTGTGACCTTCACCTTAGCATCCAGCAGGCCAGTTAGGTGTTGAACGACAGAAGTGGCTATCATGTCTGCGTCCCGTGAGAGACGGGTAGAGTTTAAGGTTGCCGAACCATGAAACCGTCTTAGGCCGAGCGTCTTTGCCAATCCGACCCTGGCCGTGTTGGCGCTATCGCTACTTATCACGGTCTCGGCTGCACCTTCATCCCGTGCCTCGCCAGCGACATGTTCTGCTGATGCTGACGATGTGGCAGCAGATTCCCTCTCGATCTGTTGCGAGGCAATCTCCGCCTTCACGACTACGCTATCCGAGTTCAGCTGAACATTGGGACGACGACCGGCTTCGAGACCGCGATAGCGACAGGCCGTTCCGTCGTAGGAATCCGCGTATGCAAACGTGTCCTGCTTCCAGGTGAGGCGGGCCACTCCATCCTGGATCGCGTCGAGAATTACCTGAGCGTTCTTGACCCGCGGTAGGTACAGATACTTGGCGAAATCGTCGACGAGCTGTTTGACTCCAACGTGGTTCCCGCGCCATAAAGGAATCTGCGTGATCTCCAAATGCAGCCGTGTCCCGGCCATGTTAGTGATTAGTAGTTCTTCGTTCTTCAGCTTCTTTGATGCCCGTCCGGCCAGTGCTTCTTGGCCTTGAAGTCTGATCTCTTGCCATTCAACATCAGGGAACGCCTTGCCAGATTCTGGCCTTTTCTGTCCAGGCACGAGAAGCCAGACATACGTCTCAGGAATTCGGCCCTTAACTGCCTGATCGGAACTGGTTTTCTTCTGGTCCACCTGATTCGCCTGGAATGGCGTAAGGTCCAAAGACACTTTCTCGCTCTCAATGGACTTCCACGCCATGTAGAGACGCACCGCTTTATCTAGATCTGCGAAACGCGTCTTATCGGCCGCAAGAAAAACCAGCATGTTCCCGCAGTTTCGACCTGCCGACCCTCGATTCAGGATTTCGGTGGCATACTGGCGCGCGGGACTATCAGTGTCCTTCGCACTGTGAAGGTAGTCAGGTCCTACGATTATCAGCTTCCCTTCGGGTTCATCTACCACTTCGTTGTAGCTCGCAGGACACGGATGTACCTTGGAAAAGTCCCCTCGATGCTTGGCCTCTTCGAGCAGCCTCCGGCGAATCTCCTCTGTGACATCTTCCGGATGAAACCGATCGGCACGTTCCTCCGCCATTCGGTTCACACTTGGTTGCGTTGAGTACCAATACCGCCCTTCATTAACGTAGAGGTACGTAGCTTGATCGGCCAACTTCCGCAATGCGTCTCCGAATGTGCCCGATGTTTCGCCGGGTTGAACGCAGCCAAACTTCACTTGACGATCGTCCAAGCCCTTGTTGGCGGCATCCTGCATCGGTGCAGAGCCCAAGTACAGAGTTCGCGCTACCCGGCGACAGGCCGAATACCGTCCCAGCATTGGATTCTCGCGATCAATCCTCAAGGGAAGGGAATGCGAACCATCGATGTCTTTCTCAATTACCGGGGACCATGTCGGCGGTAGATAGCGCGTCAATTCGCTCTGCACAGCGACTGCATCCAAGGGGACGTTCGCAGGCAGAATCATTAGGCCGCGATCTTCGCGCTCCCAAAGCGCGTGAATCACCGCTGACATCAACCTCAACACCCCCCGCGTCCGCTGGAACTTATCGAGGCTCGACCAATCGTTGTACAGCCGGTCGAACAATTCAGGGTGGATCGGGTATGCAGAGCGCATTCGACGTTCGTAGTCGCCTTTGCTGGCCTCAGCGGGAAACTCTTGCGGAGACTTTCGATATTCGTCTGCGAATGCCCGCACCACTGTGTCACGCGCGGTAAACAGATCCGCGTCGGTGATGGGCTGGAAAAGGCGTCGGCGGACAATTTCAAAACCCTCTTCTGTACTGGCGGGACGCCACGAGGTCTCCACGCGTTCGAGAACGTTCTTGAGCCGTTCCAACGCTGCTTGACCACCCTCGCCGCCAATCTCATTTTGTGATGCGGGGATACTCACCACCAACAAAGTGTTTCCCGCAAGTTTGGCGGACTCACTCAGCGTTTGGGCGAATGTGAAATGCGCATCGAAGTCGCCAGCAGGCAGGTCTGACTTGTTATAGAGCTGGCGTGCATATGCGACCCACTCGTCAATTAGAATGAGGCAAGGCGAAAACTTTTTGAAGAGGAGCCGCAATGAATCTCCTGGACTGACACTTTTCTCGTCGGCAGTGCGGACCATCTCATAGCCTTCTTTGCCGCCAAGTTGCCAGGCCAGTTCGCCCCAGAGCGTCCGGACCACCGTGCCATCAGGTTTCTTGTGAAGATCAGCGGGGGAAATTCGATTGCCGACCAGCACTGCCCGCCGAACTTTGGGTGGTTGCGAGACCCCTGCTATCTTCGTAACCGCTTCCATTCCGGGCAGCTGGCTCGCTGGCACATTTGCAAAGAGGTGATAGAGCGCCAGCATGGAGTGGGTCTTGCCACCGCCAAAGTTGGTCTGTAGCTCAACGACAGGGTCACCGCCTTGCCCGGCCATCCGAAGCAGCGCATTTGAAAGAAGTTTTTGGAGGCCCTCGGTGATGAATGTACGCCGATAGAACTCGACCGGGTCGCGATATTCGTCCGATCCCTCACCAAGGAAGACCTGCCACAAATCGGCCGCAAACTCCGCCTGCTGGTAACGACCCGATGCAACATCCGGATGAGGAGTAACGACCTCACGCCAGGGACGAAGGCCGGCTGCGGGCTTTCCCTCCACGGCTATGCTCGACTCCTTACGCTTCTGGCCGCGAACCTGTTCGTCGAATTTCACTCGGAGGATCTCGGCTTTCATCTGATCGGCTTGCTCTACTTCGGGCGCGGCGACGGCCGTGAGCAGGCGCGAAATGCTGTCAACCGCGCGGTATGCGTCGTCGGTACTGAAGGTCTTTTGGTGAGCCCATTTATTGCGGACGTCACGAAGTTCGCTGACAAGGCTTCGGTCCGATGGCCCGAGAATCTTTCGAAAGCAATCGTTCCACAGATCCCACATCACGCCGAGCAACGCCTGCGTGTCCCAATTCAGTTCGGCGGCATTTTTCCCGGCCTGCTGCCAGTTCGGGAAGCTCGGGCGGGCGGTTTCTGTCCATCTGTCCTTATACGTAGCCTTCAGCTCGCGCTCTACAAAGGAGCGGAGACCAGCGTTTAGAAGATCGAGCGCTTTGCCAACGCGTTCATGGTTTGTGATCGCCATATTTTGATCCAGTGAAACCTCAGCTCAATGCAAATGTCTTCGGTGCGATAGCTGGCCAGGAGACGACCAAACTGTTGTAGAACCCGGCTTCTTCTGCCCAGCCCTTACGCTCGCATAAGACGTAGAGACGGTAAGCGAGATCGCGAGCAGTTTCGGCGAGTCCTCCCACCTTACTTGCGAGAGTTGCGGTCGCCGTTTCGCTGTTCTTGTCGAGCGACCGGATTAGGTGCTGCGTGACAGCCCAAACTGTTAGCCGATGCTCCGCTGATGGACTCCAACTCTCCGGAAGCTCATCTCGTCGGAGCAGCCGAACCTTACCAGCGCGCGAATGAAGGATGCCCGTCTCGGCCAATCCCGAAATACTGAGCGCTTTTGCCGTAGCGAGCACCTCGGCTTCTCCATAGAGTCCGTCGTCGAAAGCATGCTGTTCGAACCAGGCGAGAGCCCAACGCGTATCAGGGTCAAACTCGCCTTCTTGCTCGGAGAGCACCTCGTCTAGTGATTGGTTGATCAGGCCCAATGCAGCGCGCACTCGCATCGCAGAACCATCGCTTTCGAGGACCTTGCTGTAACGTGAGAATACGGCCATGCCAGGACCGATTGCAGCTTGGGCCAGATCCACTGGTGCGATATTCCCCTTCTGGAGGTCCCGGAGGGCGCGGGGAAGCTCACTTTTCAAACAGCTCAGGAAATCCTTGCGGGTTGTTATAACCGCCCCGTCTGGCAGCGGCCGGCAGGCAAGAACGATCGAAGAGGCCAGAGCTCCGATCCTTAACTTCAGTGATCCCGTTAATTCTGTCCGCATGGGCCACGTGCCGGTGACCTGGAAGCGCGATCGGATCATACCCTCTAGCATAGTTTCCCAGCCCGTTGAAGCAACGACCCCGCTTTCGTCCTCATCGGTCTCGGACTGTTTAAATGCATAAAAGACAGTGAGGGGGAAGCCGGTATGCTGCTGGGCTCGCATCTTTTCAAATGCCCTTCCGAACCCTTCCTCAAAGAAGGCTTGCGCTCGTTCCCGACTTCCATCGAAGCGATAGGGGGTAGCTATAAGTTCTTGTTTTTTTGGGGCTAGGAGAGTGCTTAAGACATCTGGGTAGATCGAAGAGAGGTTTCGGCGTAGCCAAACGTAAAAAAAATCGGATAAATCGGCATATCCGATGTTGTCGTAGTAGGGTGGATCGGTTGAGAACATGGTTTGGCTGTTGGAAGCGCCACTCGTCGCATCTAGCTGAACAACACGTCCCGTAATGCCCCCTGAATAGAGCCGCTCCAAAACTTCGGCTATGGATCCGACTGCCAGTTGGTAGTCGCCCGCTGCGCCAGAAAAGGGATTCGCTTCGGCGTAATCCCATACCATAGGAATGGCCTGTCTGCTGAAGGCTTGCGTAAGTCTTGTTGGGTCGGTCTGCCAGGAACAAATAGAACAATTGGTCGTTGCTAGCTTGTCTATACCAAAAGCCAAATATGTGGCCAGACTATCTGCGTAGTCACTTGAAGCACCATCAGAGATTGCCTGTTCGCGGGCCTCGCGCACCAAATCACTAAAGGTGGTTAGTGCGACCAACTGGCGCCGCGTGAAAAGGTCTCGGTATGTTCGCATGCCATAACCCGGCGGCGAGAACCAGCGGGCATTTTCGGACATCGCTTGATCGAGCCATGCAGCCTCCAGGTGAGGAGTCTCAGGGATAGAGAATGCCGCTGAACCCAAGTACATGCGTCCCGCCGGTCCCTCCGCTACGACAGCGAGAGGAATGTCTCCGAGTCCGGCGTCAAGCGCTTGTTTACGCAACGCAGCGTCCTTTATGACAGTCCCGCAAAAGAGGCACTTGCTGGCACCCCGCTGTTTCGTCCCCTCGGGCGGCTTCCGATTGCCGGTATTCACTTCGAAAGTCACCACCTTGGCCGCGTGATCCACTAATGGTTCTGCCGACGCCTCCTTTCCGGGTTTATCTGAGAGTGCAAACGATCGAATAAGGGGCATGCGTGCGCCGCAGGCTGGATTCGGGCACAAAACCGTTCGTGCCCAAAGCCATGCAATAACGGTGGCTTCGGCACCACCATGTTCTGGGGGAAGTTTCACGCTGGGATACAGGTGCCCGATGAGCTCGAAAGCTCGGTCACGCATCCACCGTCCATAGTAGCGGACATCATCGGCGAGACCTCGGGCTCCATCCCACATCCCAGACCCCTTCAGCCTCCCTTGTTCCATAGGGTGCACAGGGGGTTGGCCCCTGAACTTCGGCGGGATCTCGATCAAGGCTTTCGAAATAAGAACCGCAACCGGATTTAGGTCGCTCCCGTTCGCCTCCAGCCCTAGCCGCTGCGCTTCGAGCGGAATTGACCCACCCCCGCAGAAAGGATCGTAAACAGACGGCGGGTTGCCATCGGTAGACTTCAAAATCTCCTGGTGTGCGGCCTCCAACACCTGTTTGCTATTGGAGTTATCCCATTTCACGAGCTCTTCAATCAGGCGAAACAGACGCTGCCGTTCTCGGTCCTGGTCGATCTCGGTTGGGAACTCCTCTGGATGGCTTGATGGGTCGTCGACTAGAGAAGCGAACAATACGGCGCGACAAGCTGCCAATGGCCGTCGAGCCCACCACAAATGTAAAGTAGAAGGATGCCCGTGCCGAATAGATTTCTCACGCGCTGCCTCCTTATTAATGGCTTCCAGCGGGAGCGCAACTTCAATCAGCTTCTTCTTCATCTTCACTTTCGGATTACTTGCACGTCCCAAGTTCGTTCAGGTGATCGAGCGGACCATCATGCCGGTTCTCCACCGCGGTTGAGCAATTCCTCAAGTTTGTAGTTCACGCTCTCGACCGAGAATTCTGGTTCCAGCTGGAACGGTTGACGGATATAGAGGAGTTTGCCCTGACCGTTCTCGATTTGGCTAATGGCCAAAATAAAGTCTTCAGGCTTGTTCAGTGCAGTCAGGATCTCATTTCGCGTTACGGTGACGGTGGTTGCGCCGGCAACGCGTCCCTTCACTTCAATAAATCGGAGCTTCCCGGTATCGGGCACCCTTGATTCGACGTCATACCCGCACTTGTCGCCGCTGACATCGCGTGGCTCATAGCCCAATTGTGTTTCGGCCTCCATCACCAGTTTCATGGCGAGAAGCTCAATCTTCTTGCGATTCTCCGCGGCCTCAGCGTCGTTTGCCGCTGCCCAATTTGGCTGTAGCCTTCTGAGAAAGCCAATCGGAATGACGAGCGAGCCGCCAACTACCACTGGCGGCAATGGCGAGAGCTGACCTTCGAGCACCAAATCCGCCATGCGTTTCTGCAGACGCGCTTGCAGTTCGTCAGCCCTCTGACGGGCCTTGCCAGAATTAATCTTGGCGTTGATCTTGCCAGCGAGTTCCTGGTCCTTGAGTTGATTGGCGCGGTGATCCCAGTAGTTGATTTCTTTCGTCAGTCGATCCTTGACCGCAGCCATTGTTCGTGTCACAAGGTCTTTGCGACGCGAGCTGACCTCTTGAATATGCTGGGGCACCAGCGTTTCGATCGCATGGCCGACGACGGCCGATTCCAGGTCGGTTTTCAGCCAGGGTTGTGATTCGAGTTCTGGCGAGATCGCAGCGTGCTCTTCGGAGGTTGTGGCACGATAGTCGAGGTAGGGGGCATAGCCAGCGTGCTTCATCGTGCCGGTCGAGTCGATCTCGATGAACTGAAGTTGCCTAGAAACCGCACGGTGGTTTCCAGCCTTGTCAATTCGTCCATCCTGTATTGTGTGCTCCAAATAAAAGAGCGCCCGAATCTCCTGTCCGGGATCGTCCGGGTCCACCAGCACAGTGCCACGTTTCAAAAGATCGCGATTCCGCTCCAAGACGAGATCAATCGTTGCGGCCAACAGAGGATGCCCAGGAGATACGAAAGTCGCTAGGGGCTGTCCGGGCACTGCCCTGAGTGATTTCTCGAACGTGATCCGCTCATACCTGAGCAAGACAGGCTCACCTATTCCGATGAGGCGGTCGCGTTGACGAATCAACGCCGGGACATGAGTGATCTCGAACCTGCGAGGCTCCCGCTCCTTGATAGAACCACCTAAAACGCGAAAAGCCTCAAGGAAGAACGACTCGATAAAGTGCGGCTGGAGGCGTCTGGCTTCGGCACGCTCCATGTCTTCGCGAATCTTCTTGACCTCAGTAGCGTCCATGCTGTCGTGAGCGAGGGCGCGTTCTTCCAAAAGCTCCTGGCAGTGTTTCCGATCGGTCAAATTATCGACTATCTGATGAAGTCGAGCTTTCACGTCGGGGCGGTCGCCATACCGTATAGCCTCGATCAGAAGATCCTTTAGTTTTTGGTCGCGGAACAGTTGGCCTAGGATGTCGAAGACACCTGCGCCAAGCGCCTCTCGTTCCTGCTCGATTTTTTCAAGCAACCTCTTGTACACGTCGCCTTCGCGCGTCTCCTCGGCTAGTAGGTTCCAAAGATGGCAGACCTCGGTCTGGCCGATGCGGTGAATGCGCCCGAACCGCTGCTCCAAGCGATTTGGATTCCAGGGCAAGTCGTAATTCACCATCAGATGTGCGCGCTGAAGGTTGATTCCTTCGCCAGCTGCATCAGTGGCTAGAAGGATTAGCACGTCTTTGTCTTGCTTGAAGGCTTCCTGAGCTTTGGCTCGATCTTCGCGTCCCATTCCTCCGTGGATAGTGACGAGCGCTTCGGGCGCGCCTAGAAGCGAGCGCAGCCGCTCGGTCAAATAGTTCAGAGTGTCGCGATGCTCGGTGAAAATGACCAGCTTTCGCCGATGCCCGTGGGCGTCAAACATTTCAGCTTGATTCTGGAGGAGAGCCGAGAGTTCCTCCCACTTCTTATCTGTTCCACTGCGGCGGACCTTTAGAGCTAATGTTTCGAGCCTCTTCAAGATTTCAATTTCGGCCTCAAGTTCAGCGATCGTCCGAGCCGCCGTCGCCTGATCAACAACCGTTTCTTCGACCTGCTCGACTTCGTCATCTGGGGCGTCATCAAGCTCATCGATGTCTTCATCCGTGAGATCAGGGACCTTCCCAACATCGCTATCCTGGAGATCGCCGCCGCGCTTGAGTATTTGCTCCTCACGCAAGCGTCGCTCAAGTCTTTCGCGACGTCGCCGCAAAGACTGCAGAATCGCTTCGGGGGAAGATGCGAGTCGCCGCTGCAAGATTGTCAGGGCGAATCCGATCGTCCCCTTTCGACCTTCATTCTCCAAGGAGTCGGCGCGATTAAACTCGTCCCGAACGTAATCGGTAACGCTCTTGTAGAGCGCCGCTTCCGGATCAGACAACTTGTAACTGACGGTGTATGCCCTTCGTTCAGGAAACAACGGTTTCCCATCGAACTTGAGCAACTGCTCCTTTACCAGTCGGCGCATGAGATCCGAAGCATCAACAGTATGGACACCGTCTCGGTCTCGTCCTTCAAAGCGGTCGGCGTCTAAAAGAGCCAAGAAAAGCTGGAAATCCTCTTCCTTGCCATTGTGCGGAGTCGCTGTCATCAGCAGAAGATGTCGCGTGAGCTGGCCAAGAAGTTGGCCCAATCGATATCGCTTTGTGTACTTGACCTCGTTACCGAAGTACGTTGCGGACATCTTGTGGGCCTCGTCACAAATAATGAGGTCCCAATCAGTGTTTGCCAGCTTTGCCTGAACATCCTCATCACGGCTAAGTTTATCGAGGCGGCAGATGGCCATTGAATTCTCAGCGAACCAGTTTCCAGTACGGGCCGATTCAAGTTTATCGTTTGTGAGAATCTCGAAGGGAAGCTGAAACCGTTGATAGAGTTCGTCCTGCCACTGCTCTGCGAGATTGCCGGGGCACACGATGAGACAGCGGTGCAGGTCGCCGCGAATCAGCAATTCCTTGATGAGCAGACCGGCCATGATCGTTTTCCCAGCGCCGGGATCGTCCGCGAGTAAGAATCGTAAGGGTTGGCGCGGCAGCATTTCTCCGTAAACCGCAGTGATCTGATGCGGCAGAGCATCAACCATTGATGTGTGGATGGCCAATAACGGGTCGAAAAGGTGGGCTAGGTTGATACGCTGCGCTTCAGAAACAAGGCGAAACATTTTTCCGTCGCCGTCGAAACTCCAAGGCCGACCGGTTTCGCCAATTTCCAGAGTGGGTTCGCGGTCGCGATAAAGCAGCACCACGTTGGGCTTCCCTGCGGAATCTTTGTACGTAAGCTCGACGGCTGCAGAGCCATACCACTTGACATCAACAACCGAGACAAGACAATCAGGCAAAATGCCTTTGACGGTGGCTCCACGCTTTAGGTCTTCGAGTTTTGCCATAAAGCCGTCGTTATTTCCCTTGGCACTACCGAGGTGTCGCTTCCAGGAATGGACAGTATAATCAATAATTTAGGTGCCGTCTGAGAAGGGAACTCGTAGAGTCGCTTTATCTCCGGATTGGGGCGTCCTTTGACTTGAGCTTGCGCTGGCTCCCGCTTGCACAGAGGATCGCGACAAGCACCGGCACAAAGAGGAAGAAATGTTGATCGTGGTTGAAGGCTGTGTTGGCGCAGGTAAGTCTACCGTTGCCGAAGGTCTGGCTTCACGCCGAGGCAGCAAATTGCTTTTGGAAGATTTCGAGAGCAATCCGTTCCTTCGTGCCTTTTACGACGATCCAATCGGCAATGCCACCGAGACTGAATTCGCTTTTCTTTTGTTGCATTTTCACCAGCTCAAGAGCAATGCCGTGATCGCGTCAAACTCGGAAGTTGTCGCGGATTTCCACCTTGGTAAGGATCTCATCTACGCAGACTTGAATTTCAAGGACAATCGCCTAAATCGCCTGTTTACTGAGTTGTACGACGTTTGTATGGAAAAGACTCCTCGTCCTGATCTCATGATTTTCTTGTCAGCGCCCTCAGATCTTTTGGTGCAACGGATTCAAGCCAGGAAGCGAGATTTCGAGCTGGAAATCGATCCTGCGTATTTCGGCTTGGTCAATGCAGCCTATGAAGAATACTTCGCCCGCTACCCCGGTAAGAAGTTGCGAATACCAATGGAGGAGTGGGACTTCGTCAAAGAGCCGCATCTCTACGAACGGCTTGCATCGCTGGTAGATGGAGAACTTCATAGAAAGTGACCCAAGCCAAGTCAAAGCGCCCGGGAAGCGGCTTTCTATTCAGTGACAGGGATGCGTTGTCCACGACTGTTCCGAACGGTGACTATTTTCGGATCAGAGACTTTGAATACGTTCAGCCTCTGTACGATCTAGCTTTCCTCCTCGAAGTGGATGCGATTGCAAAGGGCACGGAGATTCCCAAGTATAGAACTTTTTCGCTTTGGCGCGCGGGCTATAGCCTCGACGGTTATGGGACGACAATTGATCGCTGGCTCGATGGAACAGCGCGAGATGAAGATCTTGATTACGTCCCTTCATCGCGAATCCGCCAATACCTCACGAATGTTGGGAGGAGCGGGTCGATTCCTGAACTTCGCACTTATCGCAGCGAACGTTTTGATCGTTGTCTGCGGCTTCGCTCTGTGCGTGGGTTGGGTCCCAGCAAGATAGCCACGACGGTTTCGCTGCGTTCTTTGTCCGACGACTGGTTCCAGCAGGACCCAACAAACCTCGCCTCCAACCGTGATCGGATCATTGAGCTGTGGAAGGGGCTCAACGAAGGGCCGTGGCAAACAGCGCATATCGTGCCGCCTCTGTTACGCTTTCTGCACACTGCTGAGGAGTTTCATAACGGAAATCTTGGATGGCAACTCGCTGGTATCAGCGATCCGTTTGAGCCGGTAAGACGCACGGTAGAGGTTTCCGTGAATACAGCATGGGAATCGATTGGGACCGCAATCAGTAAAGCGCTCAAGCGAGAGAGGCACTTTCGTCGCGAGCCACAGAACGGCGACGGCATTCGAATCAAGCACCAGATGGGATGGGGCTTCTCAATAAAATCGAGCCCCGGATTGATCGCCCGCACGAGTATTTCAGACTTGGCACAGGCTCTGGACCCGCTCGTGTCCGGTTTTCACAGCGACCTGGTATCAGATCTTCATCTCCACACGGCGTGGTCTGACGGAAGCGCTTCCGTCAACACGATGGCCGGTGCCATTGTTGCGAGTGGGCTGAAGTACTTCGCCGTGACGGATCACAGTCGGTCAGCCAAGCTGCAGGGCGGCTTAACGCCGCTTCTGTGGCTGCGACAGGCGAACGCGTTAACTCTGGCGACGCCAACTTGCCCGGTGCTGCATGGCATCGAAGTGGACATCCTCAAAGACGGCACCCTTGATCTACCAAGTTCTCTGCTGGCAGCTGCGGACATTGTCGTTGCCTCTGTGCATTCGAATTGGACAGATGATGTTCGAGCAAATACTGACCGGCTCGTGCGTGCGATTGAATCTGGTTGTATTGATATCCTCGCCCACCCGACGTCCGCTATTGTTGGCAAGCCTGGAGTGCCGGACTATCTTCGGCTTCCGGCTGACGTTAATTGGGAAGAAGTCTTTGAAAAGTGTGCCTCTTGGCGCGTTGCCCTCGAAATGAATTGCTTTCCATCGAGGTTGGACCTGCCGTTGCATCTGCTCCGAAAAGCCATTGATGCCGGCTGTGCAATTTCCATTGGTTCAGATGCACATGCTCGTTCTCATCTCCTCAATCTTAGATTTGGCGCTGCCGCGCTGCAGCGACTCGACCCGCCTGTTGTATTAAACCGGCTTCATTATGATGAGCTGAGGCAGTGGATTGCTGAAAGCAGATCGCGACGGAATAACCTCACAAAGACCACGTCCAGTTTTGTACAGGAGGAACTCCAGTTCGAGACGGCCCGCCATTCTCAGAAGCCACAATTGACGGCTCGCATACAGCCACCGCAGAACATTCCTGCCGGATCAAGAGTCATTGGAATCGATTTGACCGCAGGGGACAAGGCAACGGGAGTTGCCGTTCTGAATGGCTGTTCAGTGGAGACATGTTCTCTGTTTTCCGACGAGGAGATCCTGGCATACATCAGGAAGCACAAACCCAAGATTGTCAGCATTGACTCCCCGTTAGGGTTGCCCGGTGGTGGAAATTCAATTGATCCGAAGGCGGGGATCATGCGCGTCGCAGAACATGACCTTGCGAGCGTGGGGATTCCTGCATACCCGTCTCTCATCGACTCAATGGAGAACCTAACTTTACGAGGTATTCGCCTTCGCCGTGCGATCGAATCGTTTCCGCGAGCTCCGCGCGTCATTGAGTCGTACCCAGGTGCCGCTCAAGACATCCTTTCCATTCCACGTAAGCAAAAGAGCCTTGACTTGTTACGCGAAGGTCTACGACGGTTGGGATTGAAAGGCAGAGGGCTGGAAACCCGTTCGCACGATGAAATGGACGCCATCACTTCAGCGATCGTTGGACGCTATTTCGAAGCGGGATTGTTTGAGCCCATGGGAATTCCAAGCGAGGCGCAGCTCATTGTTCCGAAGGTTCGTCCGCTCGTCTTTGAGAATAACCCGATAATCTGTTTGGCAGGAAAGACTGGGGCGGGAAAGTCTGTCGTGGCTCGTTATCTCAGCGTCTTCTATGGATTCGAGTGGATACGCACACGCGACATCATTCGAGACCTGTTGATTGAGGATATGGCTGCGCCGCCCGGGAAAAGGCTCTTCGAACGCTCAGTTGACACACATAACATTTCAGAAGATGACCTGCGCGATTTCGGTGCTGTTATTCTGAACATTCATAAACAAGTCCCGCTCCGCAAGAAGCTCGCACGGACTATAAGGCGATGTGATTGGCCCACAGTTGTGGATTCGATTAGGGATATCGTAGATGTCGCTCCTAATACTGTTGATAAGAGGCCGGTCATGACCTGGTTTGTGGATTGCAATGACTCCATCATTCAGCACCGGCTTCTCACAAGGAAAAAGGGTGGAGAGAAGCAACCGAAGACTGGAAGCCCGGTAGATCGCACCGCCCTGTCCATTCGTCATGAAGCCGAGAAGATTATTGAGAACAACGAGTCTCTTGAGGAGTTAAGGTGGCGTGTTGATGACGAGCTCTTTGATCACCTTTCGCTCTTTCATCACTGAAGACGCGACTCTTTTTGATCCTGCTCGTAACGCGTGTAGGTAACCTCACCGGGTCTCAGAGTCACGTATTTTGCAAAATTGAGTAGTTGTGATCTAAAGGCTGGAGAATCACTGTCGGCGATTGAACTCAGCAGAGCCCCTGTGCGAGGGGAGAAACTGTTTATGAAGTTGCCAGTTTCTTGAAATGTCAATGTATCCAGCAGTTTCAGTTGCGCTTTGTTTAGCCCATTGCAGAGAGTCTTAAGTTTCTTCCTGACGCGCTCGATTTCACTCTTCGGCGTATTCCAGGGAAGGAATCTGTCGACATGAAGGAGTTTCTCCTTCCACGTCGGTGGCCCAATACAAAGCAGTACATCGAATCGACCAGGGCGTTTTATTGCTGGATCAAATCCTGCCTGATAATTTGTGGCGAATAGGAATACCAAAGACGCTTGATTATGGAGAGTAGCGAGTTTCGGCAACATACTAGTCGTGAGAAACTGGCTGGTTAAGTCGATTAGCTTCTCGTCACGCGTTCTCACCAGCGCGTCCATCTCATCGAACAAAACCACAATTGCCGAAAGGTCCTCAAGATCGCGGAAGATCTCGGTGGCACGGCTGTATATATTTTCGATACCTTTGCTCAGAAAACGCGACGGGTCGATGACTAGAAGTGGCCAACCTAGCTTTGCGGCGAGATCTGTCGCGAGTCTGGTTTTGGAAGTACCAGGTGGGCCGAATAGTAACGCAGAAAGTCGTCCATCGATTCTGTCTCCTGAAAAAGGCTTGTAGTTGGATGCCGACTTAATTATGTGCTGCTCAAGAACAGCCTTGACACCAATTGTCCGATTGCTTCCCTGCAGACGAACCCTCATGTCAAGCAACTTCCCCCACGGCCTAGGGTCGGAAACCGCTGGCGGGACTTTATACTCTTGAAGAATGGCACTTTGGGTCTTGGTAGCGAGCATGTGCTGCAATTCCCAAAGGAACATGTGTACAACGCCAGTGGCCCAAGATTCGGGCTTTCCTTCGTTTAACGACTTCAGTTCCCCACCCGAATTCCATCCGTTGTAGCTCACTTTTCCTACCGAGTACGGGAGTCTGTTCTCCCTACACCAAGTGAGCGCGTGTTCCAGCTTCTGCAGGATCGGGGAGGTAGCCAGCAAATTTGACTCATCATGACCGAACTCGGCGA
>Ga0209656_10000372_pt1 | contig 29728 bp, 31 predicted proteins | sample BogFormECP12_OM2_FD_188239 | JGI IMG/M metagenome (GOLD analysis project Ga0209656, IMG submission 188239) | Bog forest soil microbial communities from Calvert Island, British Columbia, Canada - ECP12_OM2 (SPAdes) (version 2) | ecosystem: Environmental > Aquatic > Freshwater > Wetlands > Bog ...
CGCGGCAGGCGCCGCCGTCCAGTTCAGCATGCTCACCGCCGGATTCGACACCGACACGGCCGTTGGCGGGCTGACCGCGTTCTCGCTGCTCGGCGTCGGCGGACTGCTGGCGCTGCCCCTGTTCGCGCTGCCCGCTATCCTGGCCGGCGTGCCGGCCAGCCCCGGGCTGGTCCATACCGCCCTGCTCGGTATCGCCGGGTTTGTCCTGTACACGATATTTGGCGTGATCATCCTGCGTACGGAGCGGCCACTGGCCGCATTCGGGCGTGCGGCGCAGAGCCTGTGGAACTGGATCACCCGCGGGTCAATATCGTCGCCCTCCTCCCGCTCACCCCGGGCGGGCTCGGCCTCGTGGAGGCAAGCCTCAGCGGCCTGCTGATCCTGGCCGGCGTCCGCCCCGGCTACGCCTTCCTGGCCACTCTCGCTTACCGGGTCGCGTCCTACTGGCTGCCCCTCCTCGCCGGGCCGCCGGCCTACCTGCTCTACCGCCACCGCTACGGACGGCCGGCCGCCCGGCGCGCCGTGCCGGCGGGCTCCAGCACATAGCCCGGGTCTATGCCACGAGAGCCTGGGCCGCCTTCCCCGCCCGAGGGCTCGTGGGGTGGACTGGCCAGATGCTAGACGACACCGGATCCGGGCCATCCCTCAGGCGCCGGGGCAGCGGCAACATGCTGACGCACACCGTCATGGCGGTGCTGGGGGCCGCGCTCGCGGCAGGCCTGCTCCTGGCCTTCGACAACCCGGGGTCCGGCGGCTCGGGCATCTCGCTGCCGGGAAGCGGCGCGGTGCCTGCTCCGGCCCCGGCCGCCCCGCTGGCCGGCGGCGAGCAGGCCATCGTCGCCAAGGTCAAGCCGGGCCTGGTGATCATCAACACGGCCCTGCAGTACAACAGCGAGGCGGCCGCCGGGACCGGCATGGTGATCAACGCCGACGGGCTGGTGCTGACCAACAACCACGTCATCGACGACTCCACCAAGGTCACCGCTACCGTGGCCGCGACGGGCAGGACCTACCCGGCCACGGTTGTCGGCTACGACAAGACCGGGGACATCGCCCTGATCCAGCTGCAGAACGCGTCCGGGCTGACCACGGTGCCGATCGGCAACTCCTCTTCGGTCAAGGTCGGAAACGCCGTCGTGGCCCTGGGCAACGCCGAGGGCCGGGGCAGCATCACCGCGACGGCCGGCGAGGTCACCGGGCTGAACCAGACCATCACCGCAAGCGACGAGGGAAGCTCGAGCGCCTCCGAGACACTGAGCGGGATGATCCAGACGGACGCCGACATCGTGCCCGGCGACTCCGGCGGCCCGCTGGCGAGCTCGGCCGGCGTCATCGGCATGGACACCGCGGGCAACGACGTCAGTGACCAGCAGCAGGCGTCAGCCGGATTCGCGATCCCGATCAACACGGCGCTGGCGGTCGCCCGGCAGATCGCCGGGGGCCACGCCAGTTCGACCATCACGATCGGCTACCCGCCGTTCGTCGGAATCTTCATCGGCTCCGGATCGAGCAGCAGCCCGCAGGCGCAGGCACAGCAGGAGGAGCAGCAGCAGAACGGCGGCGGCTCCGGCGGCGCCGGGAGCAGCCCGGCCTGCTACACCAGCAACGCCGACCTGACCGTGCCGTCGGCCATCGCGCCGGTCAGTTCCGGCACCCTGATCGTCGGGACGATCTGCGGGAGCCCCGCCGCCTCGGCCGGCATGACCGGCGGAGCGGTCATCACGACGGTGAATGGGCAGGCCGTCGGCTCGCCCGGCGACTTGACCGGCATCCTGGCGCGGTTCCATCCGGGCGAGGTGATCTCCGTCACCTGGGTTAGCCCATCCGGGCAGCGCTCCACCAGCAGCCTGCACCTGACCGCCGGCCCGCCGCAGTGACATCTGCCCCGACCCCACGGCCGGGTCGATTCTGGCGCTGCCCCTCACCCAAACCGATGACGGACCCTGGCCCCAGGACTCTGGACATACGGCCAGAGATCCTGGGATGTCTTCAGCGATGAAAAAGCGCAGCAAGATTAAAGAAATAGGCAAGCCTGGTCAGGCCGCCGAAAGGCACTCAATCCCGGCATAGCGCCACATGCCGGGTGTGAAACCATCTGGCCTACTCGCCGGCTCATCATCGAGGCCGCGATTCATCTGTGACCTCGAACCGGCCTTATCAGCTTGGGAAGCCTGCGGCGCTGCTGACCTGCCACCAGCGGGCCGATGATCCTGATCGAGCCGACTCTGGCGACGGTACGGCAGCGTGAGAGCTAGTGGCACGGGCCATCGTCGTCGTCGCTGCCGCGGCCAGAATCCACGAAGCTGGGCGCCTCGTAGGCAGGATCAGGGTAGTGGTAGAAACCCTGGCCGCTCTTGACGCCCAGGCGACCGCGGTCCAGGTAGGTCCGGACGAACCCGGCGTTGGCACGCAGCTGCGGGTCACCCGTCTGCCGGGCCCAGTAGTCGGTGATGTGCCAGACGGTGTCCAGGCCGACGCCATCGAGCATCCCGAACGGGCCGACGGGCATCTTCATGATCCCCATCCAGGCGCGGTCGACGTCCTCCACAGATGCGGTCCCATTCGCGACGAGTGTGAGCGCCTCCCGGTTGATCGCGTTGTACAGCGCGTTGAAGACGTAGCCGAAGCTCTCCCTGCGCAGGCGGATCGGGATCTGCCCGATCCGCCGGGCGAAGCCCATCAGGCACTCAGTCGTCTCCGCTGACGTGCCAGGGTGCGGCATCACGTCCACCACGTTGGACGACCACACCGGGGTGTGGAAGTGCAGCGCCGCGAACCGGTCGGGCCGCCCGGTAGCATCAGCGAACATCGATGGGAGCAGCGTGGAGGTGTTCGTGGTGAATACTGCCCGCTCCGGGCACAGCTCATTAAACTGCCCGAGAACACGCCCCTTGAGCACGGGATCCTCAGGCACCGACTCGCTGACGAGGTCGGCCCCGGCCGCAGCTGCCGCCGGATCGGCGATGCGCTCGATCCTCGCCAGCGCATGCTCCAGCGCGCCGGCGCTGATGCTCCCCGCCGCCACGGGCGCCTCACCGTAGCCACGAAGGCGCTGCCCCGCCCCGTCCAGGGCAGCCGGGTCGGCATCGTGCAGGACCACGTCGAAGCCGTGGGTCGCTGCCTGCAGCCCGATCTGCAGGCCCATCGTGCCGCTGCCGATCACCAGTACTCGGCGAACCTCATCAGCGCGCATGCCCGCCCCCAAACCAGCGCTCGAGGAAACTACGGGATCGGGCCAGATTACCGCGGATACATGATGGCTCATGCATCTGCGGTATTCCGCCGCGGCGGCGACCCGGGCGCGGCCGACGAGGCGGCCAAGGCGGGCTCGCTATCGCTGCGACTAGGCCTCGGCTGGGCCAAGTCCCACTCGTTCTACACCGGCCAGTGCCCGGTCATGCGCTACAACCGCCAGCTCATGATGGCCATCTTGCATGACCGGGTGCACATCGCCGCCAACGTCAACGCCACCCCAATCCCGCTGGAGCAGGCACCGCAGGGCTACGCCGAATTCGACCCGGGCGCGGCCCGCAAGTACGTGCTGGACCCGCACGGCATGCTGGCTGGAACCAGCAGCGGCTGACCGGACACGCATCCAGGACTTCGCCAGGTGCCCAGCCATCCGCGACTGGCTGGGCACCTAGGACCAACTGGGGAACCTTGCCCAGGCGCCGCGGGGGGCGACCACGGCCTCCGCGCACGTGGTGGCACTACCGGCCGCGGGTGACGACGTGCTGGTGTGCACGCCGGCGGGCGGCTCGTGCTGGCTGGGTGAGAGGGCCGGCCGCTGCCCGGGAACGTCGGGCGACCCTTGCAAGGCGCCACGTCCGCCGGGAAGTGGCATCTTCAGCTTGGCGGTCTCACGATCCCAGCTCCGATCCGACAATCGGGTTGGCCAGGCTGGACAAATATTCATCACCGCCCTTGCGCGGAGAACCGTTCGCTGCTGCCGCGTTCTGCGCGTGGGAGTGCCGTCACCCGCAAGATCAGCCCGGCCTCCCGCTCGCGCTGCTCAAGGAGGTGGTCCTGAAGGTTCCAGGCGGGCTGGCGGAAATTGAGGACTTGGACGAAGGCCATATCCGCCATCGGGGGCTTCCTGCCGGCCATAGGTCGTAGGCGACGATGTCGCTGGTGCGCCGGGCCAGCTCGGCGCCGCACGGCCGAAGAGCAGATACGCGCATCCCGCCCTGCCTCAACCGGAGATCCAGTAGTCGGACTGCCACCGCACCCCGCCGGCTGCATCCGCGGCATATCGCCGCACACGCGACGGCACGCTGACCACAAGAGCGCAGCTCACGCAGAAACGCCAGTTCGGGCGCAGCTGAGACAACCCCGCCGACGGTTAAATCCACCGACCAGATTGGGCGGATCCGCGCGCGTTCTCTTTGACCTCCCCCGTCACTCAGCGTGATGCTATCGATCGGCGTAGCGCCGAGTTCGTTTTACTGCCCGGCTCGTCGGCTTCGCCTCGCGGCAGCGGAGCCTTTCCAGGCGGGCGGAAGGTCCCGGCTCAATACACCTAACCGCAGAGATCTGGCGCAGGATGGTATGGGTAACGCCCTAGAGTGCGGGGAGGGCAGCGTGGAACGCATTGTACGGCGCAGGCGGCGGGTCGGCGCGCTCAGCCTGGGCCGCAGCCCGCTGCGGCGCGAGGTAGACCGGATTGAGGCCAGCATTTTTGCCGGGCTACTCGCCGCGTTCCTGATCGGCGCTCCGCTGCTTGCCATCGCCGCGGGCCGGTGGGAGCACAGCGCGGCAGCCGCCGAGCAGCGCGCGCAGCAATCTGTGCACCTGGTTACTGCGGTACTGCTGCAGGACGTCCCTGACATCGCGGTCGGCGACGGCACGTGGGACGCCGGGGCTCTGGCCCGGTGGACAGCATCTGACGGCAAGTCCTTCGTCGGCGACATCCTCGACACCGCGGGCGCTCCGGCGGGCAGCAGAGTCCAGATCTGGGTGGATGGGTCAGGCCGGCAAACCTACCCGCCGCTGACCCGTCGCGGCCTCGAGACACGGGTGATCACTGCCGCCGCGCTGGCGCCGGCGGCGTTCGCGATCACGCTGCTGACCGTGGCCCTCTGTCTCAGGTGGCTGTTCAACCGCCGCCGCCTGGCGGGCTGGGGCACCTCCTGGGCAGACATCGGGCCGCGCTGGACCAGGCGCGGCTAGCTGCGAAGATACCGCGTGCGGGGCATCGTACGGAATTCGCGCTCCCGCTCGGGCATGATGACGGTACGACGCTCGGAGCGGCATGGTCCTACCGGGCTGCCGAAACCAACTGGCCACGGGACGCTCTGGCTTCACCGCGCACGAGGGAGGCGCAACGGCTCATGTTTCGCTGCCCGGGACGCGGACTTACGGGATTCCTGCGGCGCCACCAGAAGGCCCGGCTGCCGGTCGGACTAGGGACACGCCGCTGCCGTCCCGCCTGCCCCATCAGCCCCGCCTGCCCCATCAGCCCCGCCCGCCCCGCTCCCCGTCCCCCCGCCAGCCCCTCCGCCCGCAACGGCAACGGCAGCAATGCTCCATCGTTGCCGTCCCAGCAGCAATGCTCCATCGTTGCCGCTATGCCTGGGGGAGCGGGACCGCGGCGGGCCGCGGCCTCATCAGCGGCCATCGGCGCGCTCCTTCCCGCGAAGCCGACAGCGGCTGCTGTCACCGCAGGCGATCATTCCGGGTCGGGCGACCCAGGAATCCCCGGGTCAGGTCCGCGATCGCGTCGGGCTGCTCGTCGAGGGCGAAGTGGCCGGCGTCGAGGATGTGCACCTCGGCGGCGGGCACCTCCCTGCGGTAGGCCTCGGCCTCCTCGACTTGGAACGACGGGTCGTAGCGGCCCCATAGGACCAGCAGTGGCGGCTGGTGCTGGCGGAGCCAGTCCTGCCAGGCGGGGTAGCTCGCGACGTTGGTGCGGTAGTCGTAGAACAGGTCGGTCTGGATGTCCTGCTGGCCGGGCCGGCGAAGGAAGGCGAACTCGTCGGTCCACAGGTCCGGGTCGTAGTTCTCCGCGTTCGGGCTGGTTCCGACGTGGCGCTGCCGCGTCGCCGCGAAGGAGAAGAAGTTCTCCCGCAGCGCGGCCTCGTGTGCCTCGCGGTCAGCCCAGAACTCGCGCCGGGTCTGCCACAGCGGGCCGAGCCCGTCCTCGTGGGCGACGGCGTTCTGGACCATGAGCGCGTCGAGCCGCCCGGGATGTGCGATCGCGAGCCGGAACCCCACCGGGCCGCCGTAGTCCTGCACGACCAGGGTGTAGCGGCGCAGGCCGAGGACCTCGGTGAAACGGCCGATGACGGCGGCCAGGTGGTCGAAGGTGTAGGCGAACTCGGTGTGGCTGGGCGCGTCGCTGTGCCCGAACCCGGGATAGTCCGGTGCAACCAGGCGGAACGGGCCGGCGAGCCGGTCCAGCAGCGGCTGCCACATCCGCGAGGAGGAGGGAAATCCGTGCAGCAGCAAGATCGCGGGCGCGTCTGGCGGGCCGGCGTCGCGGTAGAAGACCTTCAGGCCGTCGACATCGGCGGTACGGTAGGCCGTTCGGTACATGGTTGTCTCCGTTCACGCGGCGGACGGCTGACATCCTAGGCGGTGGTGAGGGAGGTCAGCTTGGGGGGCCGTGGGGCGCTGGCGCCGTGAGGTTGTCTGCGGTCTCGAAGAACATCTGCTGCAGCGGGCGGGGCAGGCCGCCGTTCCATACCAGGGCCGCCGAGGCGGTCAGCGGCTAATTGTGGAAGCTGACCCGGACCATGCCAGAGGTGTCGGCCGGCCGCGACCGCCGGATCAGCGTGGCCGGGCTGATCCAGCGGCTGCTGGCTCGGGCCTGCGCAGATGACACGGCCGAGGTGATCAGGCACCGGCTTGACGTATTTACCGAGACGACCAGCCCGCTCATCGACTACTACCGGGACCGCGGCATCCTGGCGGAAGTGGACGGCGACCAGGCCCCCTGAGTCCATCACCGCCGGCATCCAGGCCCGCCTGCCTGCCCGCTGACATAACCCAGCCAGGCGCCAGGACGGACGCTAGTCGCGCCCGAGCACCTCGGTCACCTGCCCGGCGCCGTGCTTGAGCTGATAGTCCAGGTTGATCGCCGCATCGATCAGCGACAGGTGGCTGAAGGCCTGCGGGAAGTTGCCGAGCTGCTCGCCGGTCAGCCCGATCTCCTCCGAATACAGCTGCAGATGGTTGGCGTAGGTGTGCATCTTCTCGAAGGTCATCGCCGCCTCTTCCAGGCGCCCGGCCCGGGCGAGCGCGTCGACGTACCAGAACGTGCACAGCGAGAACGTGCCTTCCTGGCCGTGCAGGCCATCCGGCGACGCGCTCGGGTTGTAGCGGTAGACGAGGCTGTCGGAAACAAGCTCGCGGTCCATCGCCTCCAGGGTCGACAGCCACATCGGGTCACGGGGCGCGACGAATCCCATCAGCGGCATGAGCAGCAGCGAGGAGTCGAGCACGTCGGTCGTGTAGTGCTGGGTGAAGGCGCCGGCCTTGGCGTTCCAGCCGCGGGTCATGATGTCCTGGTAAATCTCGTCGCGCTCGGTCATCCACCGGGCCAGGTTCGCCGGCCGGCCGTGCCGCTGGGCCAGCCGGATCGCCCGGTCCAATGCCACCCAGCTCTGGAACCGCCCGTAGGTGAAGTCCTTGCGGCCGCCGCGGGTCTCCCAGATCCCCTCGTCGGGCTGGTCCCAATGCTCGCACACCCAGTCGATCGTGTCCGCGATCGCCCGCCACCCCTGGTAGCCGACCTGCAGGCCGTGCGCGTCGCCGAGGAACACCCCGTCCATGGCCTCGCCGTAGATGTCGAGCTGGAGCTGGTCGGCCGCCCCGTTCCCGATGCGAACGGGGCGGGAGCCCCGCCAGCCCTCGAAATGGTCCAGCGACTCCTCGGACAGGTCGGATGATCCGTCGACGCGGTACATGATCTTGAGCGGTCCGGACCCGTGGCCGGCCTGCTCCGTGACCCGGTCCAGCAGCCAGGTCCCGAACGCGGTGGCCTCCTCGGTGTAACCGAGGCCGAGCAGCGCATAAATGGAGAAGGATCCGTCCCTGATCCAGGTGTAGCGGTAGTCCCAGTTGCGCTCGCCGCCGACCTGCTCGGGCAGCCCGGCGGTCAGCGCGGCGACGGGCGCGCCGGTCGGGGCGTACGTCATCAGCTTGAGCGTCATCGCCGACCGGGACACCATGTCCCGCCATCGTCCGGTATAGGCCGACCGGGCCAGCCAGCCGCGCCAGAATCGCGCGGTCGAATCGTGCAGCTCGGCCAGCTCACCGGCCCGAAGGCGGCGCGGCCGGCCGCCCATGGACTCCAGCACGACTCCGGTGCTCTCGCCCTCCCGTAGCGTCCAGGTGGCCCGCAGGCCATCACCCACCTGGCTCACTTGCGGTCCGCTGTCGCCGTCGTCGTGAAGGTTGCGCCCGCCGGCGGTATGCAGGGTCAGGTACATGCCCTCGGACTCGAACATCGCGCCGTCGTCGGAGACCGTCAGCGTGTGCGGCCGTCGGCCATAGCCGAACCGAGGCTGGAGGTCCATGGCAAAACGCATCGTGCCGCGCGGCACCCGCAGTAGCCGCACCAGGCGATGCCGGTCGGTGGCCCGGCCGGTGAGGACCGGCATGAAATCATGCACTTCACCGACTCCGTCGGGCGTCATGAAGCGGGTAATCAAGATGGCGGTCTCCGGAAGGTACAGTTGCCGGCTCACGTAATCGTCGCGGTCCGGCGCTATGCGGAAATGACCCCCCTTGTCCGCGTCGAGTAGGGAGGCAAAGACGCTCGGCGAGTCGAACCGCGGGCAGCAGAACCAGTCCACCGTCCCGTCGGTGGTGACCAGCGCCCCCGTCTGCAGGTCACCGATCAACCCGTGGTCGCCGATACCGGGATAGCGGTCCATGTCCGTCCCCTTACGTTGTCAGGCGCGGGCGGTGCCCGCTGGCTCGTCGGCCGGTAATACAGGCAGTTCACCGCGCGAATCCCGCCGCAGTGAAGTCGATGCTGACTGTGGCGATATCGGCCAGCGCTATAGCACAAGGCGGCAGTTCCGGAGCATTTCTCGGATCGGCCCGGAACTCACAGATCAGCGTTATCGCGTCTGGGGCGCGATTCGTCCCACGCCGGTGGGGACCCCGTGTTGCCAACAGGCCGAAAAGGAACCCGCCGACGTGAGCGAGGAACGCGACGTCGCCGCCGTTCGCCGAGGCGCTGAACAGCCCGAAGTTCGCCGCGATCAGCTGGTACAAGAACCACACGCCGAGGAAGATCCAGGCCGGGATCCTGGCCACGAAGACGGGCACGATGTACGGAAGGACCCGCGAGGCCGGGTACAGCATGAAGCAGCCGCCCAGCACCGAGATGACAGGAGGTTTTGCCCGTGACCATCGGCGAGAGCATCGCACTGATAGTGATCGGCCGACCGGGACGTATGGCTGCCGTACATCGACATCCTGAAGATGAACCTGGACGAAGCGGGCTCGGCGTGGCTCGGCCAGTCGGCGGAGGTGACGGCTGATCCGCCCAGGCTGAGCGATGAAGAACTGCGCGACCTGGCGCGCCACTGCCTGGACCGCGGTGTCGGGGCGGTCTGTGTGACCCTCGACGAACACGGCTGCGTGGCCTTCTTCCGGGACCACTCCGGCGGGATCGCCGAAGAGCTCGTCAATCGCATCGAGGTGGAGCACGTCGTGGACACGACCGGTGCCGGCGACTCGTTCGCCGCGGGACTGGCCTACGGCTACCTCGCCTACCGGGATTACGTCGTGGCCTGCCAGTACGGGAACGCGATGGGCGCTCAGCGCTGCACCGGCACGGAGCTGAACGTCTACCTGTCACGAGAGGAAACCGAGCGGCAGATCCGCGCGGCGTACGGCCCTCGGCCGCAGCAGAAACTTCCCTGAACATCCCGGCGGTACGGATTCCGGTGGGCTGATCGTCTAGGACGGCTTCGCTGCGGCGCTGGGGGCTGTATCCGTTGGCGCCTCCGCCGGGCACATGCAGAACCAGTGGAGTGGCAGCCCGGCCCGGCAGGCCCTCGGCCAGCCAGTTGGTAACCGCACTTTCGACCGTGTAGCTCTGGACGGTCCGCACGCCCGCATCCAGCTCCGAGTGCAGCGCTTGAGCTTGTCCTTGACCTCGGTCCGGGTCTGGTCGCTGACCTTCTCTGACCTGCAATTCCTCGGTCGGTGGAGCTGAGGGGATTCGAACCCATGACCCCCTCCATGCCATGGAGGCTTGGTCCGTAGTCAGGCCGGGCTAGGCGTCGCCTGACGTGGCCATTACCTGTGGTAACTGTGGCTGGACACAGCCTGGTGTCGGAGGGTGCCGGACGATGTTGGCTCCCAACTTGGCTCCCCAGCAAAATCGTTAGCTGCGCTAGTGTTCGAATGATCGCACACCGTACCTCGCCCCGAATCCGGAGGCTCCCCCATCCCATCGCGACACAGGACCACTGCTGCCGCCGACGTCAGCCCGGTGAGCCCGGGAACCTGACAGGATAGGTAACAGGCCCTCGCCGATCATTAGGAGGCAACGGGATGACCGCCCAGCCTGACACGCCCGGCCCGGATACCGGTTCGTATGAGGTGATCCACCTGGGCGGCCAGGCTGTGGTTGTGGTGCCGGTGACCGATTTCCTGCGCCTGCGGGCCCTGGAGCAGGCCGCCACCCCGGCTGAGCTCGAGGACGCCGAGGACTCCGCGGCGGTGCTGGAGTGGAAGGCGCGGGACGCCGCCGGCCAGACGACGTTCGTGCCAGCCGGCGAAGCAAGGCGCCGACTGGGCATGCCCCGGTGAGCCTGCGGGTCGACTACGACGAACGAGCTATCGACCAGGCGGCCGCGTTCCTCGATGACCCGCAGGGCATGCGCGCGGTCCTGGACGCCATTGACCGGCTGGCCGACGATCCCCGCCCGGCCGGGTCCTTCCCGTACGGGTCGCCCGACCTGCGGCGGCTGCGGGTCGGCCGGTACCGGGTTCTGTACGAGATCACTGAAGACGCGATCGCGGTCCGGCACATCGCCCGCGGCACTGCGAGCTGACATGGCTAGAAGGTCATCCAGGCGGCTGGTGCCTGGATGATCCGGTGGAGGAGATCGAGATCGCGCGGCTGGCCGGGCACGCCAGCTCGCGGACTACCGAGGTCATATAAGGGTTGAATCAGCGCCGGAGTGCCGCGCTTTAGCGGCGTCATACAGGAGGCCTCGCGTCGGCAGTTCCGTCTGGGTCTGCGCTGTTATGTGGGCGGCGTGCCGATCGGGCCAGTTCGCGTTGCGCTGGCTATGTCAGGAACCCTCTTGCGTACCGGCGGCTGAATCGCCCCGGGAGACATCCTGGGCCGACCCCTTGGTTGGCGGGGTTCCGCGCGGGCCCGGCCGCCGATGTACGCTCTGCTGATACTGGCGGCGAGCAGTCGTGGGACGATGCGGGGAGGCCACCGACGAGTCAGGATCCCCGCCCGCCCACCAAGCTCCTCGGCCGCCAAAGCGAGTGCGAGGCGCTCGACCGGCTCTTGGCCGACGCGCTCGACGGCCGGAGCCGGGTCACCGTGCTGAGGGGCGAGGCGGGCGTGGGCAAGAACGCGCTGCTGGGCTACCTGTTCGGCCGGGCCGTCGGCTGGCATGTCGCCAGGGCCGCCGGCGTGGAGTCGGAGATGGAGCTGGCCTACGCCGGACTGCACCAGCTCTGCGCGCCCATGTTGGGCCACCTCGGCCGGCTGCCCGTTCCGCAGCGGGACGCGCTCGCGACGGTGTTCGGCCGCAGCTCAGGCACCGTGCCGGACCGGTTCCTGGTGGGGCTCGCCACGCTGACACTGCTCGCAGAGGTCGCCGAGCAGCAGCCGCTGGCCTGCCTCGTCGACGACGCGCAGTGGCTCGACCAGGCCTCGGCGCAGATCCTTGGGTTCGTCGCCCGCCGCCTGCTCGCCGAGCGGATCGCGGTCGTCTGCGCCGCGCGGACCGATGCCGGTGACGACGTTCTGCCGGGGTTCCCCGAGCTTTCCATCCGCAGCCTCGGTGACAGCGATGCGCGCGCGCTGCTGCTGGCCAGCGTGCCCGGACCCCTGGACGCGCGCGTCTGCGATCAGATCGTCGCGGAGAGTCACGGCAACCCGCTCGCCTTGCTCGAGCTGCCGCGCGCGTGGAACGTCGCTGGCTTGGCCGGCGGGTTCGGCCTGCCCGATAGCCTGCCGGTCGCGGGCCGGATCGAGCAGAGCTATATCCGCCGGCTCCGGCTGCTCCCGGCCGACACGCGGCTACTCGTCCTCACGGCCGCCGCCGAGCCCCTCGGCGACCGCTTCCTGCTCCACCGGGCCGCGGGGATGCTCGGGATCGACCTGGCGGCGGCGGGCCCGGCACAGGACGGCGGGCTGCTCGAGCTCGGCGGGCGAGTCGAGTTCGCGCACCCGCTGGTCCGGTCCGCCGCCTACCGCTCGGCCGCCGCGGAAGACCGGCGCCGCGTACACCGGGCGCTGGCCGAGGCCACCATGGCCAGGACCGACCCGGACCGGCAGGCCTGGCACCGGGCCCGGGCCACCCTGGGGCCCGATGAGGAGGTCGCCGCTGAGCTGGAACGCTCGGCTAGCCGGGCGCAGGCGCGGCGGCGTGGCCGCGGCGGCGGCGTTCCTGCAACGATCCGCCGAGCTCACCGTCCATCCGATGCAGCGCGCGGACCGCTCGCTGGCTGCGGCGCAGGTGAGCTTCCAGGCCGGCGCGTTCGACGCAGCGCTCCAGCTGGCGGCCACGGCCGAAGCCGGACCTCTCGACGGGTTCCAGCGCGCCCGCGTGGACCTGGTGCGCGGCCGCGTCGCCTTCGCGTCAGGTCGCGGCAGCGATGCTGCCTGGCGACTGCTGAACGCGGCGAGGCAGCTCGAGCCGTTCGACCCGGAGCTCGCGCGCGAGACCTACCTGGTCGCTTGGGGGGCGGGGGTCCTCGCCGGGCCCGTCGCGGGAGGGGACGTATTCGGCGAGATCTGCCGCGCCGCCCGGGCGCTCCCGCCGCCGCCGGGCGGCGCACGTCCCCTAGATCTGCTGCTCGACGGCCTCGCCCGGCTCACCACCGACGGGCACGCCGCCGCCATTCCGACGTTGCAACGAGCCGCGGCGGCGCTCGCCGACCTGCCCGTGGAGGACCTCCTGCGCTGGGGTTGGATGGCCCAGTCCGCCAGCATGACCGTGTGGGACGACGAGGTCTGGCGCGCGACCTGTGCCAGGAACGTCCGGCTCGTCCGCGACGCCGGCGCGCTGGCGGAGCTGCCGATCCACCTTTCCGGGTTGGGCATGGCACGCTCGTGGGCCGGTGACTTCGCGGGGGCCGCGGCGCTCGCCGCGGAGGCCGACAGCGTTGCGGCGGCAACCGGAAGCTGGTCAGCGCCTCAGGCCTTGCTGAGGCTCCGGGCACTGCAAGGGCGGGAAACCGAGGCCTCAGCGGTAATCGAGCACGCTGCGGCCGGAGGACCAGGCGTGGCGATCTATGCGCACTGGGCGGCTGCGGTCCTGTACAACGGCCTGGCCCGCTACGAGGAAGCGCCGGAAGCGGCCCGGCAAGCCACGTCGAACACCTTCGACTACTTTGTTTCCGCGTGGGCCCTGCCCGAACTGGTCGAGGCGGCCGCACGCGCCGGAAACCCCGGGCTCGCGCGCGGTGCGCTCGAGCGGCTGGCACAGGTGACGCAGCCCTGCGGTACCGACGTCGCGCTCGGCATCGAGGCGCGGTCCCGCGCATTGCTGAACTACGGCACGGCCGCGGACGACCTCTATCGTGTAGCGATCGATCGTCTGGGCCGCACCCGGCTGCGTCCGGAGCTCGCCCGGGCGCACCTGCTCTACGGGGAGTGGCTGCGCCGCGAGGGCCGGCGCGCCGACGCGCGCGCGCAGCTACGTACGGCTCGCGAGATGTTTACCGCGTTCGGCATGGAGGCGTTCGCCGAGCGCACCGGCCGCGAGCTGGTCGCGACGGGCGAGAAGGTGCGCAGGCGCAGCCCCGATACGCGCGAGGAGCTCACGCCGCAGGAGGAGCAGATCGCCCGGCTGGCCCGCGACGGCTTGTCGAACCCGGAGATCGGCGCGCAGCTGTTCGTCAGTGCGCGCACGGTCGAGTGGCACCTGGGCAACGTGTTCTCCAAGCTCGGTATCACCTCGCGCAGGCAGCTCCGGACGGCGCTGCCCGAGGACGGCCGACTCGCCGGAAGAGCCTGAGCTCAGCGCCTGGCGCTGACCCTCGCGACAGCCGGCGTCACCGCGGCCAAGGCCGACGCCACGGCCGCCGCTGCGGACTCGGGCAGCCCGATCGTGACCACCAGCGACGGCGCCGTCCGCGGCGTGGCCGTGCCCGGCAGTACCGTCGACGTGTTTCTCGGGCTGCCCTACGCCGCTCCCCCGACCGGCAACCTGCGGTGGCGACCCCCGCAGCCGCCGGCCCATTGGCAGGGCGTCCGCGACGCCACGAACTTCGCTCCGAGCTGCCCGCAGAACCCGACCGCGAACCCGTTCATGCCGCCAGGACCCACCAGCGAAGACTGCCTGTACCTCAACGTGTACACGCCGAGTGTGCGCCACGACGCCAGCCGCCCGGTCCTGGTGTGGATCCACGGCGGCGGGCTGACGCAGGACGCCGGCCGCAACTACGACCCCGCCGAGCTGGCGGCGGACGGCATCGTGGCCGTCACGATCAACTACCGGCTCGGCGCGCTCGGCTTCCTGGCCCACCCGGCGCTAGCGTCGCGGCCCGGCGGCCCGGCCGGCAACTACGGGCTGATGGACCAGCAGGCCGCGCTGCGCTGGGTGCAGGCCAACATCGTCCGGTTCGGCGGCAACCCGCACAATGTCACCATCGCGGGCGAGTCGGCGGGCGGCCTGTCCGTGCTGGCCCACCTGGTCTCGCGCGGGTCGCGCGGGCTGTTCCAGCGGGCGATCATCCAAAGCGGCTCCTTCGCGCTCAACCAGCAGTCCCTGGCTGACGCCGAGGCCGCCGACGAGGACTTCGCGGCCAAGGCGGGCTGCCCGGACCAGACCGCGCAGTGCCTGCGCCACCTGCCGGTGTCGACGCTGCTCGCCGAGCAGGACGGCGCGTACATTCCAGGCGTCGTCGACGGCGAGGTCCTCACCGAGCCGATCGGGACGGCGCTGGCCGCCGGCCGGTTCGCCCGCGTGCCCATCCTCAACGGGACCAACCGTGATGAGGAGCGGATCTTCGTCAGCTTCGGCCGTGCCATCAGCGGTGGAACCAACGTGATGATTCCCGGGGGTGCGGTGACCGCCGACAGTTACCAGAGCGACATTGCCTCGGTCCTGGGCGTGTCCGCCGCGCAGGCCGCGGCGATCGCGGCCGAATACCCGCTCGCCTCGTACCCGTCGCCTACCGTAGCCTTCAGCGCGCTGGCCGGGGACGCGAACTTCGCCTGCCCGGCGCTGCAGATGGACCGCTGGACGTCGGGGCGCGTGCCGACCTTCGCCTACGAGTTCAACGACGATGCCGCGCCGCTGCGCTTCACGCCGCCGCTAGCTGGTCCGCCCGTGGCGACCCACGGCTCCGAGCTGCAGTACCTATTCGACCTGCCGAACGCGCCGGTCCCCGGCACGCTGAGTACCGACCAGCAGACGCTCGCGACCAGCATGCGCACGGCCTGGGCGAACTTCGCGGCCGCAGGCCACCCAGCGACTGCGACCGTGCCCTTGGCCCGCATTCGGCGGCGCGGACCACACATCCGTGCTGTCGCTAGTCCCGCCACAGCCACAGCTCGAGACCGACTTCGCCGAGATGGGTCGCAGGGCGTGCAGCTGGCGACGATTCAGGAGCTCGCCCGCTACTGGGCGACGGATTATGATTGGCGCGCGTGCGAGGCGAGACTGAACGCGCTGCCGCAGTTCACGACCGAGATCGACGGGGTCGGCATCCACTTCATCCACGTGAAGTCGCGGCACGAGAACGCGCTGCCGCTGATCATCACGCACGGCTGGCCCGGCTCGGTGATCGAGATGCTCGGGGTCGTCGACCCGCTCACCGACCCGACCGCACACGGCGGCTCCGCCGAGGACGCGTTCGACCTGGTGCTGCCGTCCCTGCCCGGCTACGGCTTCTCGGCAGCACCGACGGAGGTCGGCTGGGACCCCGGCCGCGTCGCGCGCGCCTGGGCGGAGCTGATGAACCGGCTCGGCTACGCCCGCTACGTCGCCCAGGGCGGCGATATCGGCGCCAGCTCCCGGGCGGCGATGCTGGCCGGCTGCCTGCTCCTGCTCGCGGGCGTGGCGGTGACGTTCGGCGCTATCGCGACGACGACGGCCGCCGCCTTCCTCGCCGGTACCGCAGTAGCAGGCGCGGGCTTTGGTCTCGGCTTCTCTGGCGCCATCCGGATGACCATTGCCCTGGCCACGCCCTCTCAGAGCGCGGGTCTCGTGACTGCTATCTTCACCGTGGGCTACCTCGCGTTCAGCATTCCGGCGCTGATCGCCGGCGTGGCGGCCACGAGGTTCGGACTGCACTCCACCGCCCTGGCCTACTCCGCTTCGCTCGCCGTCCTGGTCGCGGTGGCGGCCGCCATCCTGCTGTTCGGCCCCTCCGGCAAGCCCGCCCGGCCAGCCGCGCCCTCGCGTGCGGTCATGCCAACAGGCCCGTGTACCGGTCCGCCATGCCTGCGGGCCACGGACCCACCTGGCGGCAACCCGGCAACGACCGCTAAGACCTCCGGTTAGCGTTGGTCCCGGGGAGCCAAGTGGGGAGCCATCAACGGCCGACATCAAGCCACGTGGAACCTATTAGAGCGTTCGATTTCTGGAGTTTAACAGGCATCCAACGACAGCGCGCTACATCGGCCGACACGAGAGATCTCGTTCGCATAGAGGTCCGCTCTATCCAACTTGGGAACAGCGGATTATGAGTCCGCCTCAACCCGTCCCGGCCGGTCCCCGGCCGTCCCCGGTCAGCCCTGTTATGCCAGGCCAGCTGGGCCGTCCGGGATCAGGCGGGACGGGTTCGGGACAGCCAGTGCGCCGCGCGAGTGTCCACAGGGCGTCCACAGTGGGAGGCCGGCGGTGAGCGCCGCAGACGCCCTGCGCGGGCAGCTCGGGGCGCTGAACGCGGCGCTCGAGCTGGGAATGCCGCGTCGACACCCGACCCCAGCCGGAGGTCCGCCGCGCCGCGAACACCGCCATGGACGCGATCGACGCGGCCATCGGCGAGCTGCACGCGCTGAGTGCCCGGCTGATGTCCGAAATCCGCGAGTCCGACCGTGCTGCAGAAGCGCGGGCGGACATGCTGCTCGGGCGCGGGTGAGACGCGGTGAGCGGAACCGGGTGGGCCAGGCCGGGTGACCAGCGGGTCACGTGGCCGAAGGCCGGGCAGGAGCTGCTGACCGCGACCATGGTCAGCTGTACTGGCTCGGTAGCTGACTGTCGACCTGGTCGCCGGCACCGGCAAGGCGCGGTCTTCATGGAGCCGTCACGTTCTCCTCCTAACATGCGTGCGTGACACTGGAGGATCGCGATGCCCGCCGGACGGCGACGGCATCCCGCGGGGGCGCCGGGAATAACGTCGACTCTCCTAGAGTGAGCAAGCGTCGGAGGTACTGGTCGAGGGCCGTACCGACTGCGGCCTGGTCCTCGATCCGTGCGTTCGGCGGCGGAATTGCCACGCAGGAACTGCTCGCCTCCCTGCCCTCCTGGCAGCTAGTTCACCGGAGCCGCAGGGTCTTTCTTCAGCGTCGTTTGCGTTCGTGCGGTTCGGACTTGGATGTCTCTCAAGGTGTCATCTTTGAATTTCCGGAGCACATCGACCTCGGGGACCGGGTATTTGTGAATCGTGGTACGCTAATAACGGCACGTACGGACATCCATATAGGCGATGACGTTCTCATAGGACCGTATGTGGTTATCAACAGTGGTGATCACAATTACGCCGATCTAATTCAGCCGATTGGGAGCCAGGGCCACAATGCCGGTCCGATCATCATCGGCAACGATGTCTGGCTGGGTGCGCACTGTGTCATACTTCGCGATGTCAAAGTCGGAGACGGTGCGGTAGTGGCCGCAGGCGCAGTTGTTATCGATGATGTCCCGCCGCGCACACTTGTCGCGGGTGTACCGGCGGTACCGAAGAAGTTGCGGGGGGCTGAATGATATGACAGCGCCTCTTCATTGTGGTTGGAAGCCCAACTGGCTGCCAACGGCCGCGGTCGCCCAGCCACACTCAGCTACACCGGGCCTCGTAATAGCTGGTCAGACGGTTAATCCAGCCACATCAGGCATCACCCAGTTACTCTGTGGAATCGACTCATCGTCAAACAGGTCGTCAGCCTCACCGGCAAAGTGCAACTCGGGTTCTCCTGCAGCGTCTGCACCAACTGGTCGCACGTGCCGATGCCGGAAGATCTGGTCCATGACCTCAGCCCCGGTGGTGATCACCGGCCGAAGTTCCCGCCGGTAGATGACCTCGGTGGTCCTCGAGCTGGCATGCCCGGCCAGCCGCGCGATCTCCTCGACCGGCACGCCCTGGTAGCTCATCATGCTGACGAACGAGGTCCGCAGTTCCTTCGGCACCCAGCGGCTACCAAGTCCGGCCGCCGCGGTGACCTTGCGGAAGTCCCGCCGCAGGTTATGCGACTCAAACGGCGTCCCCACCGTGGTGGTGAACACCAGGTCGTGCTCCTGCCACAGCTCACCAGCGCGGGTGCGCCCGCATCGCCCGCGTCAGGCAGTTGTGCGCCTTTTGCAGCGTCGGGGTGGAATGGGTGACCGCCATCTTCGCCAGCGCGGTCCGCACGTCCTGGACGGTCAGATCCCGCAGCGGGATCCTCCCGATCACCGCGAGCACCGGCCGCAGCGCATCCCGGTAGACCTCCACCGTCTTGGCAGCCCGGCCCGGCAGGCCCTCCGTCAGCCAGTCGGTAACCGCACTTTCGACCGTATAGCCCTGGACGGTCCGCACGCCCGCGTCCAGCTCCGAGTGCAGCGCCTTGAGCTTGTCCTTGACCTCGGTCCGGGTCTGGCCGCTGACCTTCTTGCGGATCCGCTTCCCGTCTGCGTCAAAGCCGAGCGAGACCACCCCGCGCCACCGGCCGGGACGTGTCTTGTGATGGGCGCTGTCCCGGCAGTCGCCCCCGTGGTCGAAGTAGATGCCGTCTTCGCCGTAGCCACGACGCTTAACTTCAGCCATACCGGAAGCCTACAACTTGGCTCCCACAATGGCTCCCACGTCGATTGCAAGAGAATTAGATGGTTCCTCTGACCTGCAATTCCTCGGTGGAGCTGAGGGGATTCGAACCCCTGACCCCCTCCATGCCATGGAGGTGCGCTACCAGCTGCGCTACAGCCCCGCGCGGCCCTGGCACGGATGAGCCTAGCCCGAGGGGCCAGACACTGAGGACCGCACCAGTACCGTGGAGAGATCTTACCCTGCCGCGGCGGCGCGGCGTACGCTGACTACGTCGGCCGCACCAGCGGCTTCATCCCCTGGACCCCGCGGTGACCGTGTTAGATGCGCTGCTCGGTCGCGGGGTCAGGTTCCCCACCGAAGTACTGGTCGAGGACCTGGCGGAAGACCGGCTCGCCGGGGGCGGCGCGCATGAACAGCGTGATGCAGGAGCGCAGCTTCTGCGCGTCGAGGTCGCCGAAGATCTGCTCCGCGGAGCGGCCTGGTAGGTCGGCAAGGATGGCGGCGCATTCGGTCAGCCGCGCGCCGAGGACCGGATGAGCCAGGTAGGCCCGGGCCTCCTCCAGTGAGGTGATCGCGTACGTCCGTGAGGTCGGGCTGAAGCCCAGGCCGGCGATCTGCGGGAAGACGAACCACATCCAGTGGCTGGTCTTGCGGCCGCGGCGCAACTCGGCGGCGGCGCGCTCATAGGTGCCGCCAGCGTCCTGGGCCGCCACGAATCGCTGGAGGTCGTACGGGTCGTCCGTCTTCATACTCAGTAATCTTGCCGATCCCGCTCAAGTGTTAACGGACGGCCCAGCCCGGAGGCGTTGATGAACGACATGCTGAACCAGCCGCCCGACAAGCCCGGCGTGGTCTTCCGGCCGCCCGTCGACGCCAATCAGGTCAGTCCCGCCAGCGCAGCTGTCAGGATGGTGGCGTGGAGGTTTTGAGTAGCCGGATCCTGCTGCGCCCGGCCGACCTGGGCCGAAGCCGTCGTTTCTACCGCGACGTGCTGGGCCTGGCGGTCTACCGGGAGTTCGGCCCGCCCGAGGATCCGGGGATGGTGTTCTTCCTGGGCTCGGGAATGCTCGAGGTTTCCGGCCGCACGGACGGCTCTCCTGGGCGTTCGGTGATGATCTGGCTCCAGGTGCGGGATGTTCACGCTGAGCGCGACCGGCTGGCTGCGGCCGGAGTCCGTATCCTCCGCGAGCCTGCAACGGAGTCCTGGGGGTTGACCGAAATGTGGATCGAGGACCCGGACGGCGTCCGCATCGTGCTCGTCGAGGTTCCGGCCGATCACCCGCTGCGCCGCGACACGCGGTCCTTACCGGCCCGGCGTTCGGCCGTCAGTCCAAGCCCCAGGCCGTCCAGTTCGAGGGCGGCCGGTCGGGCGTGAAGGCCAGCAGGACGCGCCCCTCCGCCGCCAGGGCCCGGAGGTGCTCCTCGTCGTCGGGTACGGCTAGCCCGTGCTTTTCCCTGATGGCACGGAACCGGGGCAGCTCTGCCGCGATATCCTCGCGGATCTCGGTGGTGGCCGGGACCAGCACGGCGCGGAAACCGGTGGGATCATCGACAAGCAGCTGCGCCCGCGGGTCCCGGCGGAAGATCGCGTACTTCACCCGGCGCCGTGTCGTGGAGACGTAGGAGCATTGGCCGTCCCAGTAGAACCAGTTGGGGCTCAGCTGCGGGCGCCCGTCGCGCCGGATCCCCGCGACGACGACGTTGCGCGGCTCCGCCAGGAACGCCTCGATCTTGTCGGTAGATGCCATTCCTTTACGCTATCGGCTCCGCCAGTTAGCCCGGATAATGAACTGGCAGCGTCAGGTACCGGTCCGCGTTGCGGCGCGACCGCCCACGGCGTGTCATCTGAAGTCGTCGGCCTTTGCGGCCACGGGGGGAAGGGATGCCATGGACAAGGACCTAGCCGGCCAGGTAGCGGACATCGCCCGGCGAGTGGTCGCCAGCGGGGCGATCTCCGCGAACGGGCACGGCAACGTGAGCGTACGCGTGCCCGGGGCCGAGGAAATGTACTTCACGGCCGGCCCGTCGCTGCGGGACCACCCCGCCTCGGCCGTCGTGCGGATCGGGCTGGACGGGACCCTGCTTGAGGGTGACCTGCCGCCCATCCAGGGCGCTGTGGTGGCCATGCACACGGCCATGTACGCCGACCAGCCCGATGTCGGCTGCGTCCTGCATACCCACTCGCCCTACGCCACCGCTTACGCGGTGGCACACCGTCCGATCGGGTGCTGGGTGGAGGCCCTGGCGATGTTCGGACTGGCCGCCGGGGTTCCGGTGGCAGGCTACGGGCCGCGCGGCTCGGAGCAGGCGGTAGCCAGCATCCGGGCCTCGGTCATCTCGGGGGTGCCCGCGGTGCTGCTGGCCAACCACGGCGTGCTGGTGTTCCACTGCACCCCCGAGCTGGCCATCCTGGTCGGCGGAGTCGTCGAGGAAGCGGCCCAGGCAGGCATCAACGCCGCCGCGCTGGGCGGCCCCGTCGAGATCCCGGCGGAGCTTCGCGCCGCGGCTCTGCAGCGCGCCATGAGCTTCGACAACCGGGGAACGGTGCACGCCTAAGCCTTCAGGGCGGTCCGGTTCCCGGGCTCCTGGCTGAGGCGGTCGGCGGCGGCCAGAATGTGATCGGCGGTGGAGGCAGCCCAGCTAGCCACGCTGACCGCGTGAGTATGCCTCTCCCGCGATGAGAATCTCAGCGCGCGAGCAGGAGACGCAGGCTGGCCGCCTGCCGGTGCAGCTCAGCTTCTGGCACGGGATCTGGTGAGAACATCGCCTCCCACGCGATCGGCCCTCCCGGAGCCGGATCATCCCGGTAGCGGGGCACGACATGGGTGTGCAGGTGCGGGACGGTATTGCCCAGGGTCAGGTAGTTCAGCTTGACCGGATCGAACCGCTCCCGCACCGCGCGGCCTACCGCGAGTACTTCCTCCCAGTACCCGCCCGCCTGCCCGGGGTCCAGGTCGGCCGGCTCGGCGATGTGCCCGAGTCTCCATACCACGACGCAATAGCCCGGCAGGCGGCTCCGCCGCTCCAGGTACACCTCAGCGAACTCGCCGGAAGAGACCGCTATCCAGTAGTCGTTGTCACCCTGGCCAACGGCGGGGCAGATCGGGCACTCCCGGCCGGCCATCCGCTCGTCCCAGTCCTCAGGCCATCCGCGATCAGCCATGGCTCATTCAACCACCGCTGGGCCAGGTACGGCCCGGGATCGTCCCGCACCGCCGCCTGGAACCGGCGCAGGAACACCTTGCGCAGGCTCCAGGCCGCGGGCCTGATCCACCATGGCACCGCGTCCAGGTCCGAGCTCGCCACGATCAGGAACGTCATCGCCGCGTCGGCGCCGGGCGGGCCGGCCGCGGCGTTGGTCCAGTCGATGACCACCGGGTCGGCCGCGGTCAGCATGACGTCGAGGGGGTGCAGGTCCAGGTGCACAATCCGCTCGCCGGTGCCGAACGGGGTGGGTGTCACGCCCATCACAGCGAGGCGCCCAGCCGGGAGCGGCGCGGGCTCTGCCACAGCCCGGACCATTGGCAGGAAAGCCAGCAGTGCCTTGGCCATCGCAAGCCGCCCGGTTGGACTAACGAAGGGGAAAAGGTAATCCGCCGCCCGGCCCGGGTCTGGAAGGTGCAAACTTGGGCGGCCAGCGTTATCGCTATCCCGCTGGCCGCGACAGGCCCGGGCTGGGCTCGCCGGCAGGTCGCAGCACCGCATGGCCGAGCCATCGGCTGGCGAGCAGGGCCAGTTCGATGTGCAGGCGGTCCTGGACGATGGGACGCTTTAGGCTCTCCTCGGCCTTGCGCACCCGGTACTGCACCGTGTTCTTGTGCAGCGTGAGACGTTCCGCCGTGGTTTTATAGCTGCCGTTTTCCTGCAGGAAGACCCGCAGTGTGTCGCGCAGCCGGGCGTTGTGCTCGTCGTCGTCCGCGAGCGCCCCCAGCGTCTCGGTGACCCAGGTCCGCAGCAACTCGATCGAGCCTGACATCAGGGCCAGCGGCGCGACCTCGCCGAAGCTGGTCACGAGCTGGCCTGACGGTCCGGCCGCCAGCGCGACCGCCTGGGCGCCCAGCGCCTGCTGATGGGTGCGGCGGAAACCCGGCACTCCCAGCGCGGGCTCACCGAAAGCGAACCGGATCCTGTCACCGCCGCTGATGCTCCCAGCGCTGAGGCCCGGGAGGGCGATACCGCGCCGGGCACCGAGGGGCAGCCAGGCCCACGCGGAGAATTCGTCCTGCGGGACGAATATCGGCCTCCCGTCACAGTGGGCTTCGGCCGCCACCTCCGCGGTCGCATGTTCCAGCCGCCCGAGCGCATCACCGCCTCCAGACGCTCCGGTGATCCAGGTCACCACGCCCAGGTGATGTTGCCTGAGCCGGTAGCCGAGCATAGCCTCGGAGGAACTCACGTCCACCTGCTCGTCTCTCAGCAGGGCTCGGACGCGTGCCGCGCGGGCCGCGCTCTGGTTCCTGAGCCAGTTCTCCTTCTCCGATTCATAGGCGGACACGACCTCTTCTGACACCTGGTCGATGTAAGAGGCCACGATTCCGGCGATACGCAGTCCGGCCGCGCTCACGATTGACGCGTTGTCGGTCTGCCGTCCGAGTTCCTGCAGGCACCAGTCCTCGAATCGGGCTGACCCGATGCGGTAGGCACGCAGCAGCGCGGCGATAGGGACGCCGCGCTGCGCCAGCCGACGGGCATACTCCTCTGCCGCCGCCGGGGCACGCACCTTCTCCAGGTCGATGCCGTGCTGCAGGATGTGCAGCATTGTGCCTACGTTTTCCGCGACGCTGGATTCCAGCAACGCCAGTACCCGCTTGTCGCTGCGCAACTGCGGTATCTCCCGGACGATCAGGCCGTAAATGTCCGCCGACACCTCGGCGGCGCGCGGATCAAGCGCGGCAGAGACCACTGAGGCGCTCTCGGCAGCGGACGGGCTCGACCTGTCCATCGACGGATAGCTCGACCTGTCCATCGACGGATAGTACGTCGCCGGTGAAGCTTTGTCTCCCCTGCATGCCCGGGGCCAGGCCGGGACCGGTCACGCCAAGGCTCGGACCTGCTTCATCACGGCTTCGGGGTCAGCCCGGGCCGGTACGGGGGCGAGCACGAGGTCAGCCCCCGCCGGCGGGCCTACGCCGTCCCAGAAGTCCGAGCCTGCCACGATGCCCCAGCGACCGAAGGGCTCGTCTGGCCCGGCCGAGCCGAGCCAGACGGCGACACCGGGGACAGGACCGTGCGGCCAGGCCGCGGCGGCATCGCTCTGGATGAGCACCGGCCACTTGTAGTGGTCGGCGACGTTGAGCACCGGGCGGTATGCCTCGGGGTGGATCAGCTCGTCGGCGGTTACCGGGCCCTCGTCGAGAAGCAGGCCGTCGGCGCCGGTGCCGGCGAAGATCCGCAGGAAGTCGGCGGTGTAGATCGCGGCGGTCTCCGCCTGGCCCGCGTCCGGCGGTCCCGGATCGGACCCGTCCCGCTGAGCCTGCTGCGCGGCCGCCACCAGCCACCGGCCGGGCGTGGGCACGGTCAGCACCAGCGGGACGGACCCGCTCGTGGCGGCCAGGACCCGTACCGCCTCCGCCGCGGTACTGCGGGCCTGCTCGTCGGCGAGCAGCGTCCGCAGGGCATAACCCGGTCGGCTGCGTGCCGCCATCGCGGCGCGAAGCTGCTGGTCACCCACGATCCGCTGGGCGAACAGGTCCGCGAGGTCGACGAGAATCGCGTCGGAGTGGAACATTCCGCCGATCTTGGCGAAGAACGAGCTCAGCTCGGCCGGCGAAGACCACGGCACGTCGCCGCCGGCGAGCAGCTTGGCCCGGCCGTAGGCCGCCGCGTCGAACCAGACGGGGCGGGCCCGTCCCGAAGGCGGCGCATCCAGGCTGGCCGGCAGCCGGCTCATGATCCCTCCAGCAGGCGGCTCATGCCACCTTCCAGCTCGTTCACGCGCGTCTGCAGCTCGGCGATCCGGGCCTGCTGCGTGGCCAGGGCGATCACGTTCGGGTCGGGCAGGAAGATCTGCGGGAGCTGGCTCGCCGGCGTCGCCACCCGCACCGGCCCGTGCGTGGTCCAGGCGGTGGCATGGATGATGCTGCTGTCATCGCCCCACGAGCCGTAGTAGGGCAGGTGGGCCGGCGGCTCCGGGGTCACCCAGAGCTTGACGAACTCGCCGTACGGCCTGCCCCGGCGCAGCCGGGCCTGCCGCTCGGCGGCCCGGGCGGCTTCGGTCCCTGCGGTGTCCACCGCGAGCGTAGCGGGGTCGTGGACGACGAAGTAGATCTCGCGCGCCGCCTCGCTGGTCAGGTAGCCCGCCTCGACGTCGGCCATGACCGCCTCCGGGTCGCGTTCAAGCACATCGCCGTAGCCGCCGCCGGCGCCCTGGCAGATCATGTACACCTCGCCCTCTTCGGCGAGTTCGAAGCCCATGCCCATGTGGTGGGTGGAGTACCGGGCCCCGGCGAACGGCCGGGAGTTCATCAGCGTCTCGTAGTCGAAGGACCAGGTCTCCGGCGCTTCCTCCATCTGCTCGAAGACGTTGACGCCCCTGATCTTGGCCAGCGGATAGGTGGGGCATCCGTACCCGCCGAACAGGCCGGGGATCGCCGGGAACTTCGAGCCGCTGGACACGGTGGCGAATCCCCACAGCGGGGTACCCCGGGCGGCCACCGCGATCTCGTAGCCCATGCCGCCGCGGTACTTGCCGAAGCCCTGCGCGTCGCGCTTGATCTTCTTGGAGATCAGCTGGATGAACGGCACGTCATCCTCGATGATCTCCTGCTCGCCGATGTCGGCCATGGCGGCGAAGAACGGCGCCATCGAGTGCTCGCCGTCGCGGTGCGCGCGGGCCCCGCCGCCCATGCCGTTCAGGTCGGCGCAGACGTTGCCGACGAACTCGCCGTGCTGGGTGACGCCGCCGAACAGGAACGTGTTGATCTGGTTGAACCAGGGCGCGATCACCGACCCGTACTTCTCCGGGGACGAGTACTGCATCTTGGCGAACAGGGCCTGGGTGACCCCGAAGGTCTTGAAGATGCCCTGCAGGCTTTGCCCGAGCGGCGCGTCAGCGCCGGGGTTGACGCAGCTACCTTCATCGGTCAGAACTTCGATCGGGTTCATCACGCTGATCCCGCGGGGCAGGTCCGGCCAGAAGAACCCGAGAAACGCCTGGTTCATCCCGCACTTGGACGAGCCGAGCGTAGAGTTGAAGGCCCGGTTCATGATCTGCGGCGCGGCGCCGCGCCAGTCGATGGTCAGCTCGTCCCCCTTCACCGTGATCGCGCACGGGTACTTCAGCAAGACGTTCTCCCGCACGTGGAATCGGAGAAAAGGTTGACCCGGTAGGTGCCGTCGGGCAGCTCGGCGATCCGCCGCCGCGCCTCGGCCTCGATGTCCTCCAGCGACTTGCGCAGTGCGACGATGAACGTGTCCCGGCCGACCTCGTCCACCAACGCGAGCACCCGCTCCTTGATCCGCAGCGCGGAGTACAGCTTGACCTTGAGGTCCTGGTACTGCAGCTTCGGCTCGCGGACCGAGTTCTGCAGAAACGTCAGCACGTCGCGCCGGATCACGCCGCCTTCCACGATCTTGAACGGGCTCATCCTGATGCCGTCGTCGTAGGCGGATTCCGAGCTCGACGGCATCCCGCCGGGCTCCTTGGCGCCGTTCTCGCCCTCGTGGATGATCGTCGCCACCCAGGCGATCAGCTCGCCGTCGTAGAACACGGGCAGGATCATGCTCTGGTCGGTGTTGTGGATGTTGCCGTAGCGGGCGTCGTTGTGGATGAACGCGTCCCCGTCGTGGACGCCGACGCTCGGGTCGTTGATCCAGTACTTGTTGATGAAGCGCACCGGGTAGTGCAGTACCGAGGCGAACGCCAGCACCCCGCCGGTACTGATGTGGATCAGGTCACCGGACGCGGAATAGACCGCGCTGGTCAGGTCGCCCCACTTCGCTCGCCGCCGAGCCCGAAGCAAGCCGGCCCAGGCGCGGCGCCCACGCTGTCCGGGCCCACCCGGAGGCTGCCGTCCACGACCCGGAAGATCGAGCTGCCGCCCACGCCGTAGCTGGTGATGGCGGCCAGTTCCAGTGAGCTCGGCGCGTGCTCGATCGTCCCGCGCCGGTCGACGTGGATGGCGCCGTCGCTGACCACGCCGATGTCGGTGGTCGTGCCGCCCACGTCGAGCATGACCAGATGGCGCAGTCCGTAATGGGCCGCCAGGGCGCGGGTGCCCTCCAGCCCGCCCCGCGGCCCGGAGCTGTACGTCTTGAGCGCCGCGGACTTCGACACGCGGGACGAAGCGCCGTCATTGCGGAAGATCCGCATTGGCTGGCGGGCCCGGGCGTCTCGCAGCCGCCGGTCGGCATTGAACAGGAAACGCTCCATCGCCGGGTGCAGGAACGCGTTGAGCAGACCCGACCAGGTGCGGCGGATATCGTCGGGGTCGGCGACGAGTTCCCAGGAAAACAGCAGCGGGACCGCGCCGAGCAGATGACGGGGGTAGAGCCGGAGCAGCAGTCCCTTCACCCGGGCCTCGTCCTCCGAACTGTCCGCGCCGCTCACGGCGATGACCAGGCGCCTGGCGCCGCGCGCGGACAGGTCGTTGACCTGCGCGAGCAGCTCACGGCTCAGCGCCTCGTCGTCGGCGTGGAGGCTGATCGCACCCCACCGGTCGCCGACCAGCGCCGTCAGCAGATCCTCCTGGGCCTGGGTGGCGGCCAGGCCCTCGATCAGCGTCGGATCCGTAACCAGCAGGCCCAGCTGCGGTCCGGCCCGCTGCACGAGAGCGTTGGTGCCCTGGGTGGTGGAATACCGGATGCAGTCCGTAGCTTGCAGCAGCGCCGCGAGCTGCGGTTCGCCGTAGGCCAGCTCGGAGACCTTGGCCAGGCCGTCGAACAGGCACCGGCTCAGGTCATAGGGCGTGGTCAGCGTCTTGGTGTAGCGCACCTTGTCGCCATCGACGAGGCAGAAGTCGGTCAGCGTGCCACCGTTGTCGATATTTATCAGTCGTGTCATGAGGCGCATCCCTCCGAGCTCTCGTGACCGCAGCGTAAGGACGCCAGCCGGGCGGGGGCACTGTGGCCCGGGCACGACAAACCGTCCCTGCGATGGCTCGTGAGGACAACAGCACAGCGGCGCTCCCCTCCGGCTGTGCGCAGGGAACCATGATCAGGCGGGGATTAGTGGCGTGCGCACGATGGCAAGGTCGCGGCTCGCCCCTAGCGTCGGCTGAAACGGAAAGGGAATGCCGTGACAGCAGCCAGAATCCCTGACGACAGGGCGCTGCGGGATCCCGCTGGGGCCTGCATCGCCGATGAGCGCCAAGCGCTCGACAACGCGGGTTTCGCCGAGCGGGTGACCGGCCTAGCCGCCGTCTTCTACGCCCCCGGCCTGCGCCCCGGCGGCGTGCTGGCCATCATGCTGCCGAACCGGGTCGAGCTCGTCACGAGCATGTTCGCCGCCTGGCGGCTCGGCGCCGCCGTCACCCCGGTCAACCCGGCGCTGACCGCGCAGGAGGCCCGCTACCAGATCGACGACGCGGGCGCCACCCTGGTCGTCGCCGACGAGGCGGCCGCGGCGATGCTGCGCGACGGCCCGTACCGGATCATCGGGCTCGGCGAGGTGACCGCCCCGGTCCCGGCGGCGGCGCCGCCCGCCCTGGTGGACGATCCGGGCGCGCTGGCGCTGCTGATCTACACCAGCGGGACCACCGGCCGGCCCAAGGGCGTCATGCTGGACCACGCCAACATCAGCGCGACCGCGGAGCCCATCACCGGCTGGTTCGGCATGACCGCCGGCACCCGCTGCCTGCTGGTGCTGCCGCTGTTCCACGTGAACGGGATCATGGTCAGCGTGGTGTCCCCGCTGCTGGCCGGCGGCTCGACGTTCATCGCCGAGCGGTTCCACGCGGCCAGCTTCTGGGCCACCGTCGAACAGGTCCGGCCCACCTTCTTCTCCGCCGTGCCCACCATCTACGCGCTGCTGGCGTCCCGGCCCGGCGCGCGGCCGGACACCCGGAGCCTGCGCTTTGTCATCTGCGGGGCCGCGCCGATGCCGCGCCAGCTGATCGGCGAGTTCGAGGAGCGGTTCGGCGTCCCCGTGGTCGAGGGTTACGGGCTGTCGGAGTGCACGGTGGCCTGCACGCTGAACCCGCTGCACGGCGTCCGCAAGGCGGGCAGCGTCGGGCTGCCGCTGCCCGGCATCGACGTCGGGGTGGTCGACGCGGCCGACCAGCTGCTGCCCGCCGGGCAGGCCGGCGAGGTGGTCGTCCGCGGGCCGAACGTCATGCGCGGCTACCTGGCCCGGCCGCAGGAGACGGCGCAGGCCCTGCGCGGCGGGTGGCTGCACACCGGGGATGTCGGCCGGTTCGACGACGACGGCTATCTCACCCTGGTCGACCGGGTCAAGGACCTGATCATCCGGGGCGGGGAGAACATCTACCCCAAGGAGATCGAGGACGTGCTTCACGCCCACCCGGCGGTGCTCGAGGCCGCCGTCGTCGGGCAGCCCGATCCAGTCTTCGGCGAGCAGCCAGTCGCCTTCGTGACCCTCCGGCCCGGCTTTGACGCGGTGCCCGAGGACCTCATCGAGCACACCCGCCAGTCCCTCGCCCGCTACAAG
>Ga0209656_10000374_pt1 | contig 29671 bp, 13 predicted proteins | sample BogFormECP12_OM2_FD_188239 | JGI IMG/M metagenome (GOLD analysis project Ga0209656, IMG submission 188239) | Bog forest soil microbial communities from Calvert Island, British Columbia, Canada - ECP12_OM2 (SPAdes) (version 2) | ecosystem: Environmental > Aquatic > Freshwater > Wetlands > Bog ...
TGATCGTCACCGTGGTCCCGCCCGTCGTCGGCCCATTGTTCGGGGTGACTGCCGTCACCGCCGGACCCGGCGTCGTGAACGTGAACTGATCCGCCGCCGTCTTCGCACTGGTTCCGCCCGCCGTCGTGACCGTCACATCTACCGTGCCGGCCGCTTCCGCCGGCGAGACCGCCGTGATCGACGTCGCGCTGTTCACCGTGAAGCTGGCTGCTGCTGTCCCGCCAAACGTTACCGCCGTCGCTCCCGTCAGGTTCGTCCCCGTGATCGTCACCGTGGTCCCGCCCGTCGTCGGCCCATTGTTCGGGCTGATGGCCGTCACCGCCGGGCTCGCACCAGTGCCCGTGAGAGAAACGCTCTGAGTGCCTGTGCCGGCATTATCCGTTATCGTGACCTGGCCACCAACGAGGCCGCCTACCGTCGGTGTAAAGGTCACCGAAACCGTACAGAAGGCTGCGACAGCGACCGAACCTCCGCAATTGTTCGCGCTGATCGCAAATGGAGCCGCAGTGGCAATTCCACTGCCGGTGAAGGTTAATGTTTGATTCCCCGTATTCGTAATGGTGAAACTCTGCGCCGCTGAGGTCGTGTTAAGAGTCTGCGTAGTAAAGGTCAGTGAATTGGGATTCAGCGTCGCAATGGGCCCTAGGCCAGTGCCAGTCAGCGGCGCCGAACCGGACAGATTTGCTGCACCGGTCGCGTTCACACTCGCATTTCGCGCTCCCACAGTATTGGGCTTGAAGGTGATCGATATGGTGCAATTCGCGCTCGATGCCAACGTAGTGCCGCACGTCGTCGACGAGATCGCAAATTCAGCCGGATCCGTCGTTCCGATGACGACGCTTGTCGCCGAAATATTTCCGCTGTTGGTGAGCGTGACGTTTTGCGCGGCGCTGGTGGTTCCAAGGTTTTGCCCGGCAAAGGTCAGGCCGGCAACTGGCGTGATAGTTAGGGTTGCGCCCAGTCCAGTGCCCGAGACCGGAATAATCTGAGTACCCGTTCCGGCGTTGTCCGTCAGAATGATCGAACCGGAGCGCGCCCCGTACGTCGACGGAGTGAACGTGACATTTATGGTGCAGCTCGAGCCAGCGTTAAGACTCGGACCACAATTGTTGCTGGGATTAAACTCGGGGAAATCGTTCGATGCGATGCTGGCGATTGCCAGCGAACTGGTTCCCGTATTTTGGAGCGTGACGCCGAGTGCAGCGGAGGTCGTTCCTACATTCGTGCTGGGGAACGATAAGCTGGTAGGTGTCAACGTCACCGCGGGGGCGCTCACTCCCGTTCCCGTCAGCGAGACGCTTTGACTTGCACCGTTGGAGGCGTTATCGCTGAAGTTTAAATTGCCGGTTCGTAAGCCGGCAGCTGTTGGGGTGAAGGTAATGAAAATCGTGCAAGCAGTTTGAGGCGCGACTGTCGTGCAATTGCTTTCGCTCGTGATCGCATAGTCGGTGCTCGCTTGCGAAATAGCAATACTGGTGATGTTCAGAGTCGCGGTGCCGGTGTTGGTTAACGTGACCTGACTCGCCGCACTCGTAACTCCAACGTTTGTGTTGGGGAAGTTCAGGGTTGTCGTACTCAGTTGGTAAATAGGAACTGTCTGTCCTGTGCCGCTCAAGTTGACCACTTGCGGCGTGTTGAGCGCATTGTCGCTGAACGTCAAACTTCCGTCGATTACACCGCCAATCGTTGGAGCAAAAGCCACGCTCACCGAGCAGGTGTTGCTGGGGGCCGTGAATCCCACAACTGCAGCCGAGCAAGTATCGGCCGTCTTAGTGAAGTTGGCAGAGACAGTGATGCTCGTGAACGTCAGATTCGCAGTCCCGGTATTCGTCACCGTGACCGTCTGAGACGTAGAAGTGCTGCCGGTGTTGGTCGGACTGAAGCTCAGAGAGCCGGGACTGGCGTTCGCAGTCGGCTCCGGACCGGTGGCTGTTCCGTTCAGCGGAATGTTGATCGTGCCTCCGTTTGGCGCGCTGGCCGTATCTGTAATTTGCAGCGTTCCGGATTTTGAGCCCGTCGTAGTCGGACCGAAGGTAATGTAAATCGCGCAGTTCTGGCCCGGAGAAAGGTCCGCGCCGGTGCAGCCATCCGACGATATCTGGAAATCACTGCCAGACTGCGAGATTCCAACCGTGCTGAACGCCAGGACAGCCGTACCTGTGTTTGTGATCGTAACCGTCTGCGCCGCACTCGTAGTACTGATGTTCTCGCTGGGGAAGGTCAGGCGCGTCGGGAATGGCGTTGCAATCGGGAATGGATTCAACCCAGTGCCGTTCAAGGTTACAGTCTCAGTGCCCGTCGAATCGGTGATTGTGATATTGCCGCTTTGGGTGTTGGCACCCGTCGGATTGAAGTACACAGTGAAACTGCAGGAAGAGGCTGCCGCCACGGCTCGCCCGGCGTAACAATTGTTGGGATTCAGCACAAATTCCGGCGGCGCGCTGCTGACGATAGTGGAAATTGTGACAGTCGCGCTCGTGTCATTGACGTAGTAAACCGTAACCGGGAGACTTTGGGTGCCGATTGCCCAGCTTCCAAAATCAATATTGGTTTGCGAGAGCGCCACTTGATCGGCGATTCCGGTTGCCTTGACTGTAATAATGTGTGGCGCACCCGTGGCCGAATCGTTGTACTGGATCGTTCCCGATACCGGTCCAGTTCCGCTGGGCGTTATGTTCACGTAGATGTAGCAGTACGTGGCTATGGCAATAGTCGTTCCGCACTCATTGTTTGTTAACGTGATTTCCGGGTCGGAAATTACTGGTGTCCCGAGAGTGATTGGAAGATTGCCGGTGTTGGTCAAGTAAAGATACTGGGATGCAGTTACCCCCTTCGGCACCTGTCCGAAATCCACTTCAGTTGCCTGTACATTCAATGTGTTGACGTCGGCGGTCGCATTTCCCTGAAGCGGAATCGTCAGCGTATTCGCGCTTGTGGTGATGGTCAGCGTAGCTGAGCGGAGACCCGGTGGTGTGGGTCCAACTGGACTGAAGGTCACATAGACATAGCACTGCGCCCCGACCGGCAACGGATTCGTAGCGAAATTCGCGCAATAGTTGCTCGATAGCGGGAATTCCGCGGAGTTCGAGCTTTCTCCGCTGATCGTAACCGGTACGTTTCCATTATTAGTGATGTAAATGTATTCGGAAGCCGAATTGGCGCCGATCGGCGTGTCCGGGAAGTTCCAGGTCGTCCGATCCGGAACCACTGCGTTTACCGCCGCAACGCCATTGCCCGACAGCGTGGCGAAGTGGGGATTTCCTGTACCGTTGTCGTTGAAGCGCAGCACGGCGCTGCGGGCACCGGCCGCTTGTGGCGTGAAGTAAACATATGCGTAGCAGTAGCTACCGGCTCCCACGACGGTTCCGGCCGGGCAGGCGTTTGAGCTCAAGAGGAAGTCAGCGCTGGGAGTGCATGGGTTTCCAGTCGTTGTGCAAATCTGCGTGCCGTTCGCACCCATGGTGATGCTGGTGTTGCCGGTATTGATGAGGTACACAACCTGCTGGGCTGCGCTTTGCTGCCCGACGGTCGTGTCGACAAACGAAACCCCGCCCGGTTGCAACTCAACGTTGGTCGTCGGAGCCAGGCCGTTGCCTGATAGTGACACCGCGTGGGGCCCGCCTGAAGCGTTGTCGTTGATGGTCAGCGTGGAAGTGAGACTGCCTGCCGATCCTGGAGTGAACTCGACATACACGTAACAGTAGGAGTTAACCGGCACAATCGCGCCGTTGCACCCGTCCGAATAAATTTTGAAATCGGTGGAATCAGTTAAGGTTGAGGCACCGAAAGTAACCGGCTCGTTGCCGACATTGGAAACGTAAACGATCTGAGGGCTGCTGGTGGTCCCCTCCACCTGGTCAGGGAAAGAGATGCCACTCACGCTGAGGAGTACTTGCGCACTTGGCGCGACTGCATACCCGGTAAGGTTGGCCGTGTAAGTGGTTCCACCGACCGAAACCTTAAGAGTGCCATTCACTAATCCGGTGGTGCCGCTTGTGGGAGAGAATTGAACGTAGTAATAGCAATAGCTTCCGGCTCCAACCGACTGCCCGGCCAAGCAGCTACTGCTCGGCGACAGCGTGAAATTGGCGCTGACGGTTGGTGTGCCATAACTAACGGTCGCCCCGGTCTCGTTGTAGAGGTACAACAACGCGCTGTTAAGCGGGCTGCTGGAACCGTCAGTCACCTGATCGAATTGCAAACCGTTGGGCACGTATTGGGCTTCATTGAGGGTTGCTGCGCCCTTACCGGTAAGGCTTACAGTTTGCGGACTGCCGCTGGCATCGCTGCTGATGGAGAGCGTATTGGTAAAGGTCCCTGTCGTCGTCGGGCTAAAAGTAATGTAGAGGGGGCAGGAGCTACTTACCGCCAGCGTTCCGCCGCAACCGCTTGACAATGTAAACGGCGCCGCGCCGGCCGTGATGCTGCCGAATGTAACGGTCTCAGTGCCAACGTTGCGCACGAAAACCTGCCACTGATTGCTACTGTTGGTGGCGACCGTGCCCCAATCAAGAGTGGCGGGAGAAATCACCACCAGAGCCTTCGTGGCGGTCACGCCGGTACCGGTAACGCTCACTCCCTGGCTGGGCGCGTTGGAGCTCGCCACCGTGATGGTGCCGTTGCGAGTTACAGCCGCGCTGGGATCAAATGCCACATAGAAGTAACAGGTGCCACCCGCGGGAAGAGACTCCACGCAACCGTCGCTGCTGATCACGAAATCAGCCGAGGATGAGCTTACGCTGGTGATGTTGACGGTCGAATCGCCGCGGTTGGTTACCAGGACTGGCGTAGTTGAAGTCGGGACGCCAATCGCCTCAGTGCCGAAGGGAATCGAGGTTGGATTGATTTCTAAAGCGCCGGTCGGGTTCAAGCCCATGCCTGTGAGCAGAGCAACGTGCGGAGAACCCGGCGCACTGTCCGTGAAGGTGAGGTGTGCGCTGCGCGCTCCGGCCTGTCCCGGAGTGAACTTCATATAAACAGTGCAGCTTGACCCAGCAGCGACAGACAAGGGGCCGGAACCGCCCGTAAGGCAACCATTCGAGTCAATGGGGAACTCGGCCGCATTGTCACTTTGAACATTGGTAATCGTGAGCGCCACATCACCCGAGTTCTGGAACGTAACTGTAAGGTCACTGGCAGTCACACCGACTACGGTGTCGGGAAAGACCTGCGTGGTCGGATTGAGAACCGCAACTTCTGTGTCCGTTAGGCCGTTGCCCAAGAGCTGAACCGTCTGTGGGCTCCCAGTAACGCTATCGACGAATGTGAGGGTACCGGTACGACTCCCGAGCTGGGTAGGCGCGAATTCAACATAGACGTTACAGTAGCTCGAGGCCGCAAGAACCACGCCGCCACATCCGTCACTGGTAATGTGGAAATCTCCGTGATCGTCGTAGACACGATAGAAAGTGACCGGCGTATTGCCCACGTTGTTGACTTGAATCGGCTGATCAGTACTGCTAATGCTCCCGATAGGCGTATCGGGAAAAGTGAACTTCGTCTCGCTGAAGACCAGCGCCGGGGTTGCTGCCAGTCCCGTCCCCGTCAAACTCACGGTCAAGGGCGTAGTGCTGAAACTGCTGGCGATGGACAAGGTTGCTGCGCGCGCTCCGGCCGTAGTCGGAGTAAACTGCAGGTATACATTACAACTCGATTGCGGTGCGACTTGCGCAGGAGGGGTGCCGCAAGAGTTGGTGTAAATCGAAAAATCACCGGTGTTTCCAGTGATGGTGAAGCTGTTAATGGTGATGGGAGCGGTCCCCGTATTCTCCAGAGCTATTTGGGTGTCGGTTGTCGGAAGGGACGTGGCTCCAACTGAGGTCGGCGGGAAATTGATCGCCGGGCTACTTGCTGTGAAAGCCGGCGCTCCCACCCCGGTGCCCGTACCGGTCAGCGTGATGTAAGGGGAAGTCGAATAAGCGGCAGTTACCGATACAGCCGACGTAGTGGAGAAATATCCGGCACTGACTGGATTGAAGCTGATATTCGCGGTGCAACTTGCGCCCGGCAGGATCAGGCTCGGACAATTATTCGTATCGCTGAATGGCGCGGTGATCGAAATGCCGTAAAACGGCATCGCCGTGTTGCCAGCGTTCGTCACCGTAACGGGCAGAGTGCTGCTGCCGTTGATCGCCACCGATCCGAAATCCAGCTCTCCGGTACTGAGTTGCACCACGCTGGTGCTGAGCCCAGTGCCGCTGATTTGCACAGCCGTAGGAGAGTCCAGGGCATTGGAGCTGATCGTCATCGTTCCATTGCGCGCGCCGCTCTGGGACGGATCGAACTGAACCTGGATTTTGCAAGTTCCTCCCGCCCCCACGCTGCCGGCGCAATTGTCGGTTTCAGAAAATTCGGGGTCGTCGAAATTAATGCTACTGATTGAGGCGGCCACCGAACCCATATTTCTTAGCAGCACAATCTGGTTCGTGTTGACGTAGTTATTGGGCGGAGGTACTGGCGAAGTGCCGACGCCGACCGGCTGCTGACCAAATGTCACCGTGCCCGGAACGGCCAGCAAGAATGACGCATTACTCGGGCTTATTTTTGCGATGTAGTTGTAGTAGTTGGGGCCAGCGGTTCCGGTGATCGGGAAGTCCGACGAAGTTTCTATAAGAGCAGTGTAGATGTTCCCTTGCGAATCGGCAGCAAGATAGGGGTTGCAGGTAGTGTCATTTGCGCAGTTGGTCTCAATGCCGCCATTCGAGCCGCCGAAATAAGTCAGGAAGTTCGCCTGGCTTCCGGTAGCATTCAACTGGCCAAGGAAAGCGACGGTCGCACCGGGATCCAGATCTGCAGCCTGGATGGGGCTTTGCACCGGCATGTCTGACGTGGTCGTGTAGCCGCTGAAGTAAACGCCGCAACTGGAAAGGCAGGTTGGATTAAGAGCCAAATTCGTGGGAGTTGTGTTATTGATCGTTCCGGTGGGGCCACTCAGAAATGTCGAATATAAGAGAGTAGTACCGTCCGCGCTGATTTTGCTTAAAAAGCCTCCGGGGTAGTCAGGATTCCAGACTCCCGTTGTGGTCGGAAAATCGCCATCGCCAGGTCGTCCCGTTACGTACGCGTCTCCGCCCGGTTCAACCGCGATGGCATACGGAGTGCCCGGTCCTATATAGGCGACATAGCTCGTGACCCCCGAACTATTCAGTTTCTCGACATAGACACCGTTGGGAGAACCCTCTCCGCTGTAATTGAAGGCGCCCGGGGTTGCCTGCAGCACGCTGCTAAAAGTGTCCACCAGGACATACAAGTTGTTGCTGCTGTCGAGCCCTCCGGCAAGCGCATACGCGTCACTCTCAGCCAGAATATTTGAATACACGAGGGAGGCAGCACCGGACTGGGACGGGTCCATCTTTAGTACAAAGGGCTGCCAGCAACTCGTAGTGAGAGTCACTCCCAACGTCTGCGGAAAGTCCGCAGAGCAGGTTTCTCCCATGATGTAAGCTTTGCCGGTCGCATCCGCAGTTAACTCCTCTGGCTCATCCGAACTACTGCCCGCTATATAGGTGGAATACGACACGTGGCCGGTTGCATCAAGCGCGGTGAAAATGACGTGTATTCCCGAACCCACATTCTGCTGATAGGCTGACGGGGTCGTGGGATATCCGGGGTAGGCGTAACCGGTCAGATACGCGCGCCCGCTGGAGTCGACCGTGAATCCTGACAATGCCGGGAAGGTACTGGAAATGGTGGCCGTGTACAGAACGGTCGTCGCATCCGAGGCCAGTTTCGTGACTTGCAATGACCCGTTCGTGACACTTTCACCGGCAATATAAACGTCTCCCGACGAGTCGACTTGAATGCCACGAGTTTGGGTACCCGGAGCTTGTTCGGAATAGGTCAAAACCGGATCGATCACCAGAGCGCGGGACCTGTCGTAGTTAGCGATCTGGAAGTTGACCTCGGTTGTCTTACGGCCGCCCTCGAGTACTTCGTGAATCCGGTACCCTCCGGCGACGGACCGCCTCGAATTTGTGCTCTCGAGCTGGTAAACATTCGGTTTCAAAAGGCGAAGCTTACGTCCTGCAGCCACCACTTCGAGATTACCTTTGGAATCTAGAGAAGCGAAGTCTGCACCCAACAACCGCAGGCCTATTCGCTCAGGATTCGCGCCCGGTTGCAGAACGAAGTCATACTCGAGTTGTCCCTCATTCCCGTAGTAAAGCAGGTCGATTCCCGGATAGACGGATTTGGCTTGGACTCGCTCATACATTGGGACGTCCGTCACCCAAGTCTTCGGATCGGGACTCAGATAATAATGAGCAACGCCCGGCAACTTGTTTACCGGCTCTAGTTCGCTGGATTCGGCTCCGACCAACGACAGTTTCATTTCGCTCTGCGGTTGGTTACCTAACCGAATCGCAAAACCATCGCTCGTAAGAAACAGCCGGTCGCGTTCGCCTCGGACTGCGAATTTGACGTCCCCAGACTCCTGGCCGCGGTTGGGCTCAAACGCCAGAGGCGCGCTTGTCAGTCGCAATTGAGTGTGCCCGGCGGTTGATAAGTTGACCACCTGACTTGGCGGTGCAACACTCAACAGCTCCGGCAACAACTGAGGCGCATAAGGGCCGCGCGCTTGCTGTGGGGAATATTCCGAGCGTATTACCGCGGACCGTTTCACCGCGGTTGTCGGTTGCTCGGAGTAAAGTGGAAGCGCGACAGTTAGAGTCAGGATAGCGGTCGCAATACCAAAGAGCATCGAACGTTTGCGACGAACCTGTTCTCTGACTGGAATCCGCGATGTCAGGGTGCTCATCGTAGTCTCCCGTCTCAACGGAGTAAGGGCCTGGTTTCACAACTGCTTGTCGCTAAGGGGAGGGACAAACACAACTCGGGGATGTGCTCTCACCAACGAACTATCTACTGCTCGCTACTTTCATGCCACACAGCGGCTGAAGGAGTCGGCAACAGAAAAGTTCAACGTGAGGAACCCAGCGCACACCATTTCTGCTCAGCAAAGGTACACTCGTTTCTACGTTTGTCAAGCATGAATGATTTTGCAACAGATGCATGCTTTTGCAACATCGGTTTCAACTTGCATTTCTCTTGCTTCCGAGTGCTTTTGAGGAGAGTTTCATACCTCCAACGGTGCAGCCAATGGAAACGGGCGATGATCGCCGTGCGATTCGTCAAATTCAGCGACTTCTGAGAAGCTCGGACACGCCAACTTTCAGACGGAAATTGTGGATCGCCTACGGAGCGCTCGTGGCTATCGCGCCACAGCATTCCGGAGAGCGAGGCAAGGTTGCTCGATCCCATCCACCGCCGAGCGCCTCGATCAACAATACTGAGGCCGCCATACGCCGTCCAAGGATGTTCACTGCGGTGACCTCGTCTGATAGAGCGGCATTTTCCGCAGTAATCACTTCGAGGTAGTTGGTGATTCCGCCTTCGTATCGGATTCTCGACAATCCGAGAGACCTCTGGGCGGCTTCCACGGCCCGAACTTGTATTTGCGCCTCTTGCTCGAGAATTCGTACCGCCGCCAAGTTGTCTTCCACATCTTTGAAAGCGCTCAGCGTGGTCTGGCGATAAGAAGCGACCGACGAGTCGTAAGCGGCCCTTGCCTCATCGTTGAGGGCGTGTCTTCTGCCTTTGTCGAACACAGTGAACACGGCGGATGGACCGAATGACCACAAGGCGCTCGGACCCTGAAGAAGAGTGCTGATGGTTCCGCTCTCGAATCCGCCTGATCCCAGTAGGTTCACAAGCGGATAGTAGGCGGTCTTCGCCAGTCCAATCTGGGCGTTCGCAGAGGCTACGAGCCGCTCAGCCCCAGCGATGTCAGGTCGCCTTTCCAGCAACTCGGAGGGTATGCCAACCGGAACCGCGGGTGGCGGAGTGGTGAGGGGAAGCGGAGGCAGAGTAAATTCAGCCGGAGCCCTGCCCATTAATAGTGCCACGGCATGCTCGTATTGCGCCCGAGCGACTCCGACGTCAACCAGCTGGGCGCGCGTGGTTTCAAGTATCGTCCGCGCCTGTTCGACATCGACTTCGGAAGCGAGTCCGCCTTGATATCGGTCCGTATTCAGCTGCAGAGCCCTCTCGTACTGGGTCACCGTATCCCTAAGCAACTTCTCTTCCGCATCCAGCGTGCGTGCCGCAAAGTAGTCTACTGCGAGGTCAGCGTGCATCGTCAGATTGACTACGGCCAGATCGGCGGCACTGGCTTGAGCTTGCGCCCGATACGACTCTACGTTGTGGCTCACCCGACCCCATGCATTTACCTGGTAAGAGAGATTGACCGGCAATACAAAATCGCTAAACGTCGCACCTTTGCTTAGAGTCTCTGGTTTGTTCTCTGAGTATCGCTGACGAGTAGCTGAAGGAGCCGCTGTCAGGGTCGGATAATAATCGGCGCGAGCATAGCGGAGAGAGGCGCGAGCTTCCTGGTACTGCGCTACGGCCGCTTTCAGGTTCTGGTTGGAAACCTCGATCTGCTGTTCGAGAGCGTTCAGCTGAGGATCGCTGAAGATCTCCCACCAGTTTCCGCCCAAGTTTTGATCGCTGGGCTGTGCAGCCTTCCAATTGCCCATCTCCTTGTACACCAGCGGAGCTGGCGCGCTTGGCGTCTTGTACTTCGGGCCGACGGTACAACCGACAAGGTAAGGAATTGGCGCCACAATCAGGAGCAGACTGGCGGCACGGAGCGCCTCACCAGCCAGTGCCTTCGGAGCTTTCACTGTGAATCCCCCGGCAGCGTGGTTTGCGCAACGTTCACTTGCTGACCCGAGACGAGCGAATCAGGAGGGTTGACAATCACTTGATCGTCAGCCTTCAGGCCCGTCACAACCTCGATATTTGTTCCCAAATCATGCCCCGGAGTCAGATCCTCGAGCACCACTTTCCCGTTTCTAACCACCCCGACCTGCAAATGGTCAGATCTGAATAGCAGTGTATTCGCCGGAATGAGGAATGTCGGATTTTGTGCAGGGACGTGGAGGTGCACTTCGGCGTAGGAGCCCGTAAGCAGAGTGTTATTAGGATTCGGAAGGTCTATTTCTGTCAGGAGCGTGCGGGTGGTCCCGTTGATGGCCTCGGATGTACGTACGACCTTTCCAGGAAACTTCTGGCCGGGAAACTCCGCCAGTACGATGTCCGCGCCGGTTTGTCCGGGCTTAATTCCTCGCCAAAACTCTTCAGGAACATTTACGAAGACGCGCAGAGTGCCGGTCTGCGAAATTTGAAACATATCGGTTCTCGGCGCCGTGCTGCTGCCGGCATTGATGAGGTCGCCGATATCGGTGTTGCGCGCCGTAACTACCCCGTCGAACGGAGCATATACGCTCTCGTATGCAACGAGCGCTTCGAAGTGGCGGACGTTTGCTGTATCGGCATCCACGATCGCTTTGTTTGCCTGGTAACTCCCGACCGCATTGTCCACGTCCTGCTGAGACACTGCGTGCTTTGTTAACAAGTCCTGGTAGCGGTCTCTGGTAATTTCGGCCAGCTTCAGGTTGGCTTGTGCGGTGGCAAGAGTGCTGCGCGCCTGCGATAACTGCTCATCCACTTCGGGCGCCTGAATCGTAGCCAGCAAATCGCCCGCTTTGACGTGAGTTCCAATATCGAAGTACCACTTCTTGACGTATCCATCGATACGCGCGTAGACCGGGGATGAAATAAACGGCTGCATGCTGCCGGGCAGGGTGATTTCCTGGACTGGTGCAGCCGGCTTCGGCAGCACGACGGAAACAGAGGGCGTCGCGATCTGCGCCGCTATGGCATGTAGATTGGCCTCCGCCTTCATGCGCGAACGAATCCCAAAGAAGAGGACCACCGCGACAATCCCCACGATCAGGGACAACAGCAACCACAGGGTGCGATGCTGCTGTCCGTTCATAGCGTGGGACGGAATCGTTGGAGGTTTGCCGACGAGATCGTTGTTTGCGATGTCACTCATAATGCCGTTCCTGTTCAGGAGCAGAATTGCATGTTATTTCGCCGATAGTTGCTGCGTGCGTTTTCCATGGAGCACGCTGAAAACAGTTGGAACAAAAAGCAATGTCGACACGGTTGCGAACAGTAGTCCGCCGATTACCGCTCGCCCGAGCGGCGCATTTTGTTCTCCACCGTCGCCCAGTCCCAGCGCCATGGGAACCATCCCGATGATCATGGCCAGGGCGGTCATTAGCACCGGACGAAACCGGGTGAAGCCTGCCTCGAGGGCGGCGGCGACTGCATCTTTCCCCTCCGCCATCTGCTCCCTGGCAAAGCTCACAACCAGAATGCTGTTTGCTGTGGCCACGCCCATGCACATGATGGTGCCCATGAGTGCCGGAACGCTGAGCGTCGTATGCGTGATGAACAACATCCAGGCAATACCGGCAAGCGCGGCCGGCAACGCGGAGATCATGATGAAAGGATCCAGCCAGGACTGAAAGTTCACGACGATCAGGAGGTAGTCGAGCATAATCGCGAAGACCAGCCCGACCAGAAGCCCAACGTACGAAGAGCGCATGGTCTGCACCTGTCCGCGGACGACGACTTGCGATCCGCGCGGCAGGCGGCTGCGATTCGCATCAATGATCTTGTTGATGTCTCGCGAAACCGCTCCCAAGTCTCGCTCCGAGTTGCTTCCAAAAATGTCGATCACTGGCTGAATGTTGTAGTGCGAGACCACAGCCATTCCGGCACTGCGCTTCATGGAGATCAGGCTCGCCATCAGTGATGGTGCGGCTGAGGCGGTTGTTCCTGTGACCGGGATGTTCACCAGGTCCTGCAGCGTGTCAGCGTGATACTGCGGTGTTTGGGTTTCGATGCTGTAGCTGACTCCGGTCTTGGGATCCACCCAAAACGTCGGCGCGGTTTGAAAACTTCCGCTAAGAGAAACCAGCAGATTCTGCGCGATGTCGTGCGCCGAGAAACCGAGTTCCTGGGCTTTGGTGCGCTCAATTCTTAGATTCAGGTAGGGTTCGTTAAACGGCTGCTGAATCCTTAGATCAGCGGTCCCTGGCACAGATCTGATCTGGCTGAGCACTTCATTCGCCCAGGCGTGGTTGGCCTCAAGGTCCCGGCCGACAACCTGGATATCAATCGGAGCGGGCAAGCCAAAGTTAAGGATCTGGGTGACGATATCCGCGGGAAGAAACGCGAAGGTTACGCCCGGAAATTGCTTCGGCAAAGCGAGTCGGAGTTGATTGACATAATCGGCTGTCGGATGGTGCTCAGCGGAAAGCGTCACAAGAATATCCGCATCCGACGTTCCGACCGGAGCGGAATTGCTATACGACAGATTGATGCCGCTATAGGGCAAACCAATGTTGTCGGTAACACTCGAAACTTCTGACGCAGGGATTTCGCGTCGAATGGACGTTTCAACCAGATCACACAGGAACGCGGTGTCTTCAATCCGCATGCCCGTCGGAGCGCGAAGATGAAGTTTGAAACTGCCCGAGTCGACTGCCGGGAAAAAGTCCTGACCAAGCCACGGAATCAGGACGGCCAGAGATCCCAGGCATGCGGCGAAGAAGGTCGCCAGGAACGCCCGGCGATGATGAATAACGAAGTTCAGAAGGGTGTGATAGCCTTGGCGGAATCCTTCGAAACCCGCTTCGAAATGCTGCTGAAATCTGGCGAGCGGATTCCGGCTGGGGATTCCTTCCTCCCCAACTGTTTGATGTTGCAGCAGGTACTTGGCCATCGTCGGCACAATCGTTCGGGAGAGAAAATACGAAGCCAGCATGGCGAACACCACGGCTTCCGCCAGAGGCAGGAAGAGATATCGCGCTACGCCGGACAACAAGAACATGGGAGCGAAGACGATGCAGATGGAGAGCGTTGAAACGAAGGCCGGCGTGGCAATCTGCATCGCGCTGTCCAGCACCACGTCATCCATGGACTGATCGAGGTGCAATTCGCGGTTGCGATTGATGTTTTCGACCTCGACAGTCGCATCATCGACGAGAATGCCGACAGCCAGTGCCAATCCACCAAGAGTCATAATATTGATCGTCTCGCCGATGGCACTGAGCGTAATCAGGGAACACAGAATCGCGAGCGGGATCGACGTCGCGATGATCAGTGTGCTGCGCCAGCTCCCCAGAAACATAAGAATCATCACAGCCGTCAGGCAGGCAGCGATGAGCGCCTCGCGAACGACGCCGCTTATTGCTCCTTTGACGAAAATGGATTGATCGGCGAGCGGCTGCATCTTCAGCTCGGAAGGAAGCGTAGTGGCAATCTGAGGAAGGAGCGACTTGATGCCCGCGATCACACTCAAGGTTGAAGCGTTACCGCTCTTCTGAATGATCAACAGCACGGATCGTTGTCCGTTTACGCGTACAACGTTGGTCTGCGGAGGCGAGCCGTTGTGCACCCAGGCAACATCTTTCATGTAAATCGTAGTATCGCCAATCGTCTTGATTGGAATACGATTCAGATCCTCCATCGTCTGCGGCGCAGCGTTCGGTACGTTGACCTGGTATTCCGTGCCCCCGATCTTCGATGTCCCCGTGGGCAGGATAAGGTTCTGCAGAGCAATCGCATTCACCACATCGAGAGCGGACAGACCTTTTGACTGCAGCGCGCTTGGATTCAGGTCAACCTCGACCTGACGTTGCTTCCCGCCATACGGGTATGGCACTGACGCTCCGGGGACGGTGATGAGCTGAGTGCGGATGAAGTTGAGAGCGTAGTCGTTGAGTTGCTGCTCCGAGAGTCCCTGCCCGGACAATGCAAGTTGTAAAACCGGAACACTCGATGCACTGTAAGCCAACACCAGCGGTGGAGTAGTTCCTGCCGGCAGTTGCCTTAGCTGCGTTTGCGACACTGCCGTAATCTGTGCGATCCCCCGTTCAACATTTGCGGTGGGCTGCAAGAAGACCTTGACGACCGCGATTCCATAAAGCGATTGGGACTCAATGTGCTCGATATTGTCTACCGTGGTGGTAAGCGCTCTTTCGGTTACGTAAACAATTCGATTGTTCATGTCCTCCGGAATCAAACCGGAGTAAGTCCAGATAATGCTGACGACGGGTATATCAATATTGGGAAAAATGTCGGTCGGTGTGCGGAATATCGAAACGCAGCCCATCACAAGAATGAGAATGGACATCACAACAAATGTGTAGGGCCGACGTAAGGCTAATCGAACAATCCACATATGTTCTTTCCCCTTTTGGTTGCTAGGGGTGTTTCTCTGCTTTCAAGTGTTGTTCGGCTGTTGCGGTAACCTGACTCAGGCAGTCATTCTCAGATCGGGCGCCCGGATTTTATCACAGGTTTGCTGCACCCATGCTTCCAAGCGGGTAAGCGGCTGATTTTAAGCGCTATACGCGATTTTCAATGCCTTTACAAAAGGACACGGACCGGGAGCGTCAGCATTTCGACAGCGCAGTGACAAATGGCAGTGATAAATGTCAGGCTTTTCACAGGTCCGGCCGGGTCAAGATCGGCTTCCAACTGCTTGCGCAGCTCTTCACGCTTTTTCCGCGCATCGCCCAGCGTGACCTTGGGAAAGACCCCATGAGCCCCGCCAAGTACGCTGGTTTTCTAGCGGTTCTGGATTTCATTGGACGAACTAGGATGAAAAACTGGCGGAGAGAGTGGGATTCGAACCCTGCCTTGCCCAATCGCTTCCACAACTTGTAGATTCTACATTGCCACGGATGCCAAACTTACCACCTTCGCCGCGCACCCTTGCACGCTATTGCACGCTGGCAAGATCAGATACCTAAATAAGCCTTGATGGTCGGGCTGCTCGTTTATGCCTCGAAAGGACGCAAGCTTGCGGCTGTTGGGCTGGCTTCGCCCCGTCCGTTCTTGGGTCACGAAAAGAGGCAAGGTACATGCGCGACCTAGAGGAGTCGAAGGATGAGGCGGTCATCACAAGCCATTGGGCAATCGAGCAGAGAATCGGGCGAGCATCCTCCCATCTGGCGATTGAAGAACAATTATCAACGCATCGTTCAAACTGACACCCTTGGAGCGGACTTCGAATTCGTATTTCCACCAATCGCTATAGCTCGACAGCGGCGTTGGATTGGGGATTCGTCCCTCTGTCAGGGGCCCCAGATCAGCCACTTTTTCATCGAAGCCTTGCTTCCACGCCCCTTCAAAAATTACGGACCTCATGAAGTCTTCGTCCAAATGAACGTTCCTCGGGCTGTTCCCTCCTCCAGGTGCGCTTTCTCTGAGAGTGCAGGCACCCAATTCCGCAATGATCCTCACTGTCAAGTTCTCTGGGAATGTTTCCACCACATAGGTGCCCTTGCTGAACTTCGTGCCATTCGTGGTCTTCCGGGCCCGTAGATTATCAAAGAAGTCAGCTGCTCCCAGATCTGCGGCGAGGCGAAGACACATATGATCGGCACGAAGGAAGTCTATTCCGAGCGGCACCGTCTTGCCATGCTCAGCTCTTTCTAAGAATGGCCCGAATCGGGGAACGGACGCGGGAGATGGAGCTGACGACGAGAGATTTGAGGTTGCCTGCGTTACCTTCCTCAGTCTTGCCGTCAGTTCCTTTCCGTTCGGACGCTTGACAAACATCTTCTCTTTGTCAAAGCGAAATTCGATCGCGTCATTCGCCGCCCATTCGAGCTTGTAGTTGGATCTGAGGGGACAGCAAATGGCGGCGTCCACTGAATACGTGAAAATGCCAACCTGGATCTCGAACGAGTACCCTATAAGAATCTGAGGGGGAGGAAGGATAGCCCCGGCTACCGGTGCGGGGGACTCAATGTACTTAGGTGAGACTTCGATCAGGTTTCCTCTCTGATAAATTGGCCTCTTCGCGCTCGCTATGGGGTCAAACGCACTAACCAGAAGTACGAGACAACAAACCTCTCTCTTTATGGTCACAGTATCGGTTCCAATCACGCAAGTATATCGACGTCTAGCTTCATCAGCTTCATGGTTTTGCCGCAGCCGTGACGTCATAAACGGTGTTAAATTCGTTCGTATAGTTCTCCACCTCGTTCCCGTATGCAGCAATGAAAGGCAACAGATAAGCCCGCGGATTCCCATCAATAAGCAGGCTCGGTGCAACTAAGCCAACGGCAAAAAATCCTTGTTCCTTCGGGCTTAGTTGACTATTGATCCACTGCTGGTCTGCCTGCAGTTGCAGACTGTCAGCTATCAATCCTGATGAAACTGTGTAGACTCCGAAGTCGTGCACATACACCGTAAGAATTGGATTTTGATCCCACTGTAGAGTCATGCCTTGAGCAGCGGCGGCCGACGCCGCTGCGGCCAAGCTTGCATTACTCTGGTCCATGAAGTTTTCTGCCTGAACCCACAGATCCTCCGAAAAACCAAAACTTAACACTCCATACGAGTTGTATGATAAGTACGTCCCCGGCGCTCCCTCGATTGCGTCAAAAATAGTGTTCCCATATTCATCGGGCATGCTTTCGTCCTGAGCGTAAGGATTCCCCCCCCCGCCCGAGCAAAACATCTTCTGCAGTGCTCCTATCTTGGACGCTACGCAGAGCCCACTTGGGTCAACTTGACTGTTGGGGTTGGTCACATAGGCGTACTGATTCCATCCTGCTCCTGCGGGATCAGGCGATAACCACCTTCCCTGCTGTGAGCCCTGCAGTTCGCGGTTCGGAGTGTCGTACATGCCAGCCAGCACGTCCTGCGTCAGGCCGATGAACATGGTCTCGTTCTGGCTGGTCGATCCGAAAATGTCGTACTTTTCGCCGTAGGGGGCGAAAGCGTAATCGTCGATCACTGTAGTTGCCAGGTTAGACCCAAGCCGAGCGTTGCCCAGCCAGTCCTTGTGCATGATGTAGACTGTACCGCTGCTGGGGAAGTTGTGTATGGCCGTTGCTCCGCCCGGTGCGGGCCAGTAGGAGTACAGATAGGTGCTGCCGTTCATGTACGCCGTTTTACCTAGCTGCGTATACCATATCGAAGTGTGCGTGCTGCCACTGTCGATCTCGACGATTCTGCCTAGAGCATCGTAGACCACACATTCGCCTGCACTAGCACAATTAGTTCCGCCTTTGTTGCTCGACGCTAGCTTGCTGAACTCGTTCCAAGTGTAGGCGTTGGTCCCATCGTTGGTCACGTCACCGTCCGAGTCGTAGGTGCAGCCTGTGCAAGCGTAGTGGTTATTGCTGGGACTAGTGCTGTATGTAGGGTTCCAGCTTACGAATCCGGTGGAGGACTTGGTGAGATTGTCATACTGGTCGTAGCTGTCCGCCTGGTTCCAAATAGAGCCCGAAGTTCCGCAACTGGAACCGATTAACCGTCCCAAGTCATCGTATCCCGTCCCCGTTACCAGCGACGGATTGACGGTGCATGTCTGTGTGCCGCCGGAGTTGAAGCCGTCCGCAATCGCCAACTGCTTCAGCGTTCCGTTTGCATTCCAAGTCAGTACTCCTGCGTCGGTGGTCGATCCCAGCGTGAATTTGTAGCCCGTGGTTCGCCCCGTGTTAGCGTCGATAGTATACGCGTCATTGTCTGTGCCGGTGCCGATGGAGATTGTGGGAGTCAGTGTGGCGGGGAAGAATGTGGTGCCGGAGACGGCAGTGGCGCTGCCGATGCTGAGGGAACTGGCTCGCCCTTCGCCATCCAGACCGTAAGTCGTCGTGAAAGATTGTCCCGAAAGCGCCAACGTATCCACAGCGCCGTTCCCGTAGAATGTCGCCGTTGACTTGTAATAGCCGCCGGAATTTGGCGTGCTCTCCCACATGGTCAGCATGTGACCGTTTGTGTCGTAGTTAAACCACTCGTCCGTTATCAGTGTGCCCGAAGAGCAGGCATCAGTCGCAGCTTCCACCAATCGCCCGTATTGGTTCGACAGGCTGACTCCCGTGGGCAGAGTCCCCGAGTATCCCGCTGAGTTGTCATAATAGAAATGTCGGCAGCTGGTGCCGTTGGCGTTTACCCCCGTAACCCGGTTCAGCGAGTCATAGGCGTAGCAGATCAGATTGCCGTTCGGATCAGTGAATGCAGTCAATTGTCCGCTGGCTCCTTTGTATCCCGTCGGACAGGAACTGTAGGAATCGTAGTGGTAATTCCACGTACCGCCTTCGGGCGAAACCTTCTGCGTCATGCGGCCCAGCCCATCTACCGTTTTGCTCCGCGTCTGCGATCCGCGAGTAGAGGAGACCGTCTGGTATCCCGTTCCCGAAGTATACGACGTGGTGGTTAGGATGCCATTATTGCTGCCCGTATTCTGGTTGCAGGCGACATTGCCGCTGGCCGTGAATGAGATAGCACAAGAGGAAGTCAGACGACCTAGCCCGTCGTACTGACTCTGCACCTGCTTGGCATTTTCTCCTGAGGGTGCGGGACCGAGCACGTTTAAAACGTCGTTCTGCGTGTAGGTAATTGTATCCGTCCCGCCTCCGCCGTCAACCGACGTAACGAGCCTTCCAAGCATGTCAAAGGCGTTGGTCACCCCTGTGCTGGTTCCGCATGACGAGCCGGAGCTTGCCGTACACGGAGTGGATTTGTTGACGGTAGGGTTCACACCGCCGAAGTTGTACGTGGTGGATACGGTATCGTAATTCGTCGTCGTCGGGGATTGCTGCTTCTGCGAGTTTATCGGTCTGCCATAGCCGTCCAGCGTGGTCGTGACGTTGTTGATTGAATTGGACGAGTTGAACTCGAAGGAACTGTTCATGCTTGCGACTGTCGGCGTGATCCAGGCCTCGTTGCTCAACGGATCAGTCCCGGAGCGCAGTCTCCACCAAGGGTCCGCCGTGCCCCCGCTAGACTGGTAACCGTAGGTAGTTTTGTTGCCGCTGGCGTCCACGCTCGTCAGCTTGACGCCGCCCGTGCAATCGTAGGTGGCTGACGTGTAGAGTCCTGTCGTGACGTTCTTGACTTGGATCGGGAACGGAAAGATTGTGCCGCAGCCATCACTGTAGCCGCTGCTCGAATAGGTGTAGTCCGTCTCGTTGTTTGCGAGGTCATAGGTCTTCGATGCAGTGCCGTTCGAGTTGTACACGTTTGAAGTACTGTTGCTCAGGAAGCTGGTACCACCGTTGGGAGAGACATAGGTCTTCAGCAGATTGCCGTGAGCGTCATAAGCGTACTGCGCAGACGCAACAGTATTCCCATTGACTGTTGTCACCACCGTGCAGGGCTTATTGTTGACGTTATTCCCGACACTAGAGCAGCTACCGGAGCCGTTCGACGTGCCGTAGACGATGGTGGTGGCGGTGATGGGAGACGTTCCTCCGAAGTCGTACTGCGCAGAGTAGGTCATGTTGCCATACTTGTCGTATTTTCTCTGCTGTCGAGAAGTGCCAGCAGTCACACCGATGTTGACGTATTCGTCTACCTCGGCGACAGGCAGGGTAACTGTCGCGGTGGCACAGCTTGTGCTGTTCCCGTTGTAGCAGTACAAGTCCGTTCGCATCGCCGTGGAGGAGTATGTTGGACTACTCACCGTCCCTGTATTCGGGAAGTATAGGACTTGGGTCAGAATGGGCGTGGAGTTGAATGTGTAAATCGTTTTGTTCCCGCCCACGTCCACTTTTGTCGTCGAGTTGCCAGTGCTCGTGTGCGTCCATGTGTACGTCACGGTGCCATCGCTGGTTGTGCGACTCATGCTGTTTGGGATCAGGTAAGTGCAGTTGAGGTTGTAGTTGCTGGAACTGCCTAGATTGGCCGGGTTGTAGTTGAAGCCGACCGTGCTCACGCCGTCTCGCAATGTAACCGTAGCCAGCCGTCCCGTCCTATCACCTGAAAAGCTTGGCGTCGGCTCCCACGCCAACCCCAATGACGTGCTATCCGGGAAACTAATGCTGGTTGGGAGAGTGTTGCCAGACAGATCATACTCCGTAAAACACCCGAAAGCCGACCGCACAGTGTAGCCGGTATTGGTTACATCAAGAGCAGGGGGTGTGGATCCACCATTTGACCACGTAAAACTGACTGGGGAGGTAGTGAGTGATGAAGTGAGTACGGTCACGCCTAGAGTGTCCGTATAAGTGGACGATGAAGAGTTGTAAGAAATGGAATTGCCGTTGGAGTCAGTGACTGCTGAAGTGCTCAGGCTCGTGCCTGAGCTGCTGTAAAGGGCCGTCAGCGTCGGCAGGCTTGCATTGCCCCTTACTGTCGCAGTTAAACCTCTGCCGTCTGCCGTCGTATCGGTAAAAGATGTCGAGCATGTAGCACTCGACACCACTGAGTCTGACACGGGCAGTGGATGTACGGTGCCGTCCTTAAGAGAAAAATAGAGTCCTGAGTACGTTATTTTGGCTTGACCGCCGGGGCAGGTTCCGTGCACAAGGCTTGTAAATCCAAGTCCAAGACCTATTCCCAACGAACCCCCTGGGCCCAGAATGTTGCTGTTCTCTGTACCCGTTAAGGGCACACTCAGCGCTCCGGGTCCCGATGTAGTGATATAGGAGTCTGCGCCAGTCAGCGCGAACCGGAACGGGAACGCCCCATTCTTGCTCATCACGGGCACGTTCAGCACCACGTTCAGGTTCTGCAAGTTGATGGTCGTGTACCGGCTCGGGTCGGTGTCGTAGGCCGAGAAGGAAGGCGTACCGGGGGCGACTTGCGCTTCCAGTGGCCCTATGAGGCAAAGAAACGGGGCTAGAGCGAACAACAGGAAAAGTCTTCGCATGGCGTGCCTCCCTCCATCTCTTGAGGTCAGGCTCCCGGGAGCGACCGTCCAGCAGGGATCACTGAAGGCAGTCTGGGGATGTCCTCAAGCCCTGCGATAACTCCGCCTGACCGGAAAAAGGGCATCATACATTGAAATCCTTTGAGATCGCAAGACGAGATCTTCTTGTTACAAAATCCGAAAACCCTATCATGGGAGCATATTTCGTCGATCCGCTTTCACCCCGGCGTGAGGCAGGTGTGGACGTTTACAGCCGCATTACCGCACAGATTGTGGAGTATCTGGAAAAAGGTGTCCGCCCGTGGACTCGTTCGTGGAATGCTGAGCACGCCGCCGGCCGGATTACTCGTCCTCTGCGTTTCAACGGCCAGCCTATTCCGGAATCAATGTTCTGTCCCTCTGGATGTCTGCTCTCAGCCAGAGCTTCGCCGCGCCGATCTGGATGACCTACCGCCAGGCCGGTGAATTGAACGCGCATGTCCGCAAAGGTGGCCTTCGCCGTACGACTCTTTCATTCGCTACATCTTGCCGGATTCGATGCCGACTGCACTGCCTGCCCCGCCAGTTGTGGTGGTGCAAGCACGCTGCCTACGGCATCGGGTTGACGCTTCGACACGTCATCCCCAATTGGGAACTGCCGAGCTACTTTAGGTATCTGCTGGGATACTTGTTGAAAACAAGCGACTTCCGGGACGGCGGGAGCTAATGAGCTATGGCCGGGCGCTCTGTGCGTAAGCGTGTTGATCCATCAAAGGTTACGCAGGATGTGGCATCTGAGGCGTTGTCGTCGCGCGCGAGCGGCATCCGGTGTGCGTCCGGACTTTGTCCGGCGTCTGTCCGGTCATGCTCTGAGGTTCCCGGTGCAACCCTTTGTGGCAAACTCCAAGCTAGGAGTGGGATGGAATACGCCACGGTTGCACACGAAGGACTACATCTCTTCTGATCCCAAGAGCGAGGCCAAATCGGTCGTGCTGACCGTGGAAGGCGTGCAGCGACCCGCGAGCTGTTCGAGAAACACTTCGGGAAGAAAGAACCGCACGCGCGTCAGCGGTAGGCTTCGCGGCGACCGTAACCGAGCCATTCCGAAGCGGGAAGAGAGTACGAGCGCGGATCACGGCCCGTCAAGCTCCGTTCCGCAAAGGGCGCGGAACGCCTTGCGGCTGCGCTTCGCTTCGGGGCGTTGACAGGCCGTGCCCACGCCCGTAAGAACCCTCCCGCTATGTTCGGAATGTCTCTCTCTGCCCCAGCGGGGCAACCCCTTCAACGCGGCGATCCGAGTCCTGCGAAGAAGTAATTAGCATCCGTGCTGCTTGACAAGAGCACGCCTTGCCGTCACGCATGAAGAGGTAATGCATATAGACTCCGCAAACCCTTGGCTTCTACGGAGTCGATCAAGCACCTGGAAGCCGACGAACCCCTGGCCAAATCGCGTGCCAATTCCGGCGCTTATGCGCCGGAGAAAGAACCGTGATTCCCCTCGGCTTTCCTCGGCGTTAAAGGCGGCGGTGGATTGTTGCCTCTGGCCGTGCTCTTCAACCTTCCGGCAATCATTGCGGTGACATGGTATGAGTGAGAATTGCGACCGCTTCAGAAGTACGAATTGGCGGCCATTAGATCGAGGCTCCTAGACCACTCACAAGGCTGGTATCGCCTCGGATTTCCAGCGGAATTGGAAGGCGGTTCAGCACCTCCTCTGGGGTTAATTGGACTCGCCGACTCCATCGTAACGTCGAAACCAACCAGACCTTTTTGCAGGTACAACCAGCCGCGATGATACACCTCATTCGGCGATTATCGCGCCACTCTCAGTTGCAGTTCAGCCAGCGGATTCGAGTCCGCAACCAGAGGTGAAGGCACCACCTTCTGGCCTTCCGAAGAAGCCCGTCAAAAGGCAGCTATCTTTCCCGGAGCATCGAGGCAAAGAACTGGGAATGAGAAGGCCGAGAGCTAGGACGAATCGCAGTGGATCGACTGAGCTAATTGCCACTCTAATCTCAAGACTCCAATCCGGACAGACGGCACTTATGTGCTCTATTTGCATGATCCCAAACAGCAACTTTGATGGTTGCGAAGTGCGCACATAAAGCGCAGGTCAGCGCGCTTGATAGGATGGTATAACTTCTCTTCCATTACATCTATTGCCGGTTAAGTATTACATGTTTACATTTGACCACTTAGTCTTACGGATAACAGGTCTTTCATTGCCCATATCTACAGCGCCACATTGACGCTTTCATTTGGCGCTTAGCCTGTGCTATATCCCCGATAAACACTGCCGATGAGCGTGCTGTCGCGTTGCCGATTCGGATCGCTATTGTAAGTCGAATCAATAACACAACTGCGATACAAGTACAGACATATGGGTCTAACCTTGAGTACTTCAGCAATAAATAATACACACAGTGAGCATCTCTTACGACGCTTAGTTAGTCTAACTCATAAAACAGGAGCGAGATATTACGGCGCTCGTTGCAGAGCTGAATCGCATGTTGACCATCTCCAAAGCATTATCGGCAGGGCAGGCGCGGACTTACCATGTGCGCGAGTTTGTGTCGGAGAAGCAGAACTACTGGAGCCGTGACGCGCAGGTGCATAGCGAGTGGCAGGGAAGGCTTGCCCAGGAGTGGGGACTGCGTGATTCCGTTGGTGCCGAGGACTTTGCTCGATTGAGCGAAGGACAGCATCCTGAAAGCGGCGCGCAACTCGTCAAGCACCAGCCTGCGAAGACCTACGACAACGAGTACGGCAAGGAAATCACCAGCGTCGAACATCGCGCCGGGTGGGACGCGACATTCTCAGCGCCGAAATCCGTTTCTCTCACCGCGCTTGTCGGCGGCGATGAGCGTGTGCGGCAGGCGCACCGTGAAAGTGTCCGCATGGCACTTGGCGAATTGGAGCGGTATGCACAAGCGCGTATCGGCAATATCCACGCGCCGGAAACGACGGCCAAGTTCATTGCCGCCACCTTTGAGCACGACACTGCCCGTCCGGTAGATGGGTATGCCGCGCCACAACTTCATACTCATGCGGTCATTTTCAATATGACCGAGCGTCAGAACGGCCAGACGCGGGCGCTTCAGGAGCGAAGCCTTTTCCAATCGCAGCAGTATGCGACCAGTGTGTACCGTTCCGAGCTTGCCATGCGTCTGCAGGGGTTCGGCTATGAGGTCGAACGCGGCAAGCATGGCCAGCCGGAGATTAAGGGCTACACGCAGGAGTATCTCGATGCATCCAGTCCAAGACGAGAACAGATCAAGCGGCACTTGCAGGAGATTGGAAGAGAAGGCGCGGGCGCGGCACAGGTTGCTGCCCATCGCACGCGGGACAGTAAGGAGATTCACTCTCCGGAAGTGGTATTACAGCGGCACCGTGAACTGGCTGCACAATACGGCAATCAGGCGGATCGGGTTGTAGCCCAGGCGCGCGACCATAGACAGATTCATGCACCGCACTCGAACAAGACCGAGCAGCAGGCCGTCACCTATGCCCGCAATCATGTCTTCGAGCGGTCTGCCGTGCAGGATGAGCGAAGCATCTTGCAGGCGGCGATAAGTCGTAGCATGGCGCAAGCAACTTACGAACAAGTGCGACAAGAATTTGCGCAGCGAGTCCAGCGCGGCGAGTTTCTGGCCGTTGGCCATGTAGAAGGGCGTGCCGCGCCGCTCTATACCACTGCTGAGATGGTCCGCATGGAGCAGGATGTCATCGCTCGTATGCAGAGCGGGAATCAGAGCACATACAGCGATCCGATGCTAGTTTCGACCCCGCTGCGGATTGCAATCGAAGACCGCCATACAGAACTGAGTCCTGCGCAGCGCGAGGTGGTCGATGACATCTTTGTGAGCCGAGAGAAGATCGTCGGCTTGGATGGGATCGCTGGTAGTGGCAAGACGACTACCTTGTCGGTGATCCGGGAAGGAGTGGAATCCGAAGGCTATAAGGTCGAAGGCTTTGCTCCAACCTCACGCGCTGCGCAGAAGCTGGCCGAGGCAGGCATAGACACCTCGACTCTGCAGCGCCATCTTGCGCGGGGAGAGCAGTCGGACACAGGTCAGGAGAGGTTCTATGTGCTCGACGAGTCTTCGCTCGCCTCGACGCGCCAGATACACGAGTTCATGGAACGGCTTCATGAGAGAGACCGGGTTTTGCTAGTAGGCGACACGCGGCAACACGAAGCGGTCGAAGCGGGCCGTCCTTTCGCGCAGCTTCAGGAAGCGGGAATGCGAACGGTGAGACTCGAAGAGATCGTGCGCCAGAAAGACCCGGAACTGAAGCAGGCCGTCGAGCAATTGGCGCGTGGTCAGGTTGGCGCGGCCATCGATAGCCTTGACCGGCAGGGCCGCGTACATGAAGTGAAAGGGCACGAGGAACGCATCTCGGCCATCGCACGCGAGTATGCCAAGTCGCCGGAAAGCACGCTGGTGGTGTCGCCCGACAATCTGTCACGCACAGAGATTAATCAGCGCATCCATGCCGAGCTGCAAGCGCGCGGCGTCGTAAGGAGAGACGAGCACTCCGTCCAAACGCTGGTACCGCGTCAGGAGATGACCGGAGCGGATCGCAGTTGGGCACAGCAATACCGAGTTGACGACATTCTGCGCTATTCGCGCGGTTCGCGGGAGACCGGCATTGCAAAGGGCGATTACACGCGCGTCAAAAGTATCGACGCGCAAAACAATCGGCTCACAGTGCTGCGCGTAGATGGAAGTGTAACGACCTATGACCCTCGCCGACAGATGGGCGTCTCGGTGTATCGCGAGCAGGAGAAGGCATTTTCGGTTGGAGACCGTATCCAATTCACCGCGCCCAATCATGAGCTGAAGATTGCGAACCGTGAACTCGGTACAGTGGAAAGCATCGCGCCGGACGGCGCGATGCGGTTGAAGCTTGATAACGGGCGCAGCATGGACTACGAACCTCAGCACCATCCGCACCTCGACCACGGCTATGCCATCACCAGTCATTCCAGTCAGGGACAGACCGCCGAGCGCGTACTCATTCACGTGGATACGGAGCTGGCGGCGAAAGACTTGCTCAATAGCCGCATGGCGTATGTCTCTGTCTCGCGCGGACAGTGGGACGCGCAGATTTTTACAAACGACCGCGAAAAACTGCCGCAGGCTCTTGGTCGCGATTTCTCGCACCAGAGCGCCTACAAGCCGGAACACGCGATTGCGCCTTTGCAGCATGAGGCTGCCAGGTCACAGCAGCCAGGGCAGGATCTGGGGATGAGTATGGGCATAGGCTTAGGCCACTGATTTTAACCAGCAAGAATCGACGACCGTTTCAAGGGCGAAGGCAATGATGGACGCAGAGTCACTTGGCAAAAAATCAGTCCAGAACACGAGCCAGGCAGCATTTGCTCTGGAGCGGCGTTATATGCCCCCTAACGACAGCTTCGCCGAAAAACACTATCGCGTTAGCGACCTAGCAAAACTGTGGAGTTTGGGCAGGGAGACGGTGCGAAAGCTCGTCAAAGACGATCCGGGCGTCATCAAAATCAGGATGGGACGCAAGCGGGCGCACACGGTTTACAGCGTGCCGGAATCCGCCGTGCGGCGCATTCATACGCGGTTGCTCATGGGAGCCTGAACAGAACGGGGTAGCTCCCTCCTCACCCCTTTGCGGGGTTCGGCATCGCAATAACATTCGGCTTTGGTTTCGGCTTTGTGTCGAAAGCCGCCTTAAGTACCGCCGTCAATCGTTCCTGGCGTTCGGGAATCCACGCGGCATAATGCTTTCTCACGATCTGTTCCGTATTGCCCAGCAATTCCGCCACGTCGCGCACAGTGACGCCGGGGCGCTCAAACAAAATTCTTGCGAAGGTATGACGGAAACGATGCGGCGTCGGCTTGTCCTTCCACGGGCCGCACAGTTCCCAGAGTTTATTCAGCTTGCGCCGCCACAAGTCGGTGATGACGTTCACGTCGGTTGTGCTGTGCTCCCCGAAGATATACGGGCCTGTCTCAAGGGCGCGGACGCGAATGCGTTGCTGCAACCATTCGGGAACCCAGGTGTAAACGTGCGTGTGCGCCTTGGTGGTCCTGAGTTGAATGGTCCCGTCTGGCCGCATCCGGTCGATATGAAACGTGCTCACGTCGGAAATCCGCAAGCCGGTATATACCGACACCGAAATAAAATCCGCTATGTCTTGCCCTTTCCATCGGGTGCGGTGTTGGGCATAGGGGCCTTGCTCTTTCCGTTCTTTGGTCGCTTTGGCAAATTGGATCTCGCGTTTCCCGTATTTTGTATCGCAGGCGTCATACATGCGGCGGAGTTCTTCATCGGAGAACGGTAATTTCTGTTCGCTGCGCGGGTCGTTATGCTGTCCGCGCTGGTTCTTCACCATGCGGGCCGGATTGCGCGGCGTCCATTCATTCGCGTGGCAAAACTCAAAGAAGGCTTTGACGACGCTCATGTTCTTGGCAGTGGTGCTCGGCAACACTCCCCACGACGCACGAAACTCCCGCACGTCGATAGGCGTCCACTGGTCGATAGCGGCATAGCCCTTGGCATCCGAGAAGCCCCGTAATTGCTTCAGGACGAATTTATAGTTCCGTTGGGTGTTCGGGGCCGTGTGTTCCTCAAACTCGGCTGTAAACGCGGCTATTGCACGAATTACGCTAATTCGTTCGGGTTCGGGGTTCGTGGCAGGAAGTGCCAAGGGCGTTTCGATCTTGTCCTGGCCGTCCCAAGAGCCGGACTGTTGCAGCGAAGCAACAATGGACTTGGCTTCGTCCCAATCGGCGGTGCCGGTTTGTCGGCGGTTGAACCTCCCGCCGAGCGTGCCGGATACGTGGATCAGGCACGCGCATTTTTTCCAGCCTCGCCGTCCCTCTTCAAACTGGCCGGTGCGGGTGTCTTCGGGGTGGGAGCCTTCACATTCCTTGCGGTGGCGTCGATAGAGGTTGAGGGCCATGCAACATTGGATGCACGTTGCACGCCATTGCACGCTGAAAAAGCGTGGCCCTCGTAAACTACTGAAAACAAACTGGCGGAGAGAGTGGGATTCGAACCCACGTTAGAGTTTCCCCTAAACACGCTTTCCAAGCGTGCGCCTTCAGCCACTCGGCCATCTCTCCGGCGTGAATCTTGGGAAGGAACTGCGGCTACTGAAGCTCTCGTTTCAGCCGCCCGCTCACTTACGACGCGCGCGGCCCTGTTCAATTCTATGGGTGAAAGCGTTGAACCGCAACTCGCAACCCTCGAGCCTGCCCAGCGAGCTTGCAGAGATATTGATTAAGGAATCTCTAGGAGAGTTTCGACGCAGACTCGGTGCCGGTTACCGGCGCCGAAACAGAGGATTGATTTGCAGAAGCGGATGCTCCCGATGCCGCCATACCTGCCGCTGCGGCACTGGCTGCGGTTCCGTTCTCGGGCGCTGCCGGCACCTTCACGTTTTCGACGACGCGATGGTTCAGGCAATACAGTGCCAGTTCCAGGCGGTCGGCCACGCCCAACTTGTCATACACCTTGCGCAGATAATTCTTAACGACCTGCTCCGTGGTGCCCACGCGGATCGCGATCTCTTTGTTCTTCATCCCCTGAGTCACGCAGGAGACGATCATCGATTCCTTCGGCGTCAACTGCACTTTCGGGCGCGCGCCCGACGCACGGTTGTTCTGGTTGCGGTAGGCTTCCATGACCCAGTGCACTCCCTGGGCATCAAGCCAGGTTTCGCCCGCCGCCACTTTGTGCACGCAGTCGACCAGCAGCTCCGGCTCAACTTCGCGCGACAGTATGCCATGGGCGCCGCGGCGGAAGAGTTCGAGCGTCAGTCCTTCTTCGCAGCCTGGCGTCACCACCACGATTTTCAGCTGCGGATTCTGCCGCAGCAAGTCAGCCACCGCTTCCACCGGATTCGGCGTCAGCGCCGATTCAAAAATCAGCACATCCGCGGAAAACTTCGCCACCGCGGACTGCGTCTGCACCAGCGTTTCCGCCTGGCCCACAACGCGAATGTCGTCTTCGAGCGCGAAGATTTTTCGCAGACCGGCGCGGAAGATGGCCTGTGTATCGGCCACGATCACTCGAACAAACTGGCCGTTGCTCGGGCCTTCGCCTGTCTCGAGATTCTCTTCCATGTTGACCGGAATGCTGACCATTCAGTTCCTTCTTCTACACTCGTTCAAAGTGATA
>Ga0209656_10000375_pt1 | contig 29670 bp, 24 predicted proteins | sample BogFormECP12_OM2_FD_188239 | JGI IMG/M metagenome (GOLD analysis project Ga0209656, IMG submission 188239) | Bog forest soil microbial communities from Calvert Island, British Columbia, Canada - ECP12_OM2 (SPAdes) (version 2) | ecosystem: Environmental > Aquatic > Freshwater > Wetlands > Bog ...
CACCGACCTCTGCCGCTTCTGCAACTCTGCCACCGTGCCACGCCGGCCATTATTGTGTGCATTTACCCCCCGGAACCCGGGGGTAAATGCACACAATGCTGAACAAGGCGCCAGCGGTCGCATCACACGTCACTTTGCCCACAATGACGGTGATCGCGGATCGTTACTTGACTATCAGGTACGAGAGTGAGACCCAATCCGTTCGGATCAAATGAAACGAGCGGCGCAGGCCACGCCGCCGCCCTGGCTGGTCGCCGCCTACGTTCCCGGCACGTCGCTGTCCGACGCCGTCGAGCGGCAGGGGCCGCTACCCGACGCCTCCGTGCTGGCGCTGGCCGCGGGACTGGCCGAAGGGCTGATCGCGATTCACGCCGCGGGTGTCATCCACTGTGACCTCAAGCCCTCCAACGTGCTGCTGGCCCAGGACGGGCCGCGGATCATCGACTTCGGCATCTCGTCCGCGGCCGAGGCTACGGCGCTGACCGGCACCGGCTTCATGGTCGGCTCGCCCGGCTTCATGTCACCTGAGCAGGCCGAAGGCCTCACCGTCGGGCCGGCCAGCGACATCTTCAGCCTGGCCGGCGTGCTCGTCTACGCCGCACGCCGGGGTCCCAGGACAATTCGTGGTGGTCTGGCCCGACGGGGGGCATGCCGCAGGCCCAGCTCCCGGCTCAGGGGATGCCGGGCGGACCGGGCATGCCGGGCGGACCGGGCATGCCGGGCGGACCGGGCATGCCGGGCGGACCGGGCATGCCGGGCGGACCGGGCATGCCGGGCGGGCCTGGTGCCGACCAGTGGTACGCGCCGCCCGCGGGGCCAGGCCGTCAGCGCAAGCGGCCCCGGTGGCTAGTCCCCGCCGGAGCGGCCGTGGCCATCGTGGTGATCGTCGTCGCGCTGGTCCTGGCGCTGAGCCCCGGCTCGCACAGGACGGCGGCGACCGGACAGAGCCCGAGCGCGACCCCGAGCCGGACGCACAGCGCCTCGCCCAGCCCCCGGGCGACACCGACCGTCGGCAACCTGCAGCTCAGCCAGCTTCAGGTCGGCGACTGCCTGACCGGGGCGAACCTGAACCTGAACCTCACCACTCCGTGGCCGAAGCTGTCCCTGGCCGTGCCGTGCCGTCAGGGCCACACCGCCCAGGTCTTCTACGCGAATAACTATTACTGGCCTAAGAACAGTGCTTATCCCGGCGATGCCACCATTAAAAAGGATGCCACCGCGGAATGCGACAGCGCATTCCAGTCCTACGTGGGAATCGCGTACTCGCAATCGCAGTACACCTGGACCGATATCGTCCCGGATGCGGTCACCTGGCCGGGCGGCGATAGAGGACTGCATTGCGTCGCCTATTACGCGCCGTCCGGTCAGCCGTCCGGGGCGACCGTCTTCGGCTCGATCAAGGGTACGGCCAAGTAACCTCACCAGGGCGGCCGGCCCGCCGCGGCGAGATGCCTCACCGGAGCGGGCACCACCGCCCGTTCGGCCCAAAAAGGGTTTAACGCGGGGCGGGGATGGTGGCGGGAGAGCGGAGGCGGGCGGGACTGATGTCGGGGTGGTCCCGGATGCCGAAGACGTCGCGGAGGGCGGTCAGGGCGGCGAGCTCGCCGCAGCGGCCGTGCACGCCGGGGATCGGAGGGGTCGCCGAGGAGCAGAGGTAGACGCCGCGGATCGGCGTCCGGTAGGGGTTCCACCTGGGCACCGGGCGCAGGATGGTCTGGCGGATGGTCTGCAGGCCGACGCCGATGTCGCCGCCGACGTAGTTCGGGTTGCGGGCCTCCTCATCGGCGGCGGTGCGGACCGCGCGGGCCAGGATGAGGTCGCGGAAACCTGGGGCGAACCGCTCGATCTGCGCTTCGATCCGGCCGGTCATGTCGACATCCGATCCGGATGGCACGTGACAATAGGTCCACAGGGTCGCCTCGCCGGCCGGGGCGCGGGAGGGATCGGCGACGCCGGGCTGGACCACGAGCACGTACGGGTCCTGCGGGTGCTTGCCCGCGGCCACTTCGGCTTCGGCTGCCGCGACCTGCTCGAAGGGGCCGCCCAAGTGCAGGGTGCCGGCCCGGCGGCAGTCCTCGTTGACCCACGGCACCGGGCCGGACAGGGCGAAGTCCACCTTGCAGACCCCGGGGCCGTAGCGGAACCGGCGCAGCGCGGCGCGGTACCCCCCGGGAAGCCGGTCACCGGCCAGCAGCGCCAGCGCCCGGGGCGAGACGTCGAGCAGGACGGCGCGGGCGGAGGGGAGTTCAGCCAGGGAGCGGACCCAGCGGCCGGTCTCGATGCTGCCGCCGTTTGCGACCAGAGCGGCAGCCATCGTGTCGGTGATCCGGGCGCTGCCGCCCACGACGACCGGCCAGCCGACGCCGTGCGCCAGCGCGACCAGCATCAACCCGATGCCCGCGGTGGGGGCGGCGGTGAGCGGCATCATCGCATGGGCGGCGGCTCCGGCCATGATCGCGCGTGCCTCCTGCCCGTGCCAGCGCCTGGCGATCGCGGCAGCGGGCAGGATGGCGCGGCGGCCGTAATCGGCGGCGACCAGCGGATGGGCAGGCGGGCGGCGCAACAGCGGCGCCAGGATCGCCGCCAGGATCTCGTCTAGGTGCTCGGTGATCGGCCCCAGGAGGCGCTGGTAGGCCCGGCCGTCGGCGCCGAGGCGAGCGGCGGTGTCTTCGACCGACCTCGTCACGACCGCGGCCCGTCCGCCGTCGAGCGGCTGAGCGAACTCCACCTCGGGCCAGGCGAGCGCGACCCCCCGCGCGGCCAGGTCGAAGCGGCGGAAGAACGGCGAGGCCACCGCGAGCGGGTGGCTGGCCGAGCAGACGTCGTGCCAGAAACCGGGCAGGGTCAGCTCCTCGGTCCGGCAGCCGCCGCCGATCGTCGACGCCCCCTCGATGACCTGCACCCGCAGGCCGGCCGCCGCCATCGTGACGGCGGCGGCCAGGCCGTTCGGCCCGCTGCCGACGACGACCGCGTCAAGGTCGGATCGCATGGCTGCTCAGTTACCCGTTGGGCTGGCTCTTCATGCCGCGCTTCGAGCCCCGCATGAGGCGCCCGAGGCCGGTTACCGGGGCGGCGAGGGTCTGCAGCACGCTGCGCACCATGGAGTTGTGCCAGACGTTGCGGGAGTGACGCCACTGCCGACTGGAGTCCACGCAGGTGCTCCGGGTATCGACCTTCGGGTCCTGGATCCTCAGCCGCTGGCCGAGCGCGGTCAGCGTGGCCACCCAGAACTTGTCCTCCTTGCGGTGCCCGCCGAGGGTCATGGCGATCTCGTACAGCGGGTCGTTAGCCCGCATCAGAACCTGCGCCTGGACGATGGTCGTGTCGCCCTCGCGCTCGGCGGAGAACGTGATCCAGCCGGCGAACTGGTGACCCTGCGGGGTCATCAAGGTGAACGACTCGGCGTCGGCGTACAGGACGAAGACGCCGGTAGACAGCTTGACCCCGCCCCCGATGGCCAGGTCAAGCAGGGCGACGTCGCCGGGGTTGATGCCGGTGAGCGCGCCAGCGAACCGGTTACCTTTCGGCCAGAACTCGGGAAAGTGCTCGCGCCAGGTGGCGATCGCCTGCTGGGGCGGGATCTGCGGCCCGGCGTCCATCCGGTAGGTCTTCTGCCACATCTTGCCGAAGCCCTGCACCGGGCCGGTGAGCCTGCGCCCGGCGACGTTGGTGCCGCGGACTCCATCCCGCGGGTCGACCTGCAGGCGATCGACCTTCTTGGCCCAGCTGGCCGCGTCCCGCGGCGGGAGGGAGGCGACCTCGCGGGCGCTCAGCCCGATCTGCTCGGCCGAAGCAACCTTGTCCGGACCGGCTGTCCCTGTCGTGGCTGGCTCTGTCATGGCTAGGCCCCTTACCTAACGACGCCGTTGAGCGCCGATTCCTCGCTGTCGTAGATCATGATCGCCTCGTCAAGCCTGGTCAGCTCGAAGATCTCGCGGTAGTGCTCGCTCAGCCCGTAGGCGGCGAGCTGCTGGTGCTGCCGGTTCGCCCGGACCAGCAGGGTCACGAGCATGCCGATGCCGCCGCTGTTCATGTACTCCAGGCCGGCGAAGTTCAGGACCAGCCTGCTCGTCGCGCTGCCGCCGGCGGCCTCATAGGCCGACATGAGCACCGGTTCACAGGCCGCGGTGACCTCGCCCTTGATGTCGACGACGGCGGTCTTCTCGCCGACCCGGCGAACGTCCATCGTGATCGCTGGTGCGCTCATCTGGTTCCTCCCCTTTGTTTTCTTGCTGAGCTTGTCTCGGCCGTCTCAGGCGGCCGGTGGCGTGAGCTGGCTGACGGCGCCGTCGAGATCAGGGAAGAGCTCGATGAAGTCCGACAGCCGGGTGATGTCGAAGATCTCGCGGTAGTGCGGGGAGAGCCCGCTGGCGACGACCTTCCTGCGTTCGGCCCGCGCCCGGGCAAGCACGCTGACGATCAGCGCGATCCCGGTGGAGTTGATGTAGTCCACCGCGGCGAAGTCGAGCACGACGGTCCCGAGATCGGGGGCCGCGCCGACCGCCTGCTCATAGGCGACGGTCAGGACCGTGGCGGCGGACCCGTCGACCTCACCGGCCAGCTCGATGACGGCGGCTCCGGGGAGGACCCGGGTCGCGGCCTCACATGTGCTCGTCATGTGCAGCACCTCCAGTTCGCATGATCAGCCAGATGGTGTGCCGCTGGCCGTCGGTCGTAACGCGCATCGCGTCGACCATGTTGCGGATGAGAAACAGTCCCCAGCCGCGTGGGCTCTGATCGCCGTCGAGCTTCCTGGCGAGATCGGGCTCCTCCTGGTCGCTCGGATCGTCGCTGGGGCCGGCGTTCTCGCCGCCCTGGTCGCTGATCGCGACGACGATCTCGTCGCCGTTCTGGGTCACCTCGACCTCGACCGGGATCTCCGGACGGTTGCCGTTGCCGTGCTCGATAGCGTTCATGGTGGCCTCGGCCACCGCGGTCTTCAGCCGCTCGAGCCTGGCCTCGGACAGGCCCAGGCCCTGCACGGTCCCGGCCACCCGCGCCAGCGCGAGGCGTTCGTTGCCTGGCTCGCTGGCCAGCGTGAACGCGTCGAGCCTGCGCGGCATCGGCCGGGCTACCTGTGTCATGACGTGCCTCCCTGATCCCCCTGATGCCACGCTGATGGGGAGCGCTGCAGCGACACCAGCGTGATGTCGTCTTCCTGCTCGTGTTCGGGCCCGGTGAAGTTGCCCAGCTCGGTCAGGCACAGGTCGATAAGGGCCTCCCCCGAGGGACCCTTGCCGACCAGCGCCGACACCCGCGGGAAGCCGAACATCTCCCGGTCCGGCGCGTGCGCCTCGGCCAGCCCGTCGCTGTGCAGCAGGGCGCAGTCGCCCGGCTCGAACTGGAAACGCATCTCCTCGTAGTCCATGCCGGGCATCAGCCCGAGGGGCATCCCGCGGGCTCTCAGCTCTTGTACGCCTACTTGGGTTCGCACGTACGGGACGTCGTGGCCGGCGTTGGCGAACTCCACCTGGCCGCTGACCGGGTCGAGCACCAGCGCCAGGCAGGTGACGAACATGTGCGCCGGGATGTCGACGCAGAGCATGTCGTTGACGTGGCCGAGGACCTTGCCCGGCGAGATGAGCCGGGGCGCGGCGTCGCGGAGCAGCGCGTGCGTGCTCGCCATGACCAGCGCGGCCGGGATGCCCTTGTCGGTGACGTCGCCGACCACGAACATGACCCGGCCGTCCGGCAGCGGGATGAAGTCGTAGAAGTCGCCGCCGACCGTGCGGGCCGGGCGGTAGAACGCGGCCACGTGCCAGCTCGGCAGGTCCGGCAGGCTCTTGGGCAGGAACTGCTGCTGGATGATCTGCGCGATCTTCAGCTCCTGCTCGATCCGCTCCCGCTGGCGGGCTTCGGCCTGCTGCTGCCTGACTAGCTGGCCGACGCGCATGGCCGGGGCTGCGTAGCCGGCCAGCGAGTTGAGCAGCCGCAGGTCATCGGTCGAGTACCCGCGTTCGGACCGTCTCGGGCCCAGGCTGAGCAGGCCCACCAGGCTGCCGGAGGAGATCAGCGGGACCACCAGCACCACGCCGGCCTCTTGCAGGGCCTGCAGGGCCGGGGACAGCAGTTGCAAGCCGGTGATGTCTACCGCGCTGGCCGCGCTGAGCAGGTAGCCGACCAGCGGGTCGTTCGAGGCCAGGTCCAGGTCGGGTCCGGCCGCCACCATTCTCGGCGCGGTGGCCACGGTAGGGACGGCGGTCGGCGGCGTGCGGCGCAGCCAGCCGCGAACGCGGCCGGCCCTGTCCTGACCAGCGTTCTCCTGGCTGGCCGCACTGGCCTCGCTGGCCTGGCCGACGGTCGCGCCGTCGGCCAGGCCAGCCTCACCGCCAGCTGGCTGGCCGGCCTGCCCGGTCCCCCCCGGCCAGCCGGCTTCGGTGACCCCGGATTCCCCCCCGGGCGCTACCTCGGTCTCGCGGGCCGTCGAAGCGGTCCCGCTGGTACTCCCCACCTGTTGCGTCATGTCACTCTCCGGGTTCGCGGCATCGCTTCCGACGCACCACCAGCCTAGAAGGAAGGCGATACGAGATCGTTACGGCAGTCAAGCCTTCCGGCGTGTTTTTTTACGCAGGTGCGTTACGGTGACCGTGATGGCAACGGATCTCAGCCTGGCCCTGCTCGGGCCGCCAGTCGTCAGGCGGGACGGCGCGCCGGTCACCTTCGACACCAGGAAGGCGACGGCGCTGCTGGCGCTGCTCGCGGTGACCGGCCGTGAACACAGCCGCGAACAGCTGGCCGACCTGCTCTGGCCCGAGGCGGATAGCGTCAAGGGACGAGCGTCGCTGCGGCGCACGCTGTCGGTGACCGCCGCGGCGATGGGCGACGGGCTGATCATCAGCCGGACGGCCGTGGCCCTCGATTCGTCCGCCGTCCGGGTCGACGTGCGCGAGTTCGAGACCCTGATCGCGCGGCCGGACGCCGCGTCGCTCGAGCGGGCGGTGCGGCTATACCGCGACGACTTCCTGGCCGGGTTCACCCTGCGCGGCTGCCCGGACTTCGAGGAATGGCAGGCGTCGGTGAGCGAGGAGCTCCGGCAGGCGCTCGCCCGCGGGCTGCAGCGGCTGGTCTCGGCCTGCATAGCGGACGGCTCGCTCGAGCCCGCCACCGGGCACGCCAGGCGCTGGCTGCAGCTCGATCCACTGCACGAGCCCGCCCACCAGGCCATCATCAGGCTGCACGGCTGGGCGGGGCAGCGTTCGGCGGCCATGCGGCAGTACCGGTCGCTGGTGCGCGTGCTGGACCGGGAGCTGGCCGTCCGGCCGCTGCCCGAGACCACGCGGCTCTACGACGACGTCCGCGCGGGGCGGCTCGGGCCGCCGCCCGTCGCGGCTACGCCGTCGGCCTCGTCCACCGCCGCGCTGACCTGGCCGCTGGTCGGCCGGGCGGCCGAGCTGGCCGCCCTGCGCGCGGCCTGGCGGGCTACCGGGCAGCACGGCCGGGTGGTGGCCATCGCCGGCCAGGCTGGCAGCGGCAAGACCCGGCTCATCACCGAACTGCGTGACGAGGCGGCCGAGGCCGGAGCCACCGTGCTGGCGGCCCGCTGTCACGACGGCGAGACCGGGTTGCCGTTCGTGCTGGCCGCCGACCTGCTGCGGACGGCGCTGGCGATCCGGCCCGACCTGCCGGGCACCCTCCCGGCGCAGACCGCCGCGATGGCCGGGCGGCTGGTCCCGGCGCTGGCCGCGTCCCAGCCAGACTCGGCTGCGCCGGCGCTCGACAGCCCGCTGGCGGTCACCAGGCTGTACGCCGCCATCGCGGACACCCTCCGGGCCGCGGCCGACGGCGGCCCGCGCCGCGTACCGGCCGCGGGCGGCGCGGATCGCCGGCCGGGCATCGTGGTGGTGGAGGACGTGCACTGGGCGGACAGCTCGTCGCTCGGCCTGCTCGCCTACCTGGTCCGGCGGCTCGCCGACTGGCCGCTGCTGCTCGTGCTGAGCTGGCAGCCCGAACAGGCGGGCCGGCTGCGGGTGCTGCGCACCGCGCTCGGCGAGGCCGAAGCCCTGTCGATAGGCGAGACGATCGAGCCGGGCCCGCTCGGCCCCGAGGCGATCGGCGCGCTGCTCAGCCTGGACGGGATGCCGCGGATCGACGTGACCAGATTGCTCACCGAAACCCGGGGGCTGCCCATGCTGGTCCGCGAGTACGTGGAGGCCCTCCGGACGGCTGAAGGGCTGGCGGACCGGCCCGGCGGGGAACCGTTCGGCGAACCGGATGGGCCGGGAGCGCCGGGCGGCGGGCAGGCGGACTGGTGGCCGCCGGCCAGCGTCAGAGACCTGCTGCTCACGCGGCTGCAGGCAGTAAGCGAGCCTACGCGGCAGATGCTGGCCGCCGCCGCGGTGCTCGGCAAAGACAACGACGCGGACCTGCTCCGGGCGGTGAGCGGCCGGGGCGAGGACGAGATCGTCGAGGCGCTCGACGAGGCGCTCGCGCGGTCCCTGCTGACCGAGATCCCCCCACCCGTGGCTGGCCAGGCGCCGTCCTACGGCTTCCCCTACGAGGCCCTGCGCCGGACCGCCTACGAATCGGCCACCCTGGCCCGGCGACGGCTCCTGCACGGCCGCGCGGCCGACGTCCTGACCCGCCGGCATGAGCGCGATCCGGCCACCACCCCGGCCGCGACCGTGGCCGGCCACGTGCAGCTGGCCGGCCGGGACGCCGAGGCGGCGCAGTGGTGGTGGCGAGCCGCCGAGGTGGCCCGCGAGCTGTACGCGCATGCCGAGGCGCGTGCGCACCTGGCCAAGGCCCTGGCGCTGGGCTACCCGCAGTTGCCCGGGCGGCTGGCCATGGGCGAGGTCCTGGTCGTGCTCGGCCGGTACCGGGAGGCGCTGGCGGAGTTCGAGACCGCCGCGGCCATCGCCACCGACGGCGACCGGGCCGCGCAGGCGGCGATCGAGCACAAGCTCGCCGACGTGCACCACCGGCTCGGCGACTGGGACCTGGCCGAGGCGCACCTGGCCGTGGTGACCGAACTGGTCACCGGCACCGACCCGGGACGCCTGGCCCAAGCCGAAGCCGACCGGGCCGTCGTCGCCTACCGGCGCGGCGCCGCGGATCAGGCCGCCGAACTCGGCCGGGCCGCGCTGGCCTGCGCCCGGGCCGCCGCCGATCCCGGTGCGACGGCGCAGGCGCTCAATGTGCTGGGCATGCTGGCGGCGCGGGCCGGGGACGCCGCCGCTGCAGAGGGCTACCTGCGGGACAGCCTGGCCGAGGCCCGGCGCCTGCCCGGGCGTGGTGCCGGCCAGGGCGCGGCGGTGGCGGCGCTGAACAACCTGGCCCGGCTGCTGGCCGAGACCGGCCGCGGCCGCGAGGCGCTGCCAGTGGCGGCCGAAGCCCTCGAACTCGGCCGCGAGCTCGGTGACCAGCATCGGGTGGCGGCGCTGCACACCAACCTGGCCGACTTGCTGCACGCGGACGGCCAGCATGACGCCGCGATGACCCACCTCAAGGAGGCGGCCAGGCGGTTCGCCTCGGTCGACGTCGGCGACGCGCCGCGCCCGGAGATCTGGACGCTGGTCGAGTGGTAGCCGGTGCTCCCGGTCAGAGTCCGAGGCTGAGCAGCACCCCGTTTATCCATAACGGCAGGTGACGACTTCCCCGGAACCGTTCCTCGATCCCGGGCAGGAGGGCCCAGAGCGCGCCGTCGCGCTCGTCTTGGTCACGCGACATTCCGTTTCGGTCACACCGTCATGGAGTGTGGCGAAATGTCGGCTAAAAGCTTAGGATGGGCGAATCGAGGACGCCTTAGGGGTAAAGGGGAGGCGCGTCATGATTTCACGCAAGGCGAAGAAGCTGGTCCTAGCGAGAGAGCAGCTCCAGACGCTGACGCCCGCGGAACTGACCGAGGTCAGCGGCGGGGATGGTGGCCGGCACAAGCGCCACCACCACCACCACAAGCACCACCACCACAAGAAGCACTAGTAATTCGTACGATGCTGAAAGGGGTCGGCGGGCGAAGCGATACGCTCTGCCCGCCGGCCGCTTCACCTCAGGCCGCGCAGCTTCCCGGTGCCAGGCCGACCGCAAGGCACGCCCGCATCGGCTAGCCCGACTGTTGTTTCGTGCCCACTGGGCCGGAGGAACTGGCCCGCTACTGTCGGCCGGATCGCCTCCCACAGCGGCCCGGTACGCGAGATTAGCTGATGACCGAGCCAGCCCCGATCTTTCGTGAAGAGGCGTTGCGCAGCCTCGAGGCCCAGCCTCATCCCGGCGGCGCGGCGCGGGCGAGCCCGCGGTGGGTCGCGGGAGCGTACTGGGCACTGCTAGCCCTGGTGGCAGTCGGTCTGACCGCAGGCGCGCTGATCCGGGTCGGGGAGGTGGCCCAGGGACCGGCAGTGGTTCGCGAAGGGGCCGTGGAGGCGGTGGTGCCGGCCGTCTTCGCTTCTGACCTGCATCCGGGCATGCCACTTAAGCTGACGCTGCGCGGCTACCGTCCCGTGACCGTCGCGGTCACGGGCACCGGGCCGGAGGTGACAGGCGCAGCGGCTGCGAGCGGCCTCCTGCGGACCGCCGTCGGCGGGGCCGACCCGGCTCCGGGAGCGCTGCTTGTCGTGCGGGCGACCGCGCCGCATCACGTGGCCGGAGGAGCGGCGGGGACCGCATCGGTTCAGGTGGGCTCGCAGCGGCTGATCGTCGCGCTCGTGGCGGGCCTGGTATCGGGTGCCGCCGATGGGTAGGGCCGTTCCCTACGTGGCGCAGCTTGGGCTGGCGGACTGTGCGGCCGCCTGCGTGGGCATGACTCTGGCCTGTCACGGACGATACGTCCCCTTGGCGGACCTGCGGGAGGCGACCGGCACCGGGCGGGACGGCACGGACGCGAGCGGGATCCTCGCGGCCGCCCGCCGGTACGGTCTGACGGCACGGGCGGTGAAGGCAGACATTGACGACCTCGCCTGTCTGCCTCGGGGATCGGTCCTGCACTGGGAATTCGACCATTTCATCGTGTTCGAGAAAGTCACCAGAAAGGGTGTCGTGGTGGTGGATCCGGCCATAGGACGCCGGACCATTCCCGCCGCCGCGTTCGGCAAGTCTTATACCGGTGTGGCGATCATCCTGGAGCCTGGCGCCGATTTCATCCGCGGCGGGAAGGCCCACGCTAGCCCTTACCGCTACTTGCGGCCCATCGTCGGGCAGGGCGTCCTGGTTCGCCGTGTCTTGGTTCTGTCAGTCCTGCTACAGCTCCTCGCGCTCGCCGTCCCGCTGTTCACCGCGGTCGTGGTCGGCCGAATCGTGCCGGAAGGCGACCGGCACCTGCTGGTGATCCTGACTGTGGCGATGGCCGCGGTAGCCGGCTATTACTTCCTCGTCTCCCTGGTCCGCGGCCACGTCCTGCTGTACCTGCGTACGCACCTGGACCGGCAGCTCACGACCAGGTTCGTCCGCCATCTGACGGACCTTCCGTACGCGTTCTTCCTCAGCAGGTCCGCCGGTGACCTGATGATGCGGCTGCAGAGCAATTCCACCGTCCGCGAAATCCTCACCGCGGGATCCCTGTCGGCGATCCTGGACGGCGGCATGGCCACTATGTACCTTGTCCTGCTGCTGGTGATCAGCCCGCCGCTCGGCATTCTGGTCTTCGGGCTCGGCGCGGCGCAGGTGATTGTCATCATCCTCGCGCGCCGCAAGAACCAGCGCCTCATGAAAGAGAGCCTGGAAGCCGAGGCGCGCTCGGAGAGCTATGCGTACCAGCTCCTGGCCGGGATGGAGGATCTGAAGGCGGCCGGTGCCGAGGACCGCGCCGTGGGGCACTGGTCCGGCCTGTTCGCCAGGGAGATCGAGGTTGCGCTCAGCAGGGGGCGGCTGAGCGCGCTGGTCGAGTCGGTCACGGCGTCCCTACAGCTGGCGTCGCCGCTGGCCCTCCTCGCCGTGGGTGCGCTGCTGGTGCTCCAGGGAAAGCTCACCCTAGGCACCATGCTCGGCCTCGCCGTGCTCGGGGCTGGCTTCCTCGAGCCGCTCGCTCTGCTGGTCACTACCGGGCTCGAGCTTCAGCTCCTTAGCAGCTATATGGACCGGATCAACGACGTGCTCGACACGCCGAAGGAGCAGCAGGGGCGCGTCGTCCGGCCCGCCGGTCGGCTCAGCGGCCACATCCAGGCCGAGGGCGTGTCGTTCCGGTATAGCTCCCTCGCCCCGCTGGCCGTGGATGGCGTCTCGGTCGAGATCCAGCCGGGCCAACTGGTGGCGATCGTCGGCCGCTCAGGGTCGGGCAAGTCGACGCTGGCGCGGCTGCTGCTTGGGCTATATGAGCCTGAGGCGGGATCCGTCCGCTACGACGGGATCGATCTGCGCGAGTTCGAGGCCCGTTCCGTCCGCCGACAGCTCGGGATTGTGACGCAAGGGTCCTATGTGTTCGGGGCCAGCGTCCGGGACAACATCGCCCTGAGCGCTCCTAGCCTCGCCCAAGACGACGTGGTACGCGCCGCCCGGCTCGCCTGCATCGACCAGGACATCGACGTAATGACCATGGGGTATGCGACAGTGCTGGTAGAAGGCGGCGCCACGCTTTCCGGAGGGCAGCGCCAGCGGCTGGTCCTGGCCCGGGCACTCGCCCACCGTCCGTCGATTCTCCTCCTCGATGAGGCCACCAGTGCCCTCGATACCGTGACTGAGGCAGCGGTCTACCGGAATCTGGCCTCCCTCGGCTGCGCCTCCATCGTGATCGCCCACCGGCTAAGCACGGTCACCCGTGCCGAGACGATCGTGGTCATGGACGGCGGCAGGGTCGTCGACCAGGGAACCCACCATGAGCTGCTCGCGCGCGGAGGCTTCTACCAGGAGCTGTTCTCCGGGCAGGTCCATCCGGCCGAGCATTACTCGTAGAGCGCCGGTTAAGTAGATGTCCCGGCTGTCCTACCTGGAGTGGGCATCGGCCGTGGGGCATCCAGCTTCCCCGAACGCGACCACCTCACCCGACAGGCCGCACAGCTCAACGCGCAGCAGCGCAGTTGAGCGCCGGGCGGCAGGCATTTTCGGCGCCTGGACCCGGTACCCCTGATCGGGCAGGCGCGGATCCTCACAAGATGGTGCGGGGGGGTTCCCACGCCGTCATCGTGACCGCGGCGGCTACGGATCCTGGCCCGGCGGCCCTGGACCCGGCCGGCAGCTCGAGGGCAGCGCGGGCGAATTCGGCCGCGATGGCGTGCCATAGGCGCGCGCGGCGCAGCATGGGGTGGTCGCCGTCGCGCACCTCGATGGCGGCCACCTGGGTGGCGGTCCGGGCGCGCTGGACGTAGGCCCAGGTCTCCTGGGGGTTGGTGATGCCATCAGCGGTCCCGTGCGCGACCAGCACCCGCCGTCCGGCCAGCTGCTCAACCGGCTCGCCTGGGGGTAGCCACGGGGCCAGGCCGGCGGCCGCGTACACCGCCGGATGCCCGGCGGCGCGCATCGCCGCACGCGCTCCCATGGAATGCCCGATCAGCACGATAGGGACGGGCCCGTAGGTGCCGACGATGCCGTCGAAAGCCTGGTTCAGGTCATGGACCGGGGATGCCTGGTCGCCGTTCCAGCCCCGGAGCCCGAACCGGGGCCGGAGGACCACGGTGCCGCTGCCCCGTAGTGCGTGCCGGATCGCCGCCGCGATCGGGACCATGCGCAGGACGGCAGGCTGCGCGGCCGCCGTCGGTTCGGTGCTGGACGCCTGGCCGCCATGCGCGAGCACGACGACGCCGGTGACGGTCTGGCCGCGGCCAGTGCCCGGGCGTTGGCCACCGCCCGGGCCTGGGTTACTGCCTGCGTGGTGGCTGGCGCCGCCGCGCGGTAGCGTTTCGCCGCTCGCCATCTGCCCTCCCGCCATCTGTCGGCCGCGCCGTCCGCGGTCCCCGGTCCGCGGTCGGCTTGGCCAGGCTAACAGCCGGCGCCGCCTGGCACCCGGGTGCCGCCTGGCACACTGGTGCCGAGGAGGCGTCGGTGAGCGACTGGGACCTGGTGCTGCGCGGCGGCCGGGTGATCGATCCCGCGACCGGGCTGGACGCGGTGCGGGATGTCGCGGTCGCGCAGGGCCGAATCGCGGCGATCGGTACCGCATTGCCGGCCGCACCCACCGATATAGACGTGGCCGGGCAGGTGGTGACGGCCGGATTCATCGACCTGCACAGTCACGTCAGCGACCTGGGCGGCCTTCGGCTGCAGGCCATGGACGGCGTCACCACCGCGCTGGAGCTCGAGGCGGGCGCCACGCCGGTCGCCGACGCCTACCGCCGCGCCGCCGTACAGGGGCGGCCACTCAACTACGGTTTCGCCGCCTCCTGGGCGCTGGCCCGGATGGAGACGGTCGCTGGCCTGTCGCCGGACGCCAGCCTGGGCGCATTCATGGCCCGCGTTTCCGAGCCGGCCTGGCAGCGTCCGGCGGAGCCCGCGCAGGTCACCGCGTTGCTGGCCCGGCTATCGGCCGATCTGGCCGACGGGGCGCTCGGCATCGGCGTCCTGCTCGGATACGCGCCGGCAGCCAGCCCGGCGGAATACCTGCATGTCGCCGAGCTCTCCGCCGAGGCCGGCCTGCCCGCCTTCACCCACGCGCGAGACCTGATCGAGATGGTTCCCGGCGCGGTCATCGACGGCGCCGAGGAGATCGTCCGCGCGGCCGGCCAGACCGGCGCCCACATGCACTACTGCCACATCAACAGCACCTCGCAGCGCCATATCGACCGGGTTCTCTCGCTGGTGGGCCGGGCCCAGGCCGCCGGATCGCGGGTCACCACCGAGGCGTATCCGTACGGGTCGGGCATGACCGGCATCGGCGCGGCGTTCCTGGCGCCCGAACGGCTCGGCGAACGCGGCCTGGCGCCGTCCTCGCTCACCTATGCGCCGACCGGCGAGCGCGTTGGCACCGAGGCCCGCCTGCGTGAGCTGCGGCAGTCCGATCCGGGCGGCCTGGTGATCATCGACATGCTCAGTGAGAACGCGCCGGCCGACCGGGCGCTGCTGATGCGCTCGCTGACCTTCCCAGGCGCTGTGGTGGCGAGCGACGCCATGCCGCTGACCTGGACTGCTCCCCCGGCCGACCCTGTTGCGTGGCCACTGTCGCCCGCCGCGATCACGCATCCGCGGACGGCCGGGACCTTCTGCCGCGCGCTGCGACTGCTAACCCGCGGCGACGGCGGGCCACGCGCAGGCAACGCAGGGCGCCTCGGCGACGGGCCGCTCAGCCTGGCCCAGGCGCTCGCCAAGTGCAGCCTGGAGCCCGCCAGGCTGCTCGAGGACCGGGTGCCGGCGATGCGCCGCAAGGGCCGGCTGCAGACGGGCATGGACGCGGACCTCGTGGTGTTCGACCCGGAGACGATCACCGACCGGGCCAGCTACCGGCAGAGCACGCTGCCGTCCGCCGGGATCCTGAATGTCCTGGTGAACGGCACATTTGTGGTACGCGACGGCCACCTCGCGGGCGACGCCCGGCCGGGGCGCCCGATCCGCGCCGACCCGCGCTGAGCCCGGCCGGGCGGCCTGACCCCGGATAACCGCCTTCGAACGCAGCTAAGCTGTGCCAACAAACACTTCACACGGTGATCGATCCTGTGTTCTAATAGTTGGCATGGGTCGGTTCGGTGAGGCAGAGGCGCGGTCCGGTCGGTCGGGTCCCGGTAGCCCGCGACCTCTCATCTCGCCCAGGCGAATTCCGCCCGGCTAAGTAACGCCCGCCGAGGCAGACCGCACGCCGGCCGCATGTCCGGAGTGCCCCAGTTCAAGCCAGACGCTGGAGGTGAACGCGATGAATGAGGAGTTCGAAAATTTTAACGATCAAGACGAGGAATGGCTAACCGAACTAGAAATCAGAGCCGCCGATCTGGAGAACGAACTGTTCGACTGGCGCGAGGCCCATGCTAGGGAACTCACCGAGACCAGCTATGGCCGCGACGGGGTGCCCCGCAGGGCCAGGGATGGCCGGACCGGGGCGCTGCGAGCGCAGCCGCGACAGGCGCAGCCTCGGCAAGCCGCGCCGCCGGCTGGGGCCCAGCCGGGCGAGGCACTGCATCACGTCATCGAGGACGAGGACCCGGAGCGCGACGACCATGACCTGACGACGATCATCCGGACCGGCACCAGGCCCGGCTGGCCGCACTCCGGCAGCGGCGGATCGCCGGCCAGGGAGCGTACCCAGACGCTCATCGACCGCGGACGGCGCAGCGCCAGCCGGGGACGCATGTCGCGCACCCGCAAGAGCGTACTGAGCGTGGTCGGTCTCGCGGTGGTCGTCACCATCGCGTCGCTAGTCCTGTTCCGGACGAACGCAAGCTGGCCGCCGAGCGTGGCTACGGTCCAGAGCGAAATTACGACCGCCTGCCAGAACCCCAACGTCGCGTCCGAGCCTGGTCAGCTCAACTTCGCTTGCAGCAAGACGACGAGCCAGATCTTGTGGGTGTTCGCCTTGATGACGAGCGGCGACAACCCGCAATACACCGACGCGAAGACCGGCAGGCAAGGCCTGGAACCGATCACGCCGACACAGGGCGGTGAGGTGGCCTGGTCGCTCGACCTGCATCACCCGTACAACCCGTTCGACCCGGTCGACAGCCTGCAGGTTGCGGCTCGGGCCATCAATAACATCATCGGCGGGGCCACCTTGACCAGCGCTAACGGTAAGCCTGCGGTCCAGCCTGGGCTGGAGAGCGATCCAGGGAACTGCGCCAAGTACACCGGGTCGTCTGCGGTCGTCGCGCGGGCGGGATTCCCCAGCGTGTGCGCTCAGCCGGTGAGCACCGCGACCGGCCAGGCGGCGCTGGTGGCGGACGCGTACAAGCAGTGGGTAGTCGGCGCAACGGCCGCGCAGGCTTATGACGTCAGCGTGCTGTTCGCAAACGCGAACGACCCGGGCAACGCCCAAGTCCAAGCCATTCTCAAGACCGTGCCCGGCGCAGGCTGACGGCGCGGGAAAGCAGAAACACGCGGCCCGTCGCGGCGAAGCAACCAAGTCCGAAGGTGGAAGAAGGTGATTCTGTGCATCCCGTTAGGAAACCAACGTGGCAGCAGGCGACCGCGCTTGTCAGCCTCAGTACATGCGGAGCGATGACCGGATTCGCCTTCGCCCACGGAACGGTCCACGACATGACGTCGCCGACCCGGATGCCGGTCCACTTGCTGGCGCTAAAGAAACCCGCCAAGCCCCTATCGGCGAGCGACAGCGCGCTGCGGGCAGCCGTCGTCAACGTGGCCAACTACTACCTGCGGATGGCGCAGACCAAGAGCCCGGCCGAAATGGAAGCGATTATCTGGGCAAACGACAGCATCGACGGCGTGGACCATGGTGAATCCTGCGCGGCTTTCGCCAGCCTCACGCTGGCCCTTGGCGCTCAGGCCACCGGCCAGGAAAGCTGGGTGACCGGAGGCACGACCTATCCGTGGCCGCTGCACCAGTGGGCCGACGTCCGTGTCGATCCCAATCCGGCCTCGCCCGGGATCAGCTCGGTCTTGCAGGACGCGCAGGCGCACAACCGCTGGCATCCACTCGGCGACGGCTACCAGCCCCAGCCGGGTGACTGGGTGCTGTTCGACGGCCACGTCGAGGTGGTAACCGGGTACTCGGCCGGCGTGCTCTACACGATCGGCGGGGACTCCGGTCCCAACGTTTCTGTTAACGCGCACACGTTCCCCGGTCCGCTGGCAGCCCAAGGCGTGACCGGTTTCGTCAACAACGGCGAGTTGCTCGGCGACGTGAGTCCGGCGACCAGCGGGACGGCGAGTAGCGGCGGCGCGAATAGCGGTGCGGTCCCGGCCGGCTCCATCGTTGGCGGCGCGGCCACCGCCGCCGAGACGGCCGGCATCCAGGAGCAAGGCCAGCCGGCGGCGGTAACGGCGAGCGTCGGCGAGGCAGCCGTGCCGGGAATCCAGACGGCCGCGCTGACGTCCAGGGCCAGCCAGCTGGCCAGTGCTGGCCGGACGGCTGGGCGGGGCACCGTGACCGCGCCGGGCACGGCGCGCGGGCGGGGCACGGCGGCTAGGAAAGGTACGGCCAGGATGGCGGGCACAGCGGGCGGTACGGGAAGCGCCGGCATGCAGAGCGCAGTGACCATGCCAGGCGTGATGGCCGGCGCTGGCATGGCGGTGGCGGGCAACAGCGCGACGGCCAGCGCCGGCATGGCCAGCGCGGCAGTCGGGGTGACAAGCGGGGCCGGGCAGGGCAACCCGGCGCAGGCGGGATCTTCAGCGCGGGCTAGTTCGGTGACGCGGGGCAGCACGGCGGGGCGCGCGAGCAATACCGGGCGGCCCAGCACAGCCTCCCGGGCCGGAACGAGAACGCGGGCCGGCAAAGGACAGCGCTCGGGAACGGCGGCTATCCCGGGGCTGCAGCCGGCGGATGGAGCGTCCCTCGGCGCGTCCCTTGGCTCGTCCCTTGGCGCGTCTGCGCCTGCTACTCCCTCGTACACCAGGAACAACCCGCCGGCCGCGGCGGCGCACGTCCCGGACACTTCCAGTCAGCAGGCCTTCATCAGCCAGCTCGCGCCAGGCGCCATCGCGGCGCAGAGCCGGTATGGCATCCCGGCGGCGGTGACGATCGCCCAGGCAATCGACGAATCCGGCTGGGGTCAGAGCGCGCTCGCGGTCAGGGATAACAACCTGTTCGGCATCAAGGGCAGCGGACCGGCGGGCAGTGACATGCTGCCGACGCAAGAGTTCGAGAACGGTCAGTGGGTGACGGTGAGCGCTGCCTTTCGCGTCTACCACAACGTGGCCGAGAGCATTGCCGATCACAGCGAGCTGCTGGCCACCGACCAGAGCTACCAGCAAGCCATGGCCGACCGGCACCTTCCCGACGCGTTCGCGACCGACCTGACGGGCGTCTACGCGACCGATCCGCAGTACGGCTCGAACCTCATCGCCATCATGCGGCTGTACAACCTGTACCAATATGACACGGCCGCGCCCCCTCCGGCGGTTCAGGCCGGGACCGCCAACCAGGCGGGCACCGCCAGCCAGGGCCTGACGGCTAGTCAGGGCGGGGTATTCAGTCAGGGCGGAATGGTCGGCCAGGGCGGAGCGGTTGGCCCTGATCTGGTGGGCAGCCACGGCTCGGCGACGATTCCCGGCGTCCTCGACGCCTACATCACCGGCTCCGGCCCGGCCGCTGCGTCCGCGCATGAGCCGGTCCTGCGAGCCCCGAAGACCGCCCAGCGCCCTGGGCCGAGGGTTGCGCCTCGCCGGACGCAGGCGGGCGCCCGGCGGGGCCGGTACGTGCCGCAGATCCCACCGGTCGTTACGACCGCCTTCATCACGTCGGCGAAGGCCCCGCTGAGCCGGGCCGAGCCCCTCTATGACGATGTCGCCAGCCGCAGCGGAATCCGCTGGGAACTGCTGGCCGCCTGTGACTGGATGCAGTGCAAGGCCCAGCCGCGCTACTCGCCGGTTCACGGAGAGAAGCTCGGCACCGTTAATGCCGACCGGACGATGTACCGCACGAAATCCGAGGCTTTGGCGCAATGCGCCGGCGAGCTGATCGAGCTCGCGATGGCGGTCTACTGGATTGACATCACCGCCCGGCGTCCGCTCTCGGTCCGCGATCTCGCGAAGGTCTTCGCGGCCTTCCGCTGGGGAGGCCTGCTCAAGCTGCACGGCATCTCCGCGATGGAGTTCCCTTACTCGGTGGAAGGCCTGACCTCCCAGCACCTGAAGATGCGCTGGCCCGACATCAAGGAGCCGAACGCACCTGACAAGCCGGCCACGCGTTTCCGTATGCCGTTCGGGGCGGTGCCCGCCGTACTGAGCCTTGGCTACCCCGCCCTCGCTTAGCTCTCCCTGACCAGCGAATAGAAGGTAGACCTGATGGTTCGCTTCCTGATCTTTCTCGTGGGCATGCTGACCACCAACCGGCCGGGCGGCGCGAGGACGGTGCCCTCGTGGCAGGGCGATTCGCACGGCCGCGCGGAGCCGGTCCAGTTGCACGGGGAGGGCCCGGATGACGGCGGCACCTGGTTCCACCCGGCGCAGCCGCCACCGTCACCGCCACCGCCACCGCCGCAGTGGCCGTACCGTGAGGCAGGCCGCGCGCCGGTTCGGCGGGATCGCGCGAGCATCCGGACCAGCCCGCGGCGGCGCATCCCGCGCAAGCTCACGTCGGCGGCGGTCCTGATCGTGGCCGGCCTGGTATTCCGTAAGGTGATTGCCTGGGCGGTGCTGGCGGCGCTCTCCGCGGCCCTGCATATGGTCGGGGTCAACGTCCGGCTGCCGCATATCAAGTTGGCCTGGCCGTGGCAGACGATCAGCGCGGGCACGACCACCGATACCGACATCGGGCCCTGGGTGCTGCAGAAGATCGAGGGTATCTCCCGGCCGGCGCTGGGCACCGAGAACTTCAACTTCACCTTCACCCATAAGGTCTCGAAGAACATCGGGATATGGCCATGCTGGTATGCGAGTACGTTCGCCACCGTCGGCCATGCTTCGGCCACGGTGAACCTCAACCCGGGGCCGACCTGGTGGACACCCGCGTCCGGCCACTACCGGCTACAGGTCCTCGGCCGCCCGGCGACGGGCGGGCCCGGCCGGGTCAGCGTCATCATCGTCCTGCCCGAGCCGCAGCTACCGCAATCCGTGCACGACGTCACGGTCGACAACACGCTGTCGCATCCGATTGACGTGCAGCACAGCTGGACCTATCCCGGGCTCGGCTGCGGCGCGCTGATACGGCCGCAGTTTTCTGTGTCGGTGCTCTACGGCCAAGCGCAGAATCTCGCGTTCGCTCAAGTCAGGCAAAACCCGCAGATCACTGGTCCGCTGATAAGAACGGCTGAGGCTCAGGCAGCGCAGATTATCCGGAATAACTTCGTTCAGCCCACCGTCAACGCGCTCGGCTACACGCTGGTCGGCTTCGCCATTCACTGGTCCGCGGCATCATGACCGGGTTCCGCCGCTGAGCTAGGGCTGGGCCGGTTCTGGTCGCTCGCGCCGGTTTCCCCGCGATCCGATGGCGGTGAGCTGGGCCGCGGACGGATCCGGCCTGCTCAGGTCCCGTCGAACTTGTCCGGATCGGGGCCGGTGCGCTCGTTCCGGTTCAGCAGGGTGATCGCCTCGACGTCGGCGCCGGATAGCTCGAAGTCAAAGATGTCGATGTTTTCCTTGATCCGTTCGGGCGTGATCGACTTAGGGAACACGATGTCGCCGCGCTCGATGTGCCAGCGCAGCACGACCTGGGCCGGGGTCTTCCCGGTCCGGCGGGCGATCGACTCGATCGCGGGGTCACTGAGCACCTGGCCGCGAGCTAGCGGCGACCAGGCTTCGACCGCGATCTGGTGCTCAGCGCAGAACCCGCGCACCTCGTCCTGGGTCAGGTACGGGTTGACCTCGATCTGGTTGACCGCCGGCGGTATCTCGCATTCGGCGTGCAGCCGACGCAGGTGGTTCGGCTGGAAATTGGAGACACCGACCGAACGGGCCCGCCCCTCGCGGTAGAACTCCTCGAGGGCCCGCCAGGTGGACACGTAGTCGCCCTCGTACCTGGAGGGCAGCGGCCAGTGGATCAGGAACAGGTACTCCCGATTCCTGACTGGCGATTCCTGACGGGCGGACGCGCACTAGGGTAGTCCCGACCAGGAGGGTTTGCCTTGATGTCAGGTCGCCAGCGGTTCCGCATCACGGTAGCGGTGGTCGCCGCGTGTTCGCTGCTGCCGTTGGCGTACTCGGTGATCGACCGGGCCGCGCACCGGCCGGCCCAGCCAGCCCGGCCGGCCGCGGGGTCCGGGCCGGCGCACGAGGGCAGCGCCCGGGCGGAGGCCGCGATGGCGCTGCAGGTGATGCCCGCGCCGTACCAGCTGCCGGCGGCGGTATCCCGCGAGGTGGTGCTGCCGGGCGCGGGCGGGCTGCTGATCGCCGGGGGGCTGTCCCCGTCGGGAGCCTCGGTGAACACGGTGACCGCTCTGGACCCGGCGACCGGTGCTACCCATGTGGTCGGCCGCCTGGCCGCCGCCACCCATGACGCCGCGGGCTTTACCATCGCCGGACGCGCGTTCGTGGCGGGTGGCGGGACGGCGGCCAGCGTGCCCACGATCCAGGCGTTCTCGGTCGGGACGGCGTTCTCCCCAGGAGGGCAGGCGGCGGTCGTAGGGCAGCTCACCCGGCCCCGTTCGGACTCAAGCGGCGTATCGGCGGGACCGGTGGGCTACGTGGTCGGGGGTTACGACGGCGCCACGCTGGATCCGCAGGTGCTCGCGACGACGGACGGGGTGCGTTTCCGGGTGGTGGCGCGGCTGCCGGTGCCGGTGCGGTACGCCGGGGCCGCCGTAGTGGGCGGCCTGATCTGGGTGTTCGGCGGCCAGACGACAGCCGACGGGTCCACCGCGACCGATGTGATCCAGCGGGTCGACCCGGCGACCGGCACGGCCTCCGTGGCCGGCCGCCTGCCCCAGCCAGTGCAGGGCGCGGCCGTAATCGGCCTGGGCGGGCGGATCTACGTCGCCGGCGGCGTGACGGCAGGGCGGGCCAGCCGGACGGTGTTCCGATTCGACCCGGCCACCTCCCGGGTGACGGCCGCGGGCGAGCTGCCGGTACCGGTCGGCTACGCGGCCGCCGCGGTGACCGGCGGGGTCGGCTACCTGATCGGCGGGGAGGACGGCTTGCGCCCGGTGCCCGCGGTGACCACGTTCCGGCTGGTGACGGCCGGACAGATGGTGCCGAACGAGGCAACGTCACCGTGGCTGGCGCCGCCGGCGGGCCCCGGCGAGCTAGCGCCAGGCTCGGATCCCGCCGTCTTGCCCGCGGACGTGCTGATCGCCGACCATCACAACAACCGGCTGCTGATCATCGACCCGCAGGGGCGGGTCAGATGGGAGTTCCCGCGGCCCGGCAACCTCGCGCCCGGTCAGACGTTCCTGCAGCCGGACGACGCGTTCTTCTCCCCGGACGGCAAGGACATCATCGTGACCCAGGAAGACGACCAGGTCATCAGCGTGATCTCCCTTGCCGCCAACAGGATCATCTACCGGTACGGCGTGCCCGGCGTGCCGGGCGCCGGGCCAGACCACCTGTTCAACCCCGACGACGCGATGCTCACCCCGGCCGGGATTCTCATTTCCGCCGACATCAAGAACTGCCGGATCGTGATCATCACCCCGCCCGCGCACACCCTGACCCGGGTCATCGGCCAGACCACGAACGCCTGCGAGCACGACCCGCCGCGCCGGTTCGGCAGCCCCAACGGCGCGTTCCCGATGACCAACGGGCACTACCTCATCACCGAGATCAACGGCGACTGGGCCGACGAGATGTCGCTGAGCGGCCAGCCCGGATCCCCGGCCAGCACCGTGTGGGCCGCGAACCCGCCCGGCGTGCTGTACCCGTCGGACACCAACGAGGTCTACCCCGGCCGGTACCTGACCGCCGACTACTCCGATCCCGGCCAGATCGCCGAGTTCACCTCCTCCGGCCGGCTGCTGTGGCGGATGGCCGGGTTCAACCAGCCCTCGCTGGCCCTGCCGCTGCCCGGCGGCGACATCCTGCTCAACGACGACTTCAACCACCGCGTCTGCGTCGTGGACCCCGACACCAGGCGCATCGTCTGGCAATACGGCCACACCGGGGTCGCCGGGCAGGCACCCGGATACCTCAGCGACCCCGACGGAGTAGACCTCGTCCCGCCCGACTCACTCCTGGTCACCCACGCCGCGACGATGGGCGAGCCATAGGCCCTTAGCCGCGGCCGGGTCCGCCGATCCACACCGTCTTGGCGTTGCAGAACTCGCGGATGCCGTGGTAGGACAACTCCCGGCCGAAACCGGAGGTCCGGACGCCGCCGAAAGGCAGCTGGGGATAGGACGTCACGTTGCCGTTGACGAAGACCATCCCCGCCGCCAGATCCCGGATGAACCGGCTCCGCTCGGCGCCATCACTAGTCCACACGTTCGCGCCGAGCCCGAACTCGGTGCCGTTGGCCACCTCGATCGCCGCGCCGATATCCGCGACCCGGTACAGGCTGGCCACCGGGCCGAAGACCTCCTCGCGGTACAGGCGCATCTCCGGCGTGATCCCGGCCAGCACCGTCGGCGGGTAGTAGAACCCAGGCCCCTCGGGGGCGGCGCCGCCGCACAGCACCCTGGCTCCCTTGGCCACCGCGTCGGCCACGTAGTGCTCGACGTCGTCGCGCTGCTGCTCGGAGGCCAGCGGGCCTACGTCGGTGGTGTCCAGCATCGGATCGCCGACGGTCTGGGCGGACATCAGTTCGGTGAACAGCCGCTCGAACTCGTCGTAGACCGCGTCGTGCACGATGAAGCGCTTGGCGTTGATGCAGGACTGGCCGTTGTTCAGCAGGCGCGCGAAGGTGCCCACCCGGGCCGCGGCCGCCACGTCGGCCGAGGGCATGACGATGAACGGGTCGCTGCCGCCCAGTTCGAGCACGACCTTCTTGATCTCGCTGCCGGCGATGGACGCCACCGACGACCCGGCGGGCCCGGAACCGGTGAGCGTCGCGGCCATCACCCGGCTGTCGCGCAGGATCGGCTCGACCCGCGCGGAGCCGACGAGCAGGGTCTGGAAGGTCCCCGGCGGGAAGCCGGCCCGGGCGAACAGGTCCTGGATGAACAGAGCGGTCTGCGGCACGTTCGATGCGTGCTTCAGCAATCCGACGTTGCCAGCCATCAGGGCGGGGACGGCGAAGCGCATCGCCTGCCAGAGCGGGAAATTCCACGGCATGATGGCCAGGACCGGCCCGAGCGGCTGATAGCTGACGTAAGCATTCTCGGCACCCACGGCGCCGGCGTCGCCCGGCTCGTCGGCGAGATACCCGGCGGCGTGCTCGGCGTAATACCGGCAGGCACCGGCGCACTTAGCGACCTCCTGCCGGGCGGCGGCCAGCGTCTTGCCCATCTCGGTGGTCATCATGGCCGCGATCTGGTCTTGCTCCTTATCCAGGAGGTCGGCTGCGCTGTGCATCCAGCCAGACCGTTCGGCAAAACTAGTCAGGCGGTAGCTTGCGTGTGCCGTCGCCGCGGCGGCCAGGCGGCGCTCGACCTCCGCCTCGCTCATCTCGTCAAAGGTCTTCAGGGTCTGCCCGGTCGCGGGGTTGATGGTCGCGATCGCCACGGTGTGCTCCTTCCGGTATGTTCGCGTCCAGCAGCGTGGTCGAGCCGGCTGGACGGGTGACCGCGTCCGTGGTTCGCTGCCGCAGGCGCTCGAGCAACTCGCTGTCACCGAGCGGGATGGTAGCCTCCAGGCGGGTGCTCGCCTGCACCTCAGGTGAGTCCATGACGGCATCGACCAGGTTGGTCCGGTGACCGGCGGGAACGTCGGTGGACATCGCATGTAGTGACGTCCGGGCCGTCCCCTCTGGGCCCCTGGCCGTCGTCACCTCGGCGGCCGCGACGATCCGGTTTCCGTCCTTGACTTCGACGTGACGCGGCGAATCGGGGTTCGTCATGGGCTGCCTCCTCGGGATCGCTGGTACTGGCAAGACCAAGCGCGCCAGGCTCGTCTCCCTTGCCCCGGCGTGGCCCCTAGCTGCCCGGCACGCACAGCCACATTGCTGCCGGAGGTCCGGTTACTGCCTTGCCCGGGTCTGTCTGGATGAAACCGGCCTCGCGGGCGGACATGTGTGAACCGTCACACTGCGGGCGGCATCGACGTGTCCAGCTGAGTCACCTGACCGGCGGCGGGGTGCCGTCGGCGGTGGCCGCGAGCCAGGTGTCCCACCCGCAGATGGCACAGGCGTGCCGGAAGGCCGAACGGGCGAACTCCAGCGCGGTGGCGTGCGGATCCTCAGCCGCCCGGACGTCGTCCCAGTCCAGGACGTACTCGCCTAGCGCGGCATCCCAGTGCGCGGCCGGCGGGGACAGGGTCATACGCGCGAAGTCGGGCGGGGCCGGGTGCGCGTAGGCGTAGAACGCGGCCTTACCGTAGCGCGCATCACCTGGCCACCAGCCCACGGCGACCTCCTGCGCGTCCATCGCGTTGCGCATGATGAAGTCCTCCGACGGCGGATCGGCTGGCAACCCGGAGAACAGGCTCACCGCCAGGTCGAAGGATCCCCACCACGCATTGACCGGGGTAGAGCGCCCGCGGTAGGGCGCCCGGTAAGCCGCCAGGACCAGCGCGGCCGCAGTCGCCGCGGCGAAATAGTCGGCAACCTGACCGGAGTCATAGGTCGCGTGCTCGTCGTCGGAGTCCAGCGGCACCTGCCACGGGACCTCCTGCGGGGTCGGGTCGATCTCCACCGGGCCGCCCAGGTCACGCACCGCGGCCAGCACCTCCCGGGTGACCGCGCCGACGGGTACATGCGGGGTGAGCGGGACGCGGCGGGTCTGGCCGCCGCTGTGTTCCACCACCGCTTCGTGCTGCCGCAGGTCAAGGACCACGACCAATGATCCCGAACGATCCGGAGCGGGCAGCGGCAGCGTCTCCCAGCCCCGCGCGGTCAGGCGCAGCGCGGCATGCTGCAGCTCTGGCTCGGGCGGGGCCAGCTTTACCGCCAGCTTGCCCAGCACCTGGGTGTGGGCGTGCAACGTGTCACAGGTCGCTTGCCATTGCTTATAGGCCAGCGCGGGCCAGGCCGAAGACATGACCGCCACGCTACCTCCCTCTTAGTCGAGGAAATCGGCCAGCGCGGCACTGACCAGGTCCGGTGCTTCTTCCGGCAGGAAGTGACCGGTGGGCAGCGCCTCGCCGCGGACGTCGGTGGCGTATTCCTGCCAGACGCTGAGCGGTGAGTATTCGCGGCCGACGAAGCCCTGAGCTCCCCACAGCACCAGGACCGGGCAGCCGACCTTCTGCCCGGCGGAAAAGGTCTCGTCATCGTGCCCAAGATCAATGCTCGCGGCCGAACGGTAGTCAGCGCAGGAACCCGCGATGGTTCGGGGGTCGCTGAAGCAGCGGATGTAATCCTCCATCACGGCCGGGTCGATGCTGGCGCCCTTGCCGAGGAGCGGGCCGATCAGGGAACGGATCCAGTACGCGGGGTCCGCGCCGATCAGGTGCTCGGGCAGGCCGTTCCCGATAGGGAGGAAGAACCAGTGGTAATACGCCGTCGCCATCGAGCGCGTTACGTTACGAAAGACGTGCCTGGTCGGCGCGATGTCCAGCACGGCCAGCTTGGTGACGGCGCCGGGGTGGTCCAGGGCCAGCCGGTGCGCGACCCGGGCGCCGCGGTCGTGGCCGACCAGCTGGAACCGCCCGAAGCCGAAGTGGCGCATGAGCCCCACCTGGTCACGGGCCATGAGCCGCTTGGAGTAGGCGTTTCCGTCGGCATCGGGAGCGGGCTTGCCTGAGTCGCCGTAGCCGCGCAGGTCGGCGAGGACGACCGTATGGTCCCGGGCGAGGCCGGGGGCCACGTGGCGCCACATGAGATGGTTCTCGGGATACCCGTGGAGCATCAGCAGCGGCGGGCCCGACCCCCCGATGGCGCAGTTGATCATGATGCCCTCGACGTCGATGCGCCGGTACTCGAAGCCGGACAGCAACGGAGCGGCCGCGGCGCTGGCAGTCGGTGTGGTCATGGACGCTTACTCCTCAGCGCCGCCTCGATCAGTGCAGAGTCGTGTTGCTCCTGCCACCGGAAAGCCGAAAACTCGCCGTGCAGTACCTCGATCGACCACAATTCAGCCATTGCGGAGATAGTACGTCTTTCTCCTGGATCCGGAACGGCAGCCTGGGTGAGTCGTCCACGTTGACCTTCACCAGCTTCAGGCGGCCGGCCATGTCCGCGGCCACCTGCGCCAGCGCCGGGCTCACCATCCGGCACGGGCCGCACCAGGGCGCCCACAGGTCGACCACGACGGGAACAGACGCGCGCTCGGCCACCTCGGCAAAGGTATCGTCGCCCGCGTCGACGATCCAGGGCAGTGGCTTGTGGCAGTTGCCGCAGCGCGGGATCCCGGAGGCGGCGGCGGGCACCCGGTTCCTGCGCCCGCAGTTCGGGCACCGGATTATCTCAGCTGACATGCGCTGACCTGCCTGAACTCACGCCGGATTCTCGTACGTCACGGTGATCTCGCCGTCCGTCAGGCCGACGCGGATGACGGCGCCGTCGCGGACATCGCCGGCTACCAGCGCGCGTCCGATCCGGGTCTCGACCTCGCGGCTGATGAACCTGCGCAGCGGGCGGGCGCCGTAGACCGGGTCGAACCCCTGCTGCGCGATGTACCTGCGGGCCTCCTCGCTGAGCTCGAGGGTCATCTGCCGGTCGGCGAGCCTGGCCCGCAGATCGTTGAACATCAGGTCGACGATGCGCTCAATCTCCGGGAGGGTCAGCGGCTTGAACAGCACGATCTCGTCCAGGCGGTTCAAGAACTCGGGCCGGAATGCCGAACGCAGCGACGCCATGACGCGCTCGCGGGCGTCGGGCTTGATCTCGCCGCCTGTGGTCACCCCGTCCAGCAGGTACTCCGAGCCGATGTTCGAGGTCATGATGATCACCGTGTTGCGGAAGTCCACCGTGCGGCCCTGCGCGTCGGTGAGCCTGCCGTCGTCCAGGACCTGCAGCAGCGTGTTGAACACATCCGGGTGCGCCTTCTCGATCTCGTCGAACAGCACCACCGAGTACGGCTTGCGCCGGACCGCCTCGGTCAGCTGCCCGCCCTCCTCGTATCCGACGTACCCGGGCGGCGCGCCGAGCAGCCGGCTGACCGTGTGCCGCTCCTGGTACTCGCTCATGTCGATCCGGACCATGTTGTCCTCGGTGTCGAACAGCGCCGCCGCCAGGGACTTGGCCAGCTCGGTCTTGCCGACGCCGGTGGGGCCGAGGAAAATGAACGACCCGATCGGCCGGCGCGGGTCCTTCATACCCGAACGGGCCCGGATGATCGCGTCGGAGACTAGCTGCACGGCCTCGTCCTGGCCGATCACCCGTTCGTGCAGGATCTTGTCCAGCTGCAGCAGCTTTTCCCGCTCGCCTTCTTGCAGCCGGGCCACCGGGATGCCGGTCCAGCGCGCGACGATCCCAGCGATCTCCTCTTCGGTGACGACCTCCCGCAGCAGCCGCCGGCCGCCCTGCCGGACGGCGAGCTGCTCCTCTTCGGCCGCCAGGCGCCGCTCGAGGTCCGGGATCCGGCCCAGCCGCAGCTCCGCGGCCCGGTTAAGGTCGTAGTCACGCTCGGCCTGTTCGGCTTCCTGGCGCAGCCGTTCCAGCTCCTCGCGCTGCTCCTGGACCTTGCGCAGCGCCCGGCGCTCGGCCTCCCACTGGGCCCGCAGCGCGTCGGATTCGGCCCGCAGGTCGGCCAGTTCCTTGCCGAGGTCCTCCAGCCGCGCCTTGCTCGCCGGGTCGGTCTCCTTGGCCAGAGCGGCTTCCTCGATCTCCAGCCGCATCACCCGCCGGGTCAGCTCGTCCAACTCGGCCGGCATCGAGTCGATCTCGGTCCGCAGCATCGCGCAGGCCTCGTCGACCAGGTCGATGGCCTTGTCCGGCAAGAACCGGTCGGAGATGTACCGGTGGCTCAGCGTGACCGCGGCGACCAGCGCGCTGTCGGCGATCTTCACGCCGTGGAAAATCTCGAGCCGCTCCCGCAGGCCGCGCAGGATTGAGATCGCGTCCTCCACCGACGGCTCGTCCACCAGCACCGGCTGGAACCGGCGCTCCAGCGCCGCGTCCTTCTCGATCCGTCGGCGGTACTCATCCAGCGTCGTCGCGCCGATCAGGTGCAGCTCGCCGCGAGCCAGCATGGGCTTGAGCATGTTGCCCGCGTCCATCGCGCCCTCGGCCGCCCCGGCCCCGACCACGGTGTGCAGCTCGTCCACGAACAGCAAGATGCGTCCCTGCGCCGCCTTGACCTC
>Ga0209656_10000376_pt1 | contig 29534 bp, 33 predicted proteins | sample BogFormECP12_OM2_FD_188239 | JGI IMG/M metagenome (GOLD analysis project Ga0209656, IMG submission 188239) | Bog forest soil microbial communities from Calvert Island, British Columbia, Canada - ECP12_OM2 (SPAdes) (version 2) | ecosystem: Environmental > Aquatic > Freshwater > Wetlands > Bog ...
CGGCGGGGTGTCGACGGCCTCTTCGATCTCCTCGTCGGTGGTGACCCGCGCGGCCAGGCCCTTGCGCTGCAGCAGGTCGAACACGCCGCGGCCGCGCTTGATGTCGTGGTAGGCCAGGTCGAGCTGGGAGATCTTCGGGTCGGACAGCTCAAGGTTGTTGCGGTCCTGGTAGCGCTGGAACAGCTTGCGCTTGATCACCCAGTCGATCTCGGTGTCGACCTTGGCGAAGTCCTGGCTCTCGACCGCGTCCAGTTGGCGCCCCCACAGGTCGACGACCTGCTCGATCTGCGCGTTGGGTTCGCGCGTCTGCAGGTGTTCGACCGCGCGCGAGTAGTACTCCCGCTGGATGTCGAGCGCGCTGGCCTGCCTGCCGCCGGCCAGCCGGACCGGACGCCGGCCGGTCAGGTCGTGGCTGACCTCGCGGATCGCGCGGATCGGGTTGTCCAGCGAGAAGTCGCGGAACGCCACGCCGGACTCGATCATCTCCAGCACCAGCGCGGCGGTGCCCACCTTGAGCATCGTGGTGATTTCGCACATGTTGGAGTCGCCGACGATGACGTGCAGCCGGCGATATTTCTCGGCGTCGGCGTGCGGCTCGTCGCGGGTGTTGATGATCGGCCGGCTACGGGTGGTGGCCGACGACACACCCTCCCAGATGTGCTCGGCGCGCTGGCTCAGGCAGAACGTCGCCGCCTTCGGGGTTTGCAGAACCTTGCCCGCACCGCAGATCAGCTGCCGGGTGACCAGGAACGGCAGCAGCACATCGGAGATCCTGGAGAATTCGCCGGCCCGCACGATGAGGTAGTTCTCGTGGCAGCCGTACGAGTTGCCGGCCGAGTCGGTGTTGTTCTTGAACAGGTAGATGTCCCCGCCGATGCCCTCGTCGGCCAGGCGCTGCTCGGCGTCGATCAGCAGATCCTCGAGGACCCGCTCGCCCGCGCGGTCGTGGGTGACCAGCTGCACCAGGCTGTCGCACTCGGCGGTGGCGTACTCGGGGTGGGATCCGACGTCGAGGTAGAGCCGGGCGCCGTTGCGGAGGAAAACGTTGGAACTGCGGCCCCACGACACCACCCGCCGGAAGAGATAGCGCGCGACCTCGTCCGGAGACAGGCGACGGTGCCCGTGGAACGTGCAGGTGACACCGAATTCGGTCTCGATGCCCATTATTCGCCGCTGCACCCAATCGAGCGTACTGGTTACCTCGGCGACACGCGTTCAACACGGCCGCGGAGCGTTGTCCCGACCCAGGATTTTCAGGCATGCCCGCGGCGGAGATCGGGAAAGCCGGCGCGATCGGCTCGTTGAACGACGGCGTGGAGATCGCGAACGCTGCAGCCCGGCCAGGTGGTCGCGGCGTCGATCTCGCCGCCCTAATTCGAGCTGTACGAGGCTGCGTGTCGCCTGACCCACCAGGGGCTGACAACGCCGGCCACCGAATCACGGCACCCCGGAACGTTATCTATCAGGACTGCTGCGGCAGCAGCGATTCCAGCGCCGAACCCGTGATGCGGCGGAACGCGCGACGAGGCCGGTTCTGATCGAGGATCGCCACCTCGAGCGTCGGGGCGCCCAGCGTCCGCGGCTCGGAAGAACCGGATCCGTTGCCGGTGCCCGCCTCCAGCGCCTTCACCGCAATCCGTACCGCGTCCCCCAGGGCGGCGTTCTCGGCGTAAGACTCCTTCAACGCGGCCGTGATCGGCTCGGTTGTCCCGCCCATCACCACATAGTGTGGCTCGTCATTGATCGACCCGTCGTAGGTGATGCGGTACAGCTCGGGCGGTTTGGTCTCGCCGAAGTGCGCAACCTCGGCAACGCACAGCTCGACCTCGTACGGCTTGGCCTGCTCGGTGAAGATCGTGCCGAGCGTCTGCGCGTACACGTTGGCCAGCTGGCGGCCCGTCACGTCGCGGCGATCATAGGCGTATCCGCGGGTGTCGGCGAACTGAATACCGCCGCGGCGCAGGTTGTCGAACTCATTGAACCGGCCCACCGCGGCGAAGCCGACGCGGTCGTAGAGTTCGCTGACCTTCTGCAGCGATCGCGACGGATTCTCGGCGACGAACACCACGCCATCGGCATAGGCGAGGGCCAGCACGCTGCGGCCCCTGGCGATGCCTTTGCGGGCGAGCTCGGAACGCTCGCGCATCGCCTGCTCGGGCGAGATGAAGTACGGGAATGTCACGGGCCGCCCCGGGCATCAGTCGGCTCGGCGAAGTCGGGCCGCAAAGTCTTTGCGCGCGAACGATTTTCGATGACCTGGCGGGCAAATTCGGCGATGCGAGCCTCGGGCACCTCGACGGCACCCTCGGCGCTGATCATGACCGCCGTCGGGTAGATGCCGCGCACCAGATCGGGCCCACCGGTTGCCGAGTCGTCATCGGCGGCGTCGTAGAGGCTCTCCACGGCCACCCGCAGCGCCGAGTCGCCGTCCACGACCTGCGGATACAACTTCTTGATCGACGACCTGGCGAACACCGACCCCGAGCCCACCGACTGGTAGCCCTCCTCCTCGATGTTCCAGCCGCCTGCCGCGTCGAACGAGACGATGCGCCCGGCCCGTATCGGGTCCTTGTCGTCGACGTCGTAACCGGCCAGCAGCGGAAGCGCCACCAGGCCCTGCATCGCCGCGCCCAGATTTCCGCGCACCATGATCGCCAACCGGTTGACCTTGCCCGCGAACGTCAGCGGCACGCCTTCCAGCTTTTCGTAGTGCTCCAGCTCGACCGCGTACAGCCGGGCGAACTCGACTGCGACCGCGGCGGTGCCCGCGATGCCGGTCGCGGTGTAGTCGTCGGTGATGTAGACCTTCTTGACGTCGCGGCTGGCGATGACGTTGCCCTGCGTGGCACGGCGATCCCCGGCGATGATCACGCCGCCGGGATAGTTCAACGCCACGATCGTGGTGCCGTGCGCCAGCTGCGCGCCCGCGGGCGCGTCGCCGGGCGCTCCGGCGGGCAGCAGTTCGGGCGCCTGCCGGCGCAGATATTCAGAAAAGGACGACAAGTCCAGCGGTACGGAGGGTGCTCCGGAGAGGGGTTTGGGTAAAGCCAGCTGCTCGCGGTGCGGCCAGGTCACTGTCCGCCCTTTTGGACGTACGCGCGCACGAAATCCTCGGCATTCTCTTCGAGCACGTCGTCGATCTCGTCCAGCAGGTCGTCGGTTTCCTCGGTCAGCTTGTCGCGACGCTCCTGCCCGGCAGCCGTGCTGCCGGTGAGGTCGTCGTCCTCGCCGCCACCACCGCCACGCTTGGTCTGCTCCTGAGCCATCGCTGCCTCCTGCGTTGTCATCGGTGGGCTCGTAAAGTGCCCACCGGTTACTCCACACTACCGGTCAACGACGAAATTGCCTGGCATAGCTCACGTGGTGAGCTGCTCCACAAGGTCTGCGGCCGAGTCCACCGAGTCCAGCAGAGCCCCCACATGGGCCTTGCTGCCGCGCAACGGCTCCAGGGTCGGAATCCTGACGAGCGAATCGCCGCCGAGGTCGAAGATGACCGAATCCCAGCTGGCGGCCGCGATGTCGGCGCCGAAGCGGCGCAGGCACTCGCCGCGGAAGTACGCGCGGGTGTCGGTGGGCGGGTTGTCGACCGCGTCGAGCACCTGCTGCTCGGTGATCAGCCGCCTCATCGATCCCCTGGCGACCAGCCGGTTGTACAGGCCCTTGTCGAGCCGCACGTCGGAGTACTGCAGGTCGACCAGGTGCAGCCGCGGCGCCGACCAGGCCAGGTTCTCCCGGTGCCGGAACCCGTCGAGCAGCCGCAGCTTGGCGGGCCAGTCCAGCAGCTCGGCGCAGTCCATCGGGTCGCGTTCCAGCAGGTCGAGGATGTGCGCCCAGCTCTCGACGATGTCGTTCGCCCGCGGGTCGCGATCCCGGCTGTCCACCAGCTTGGCCACCCGGTCCAGGTAGATGCGCTGCAACGCCAACGCGGTCAGCTCGCGGCCGTCGGCCAGCGCGACCGTGGCCCGCAGCGACGGGTCGCGGCTGATCACGTGCACCGCGTGCACCGGCCGGGCCAGCGCCAGGTCGGACAGGTCGATGCCGTCCTCGATCAGGTCGAGGACCAGCGACGTGCTGCCGAGCTTCAGGTACGTCGACGTCTCCGCCAGGTTCGCGTCGCCGATGATCACGTGCAGCCGTCGGTACTTGTCGGCGTCTGCGTGCGGCTCGTCGCGGGTGTTGATGATGCCGCGCTTGAGCGTGGTCTCCAACCCGACCTCGACCTCGATGTAGTCGGCCCGCTGGGACAGCTGAAACCCCGGCTCGTCGCCGGCCGGGCCGATCCCGACGCGACCCGACCCGGTGACGACCTGCCGGGACACCAGAAAAGGGGTCAGCCCGGCGATGACCGCCGAGAACGGGGTTTGCCGCGACATCAGGTAGTTCTCGTGCGAGCCGTACGACGCGCCCTTGCCGTCGACGTTGTTCTTGTACAGCTGAAGCTTGGCGGCGCCGGGCACGCTCGCGACGTGCCGGGCCGCTGCCTCCATCACCCGCTCGCCGGCCTTGTCCCAGATCACCGCGTCCAGCGGATCGGTGCACTCCGGCGCCGAATATTCCGGGTGGGCGTGGTCGACGTACAGACGGGCCCCATTGGTCAGGATCATGTTCGCCGCGCCCACCTCGTCGGCGTCGACCACCGGCGGCGGCCCAGCCGACCGGCTGAGGTCGAAACCGCGCGCGTCGCGCAGCGGTGACTCGACCTCGTAGTCCCACCGGGTGCGCTTGGCGCGCTGAATGCCCGCTGCGGCGGCGTACGCGAGCACGGCCTGCGTCGACGTCAGGATCGGATTCGCGGTCGGGTCGGACGGCGATGAAATGCCGTACTCAACCTCGGTGCCGATAATCCGTTGCATGCGATCAGCGTAGGCGACGCGCCGAATAGGCTACCGGCGTGGCATCGTCCGTTGCCGCTCGCCGAGCCGCCGAGCGCTGGTTCCTCGACCACGGTCTTCCGTCGGTGCTCACGCCACGGGCGCGGCTGCGGGCGGTGTGGCCGCGCTCGGCCCCCGCGCTCGCCGGTTTCGCCACCCTCCCGGCCTGCTGGCTACCGATCTACCTGCTCACCGGTCAGACCCGCGTCGACATCGTGGGTGTGCCGACGGCGGCGGAATGGATCGTTCTGGCGATCGTGGTGCTCGCACTGCCACTGGCCGCGCTCGTCGGCTGGCTCGTCGCGCGCCTGGCCGGCAACCGGGCGCAGGCCGTCGCGTCGACCGTCGCGGTGGCGGTGGCCTTCGCGGTCGTGGCCATCGACGGCGACGCGCTCAACCTGGCCGCCATCGCCGTCGTGGTCGTGCTGGTGCTGGCGCTGACCGCGACGGGTGTCGGCTCGGTGCTCGGCTGGGCGATGCGGCTCACGCTGTCGCAAATCGCCGCCGCCGGCACCCTGCTGATCCGCGCCCTGCCGGTGGTGTTGCTGACCTTTCTGGTGTTCTTCAACTCCCCGGTGTGGCTCATGGCAGCGACGGTCAGCCGCCGCCGGCTATGGCTGGCGCTGTTGTTTCTCGGCGCGATCGCCGCGGCGTTCGTGATATCCGGCACCCTCAACCGAGCCAGGCCGATCATGAACTCGGCGGGCGCCACAGACGACCCTCCGGCAGGGTTGACCGCCACTCCGTTCGAGGCGATGCCGGCCGCACCGGCTACCGACCCGTTGAGCCGCACCGAGCGGCTCAACGTGCTGTTCGTACTCGTCGCGTCGCAGCTCGCGCAGATCCTGATGGTCGCCGCCGTGACCGCCGCACTCTTCCTGGTGCTGGGCCTGATCCTGCTCAGTCCAAAACTGCTGGCCGCGTGGACCCGCGACGGCTCGCCCGACGGAACGGTGCTCGGGATGACAATCCCGGTGCCGCAGGCCTTGATTCAGATCACGCTGTTTCTCGGCGGGTTGACGTTCATGTACATCAGCGCGCGGGCAGTCGGTGACGGTGAATACCGGTCGCGGTTCGTCGATCCGCTGATCGACGACCTGAAGCTGACTCTGCTGGCACGAAACCGCTACCGCCGCAGCGCGGCGACTGACGGCCCGGCGTGAACAGCGCAGTGTGATCTAGGCAACACTGCGGTCTTTGCGGAGGAGCCTGCGATGCCGGCCCCGTCCTGCTTCCGGGGCAGGTGTTGCGCAAGCAGATCCTGTCGTTCATCCGCAACCTCGACACCTTCGAAATCCACGGCTGCAAACCCGACTGCGGCTACCGCGTCTACACCGACAAAGCCATCGAGATCACCGAGGCGAGTGCGTTGCGGTCCAACGGCCACCGCTCCGACCGACCGATCGCGGCGGGGGGCTAGCGTGTCGGCCGACGCGGTGGCCGGACCGCTTACCGACGTCTTCGGGAAGACGTCACGGCGAAGTGCTTCTCGCCCGAGTGGGCGCCTCCGGTCCCGAGGCCACCGGGTACAACAGCTTCCCCCTCAACGACTGTCCGCAGCAGCTGTGGTCGAAACTCGACGCCGAGGCCATCGCCCGGGATAACGACGCCGCGGCGGCCCTGCTCAACGGGCCCCGCCACTGGCTGACGAGCAGCATCGGGAAAGTCGCTCAGGGCCCGCCGGAGACGAAGACCTTCGGCGGCGTCGAGATGCTCCGGCAGGCCACCGTCCAGCTGTCCGCCATGAACCCGGCGCCGTACACGGTCAACCGGGTCGCACGCAACACCGTCTTCACCTTCGACGCGGGCCAGCCGGTCTTCGAACTCGCCGACCCCGACGGGCAACGCCGGGTCATGCAGACCTGGAGCCGGACCGTGGATTCCAGCCTGTCGCTGGACGACCTGCCGGGCCTCGCCGGCCGACTCTCGCTGCCGGCGGTGGACCTACGCGGCACGCACGCTCACCACGCCGCTGCGGGTCGACACCACGACGGAACGCGCGCACGTGATCCAGGACGACCTGGCCAACAGCTACTCGCTGGAGACCGGCTGACGCGCGGTCCCGCCTACAGGTACTGGCCCAGGTTGGACTCGGTGTCGATCGCGCGCGACGCGCTCGACGACTTGCCGGTGACCAGCGTGCGGATGTAGACGATCCGCTCGCCCTTCTTGCCCGAGATCCGCGCCCAGTCATCGGGATTGGTGGTGTTGGGCAGGTCTTCGTTCTCGGCGAACTCGTCGACGATCGAGTCGAGCAGGTGCTGGATGCGCAGGCCGCGCTGGCCGGTCTCCAGGACCGACTTGATCGCGTACTTCTTCGCGCGGTCCACGACGTTCTGGATCATCGCCCCGGAGTTGAAGTCCTTGAAGTACATGACTTCCTTGTCACCGTTGGCGTAGGTGACCTCCAGGAAACGGTTGTCGTCGATCTCGGCGTACATCCGGTCCACGACCTTCACGATCATCGCCTCGATGCAGGCCGTGCGGTCGCCCTCGAACTCGGCGAGATCGTCGGCGTGCACCGGCAGATACTCGGTCAGGTACTTGCTGAAGATGTCCTGCGCGGCTTCGGCGTCCGGCCGCTCGATCTTGATCTTGACGTCCAGGCGGCCGGGCCGAAGGATCGCCGGGTCGATCATGTCCTCACGGTTGGAGGCGCCGATCACGATCACGTTCTCCAGCCCCTCGACGCCGTCGATCTCGGACAGCAGCTGCGGGACGACCGTTGTCTCCACGTCTGAACTCACACCCGTACCGCGGGTGCGGAAGATCGAGTCCATCTCGTCGAAGAACACGATCACCGGTGTGCCCTCCGACGCCTTCTCACGTGCCCGCTGGAAGATCAGCCGGATGTGCCGCTCGGTCTCGCCGACGAACTTGTTCAACAGCTCGGGGCCCTTGATGTTGAGGAAGTAGGACTTCGCCTCGCGGGCGTCGTCGCCGCGCACCTCGGCCATCTTCTTGGCCAGCGAGTTGGCGACCGCCTTGGCGATCAGGGTCTTGCCGCAGCCGGGCGGGCCATACAGCAGCACGCCCTTGGGAGGCCGCAGCGAATACTCCCGGTAGAGCTCCTTGTGCAGGAACGGCAACTCCACCGCGTCGCGGATCTGCTCGATCTGGCGCGAGAGGCCACCGATGTCCTTGTAGCTGACGTCGGGCACCTCTTCGAGAACCAGGTCCTCGACCTCGGCCTTGGGGATGCGCTCGAACGCGTAGCCGGCCTTGGTGTCAACCAGCAGCGAGTCGCCGGGCCGCAGCTTGCGGGGCCGCAGGTCGTCGTCGAACGCCTCGGCGACTTCGGCAGGCAGGTCCTCGACGGCGACGAGCGGCTCGGCCAGCCACACGATGCGTTCCTCGTCGGCGTGCCCGACCACGAGCGCACGGTGTCCGTCGGCCAGGATCTCGCGCAGCGTGCTGATCTCACCGACCGCCTCGAACGTGCCGGCCTCCACCACGGTCAGGGCCTCGTTCAGCCGGACCGTCTGGCCCTTCCTCAGCGATTGCACGTCGATATTGGGCGAGCACGTCAACCGCATCTTGCGGCCCGAGGTGAAGACATCCACGGTGTCGTCTTCCTGGACGCCCAGCAGCACCCCGTAACCGCTGGGCGGCTGGCCCAACCGGTCGACCTCTTCGCGGAGCGCCAACAGCTGCTGGCGGGCTTCCTTGAGCGTCTCCATCAACTTGGCGTTGCGCGCGGCGAGCGAGTCGATGCGCGCCTCGAGCTGGTGTACATCGCGGGCACTACGCACACCGCCCTGGGGGCCCAGCGCGGTGTCCAGCTGCTCGCGCAGGGCGGCCGCCTCTCGGCGCAGCTCTTCTAGTTCGGCAGCATCGTCGCTGGACATGGGTGTTCCGAATGGCTCAGAACGCTCTGACTCACTCATGTTGCGCTCCTCTCCCGCACCGGAAGTTGGTGCGGTGGATACTTCAACGCTACCGGCGAATCCCCAATCGCGTCGGTCTAAAACCTGGGCGCGCCTTCTGAACTGCTAGCGTTACGTTTTAGCCGGGCTGAACGAAAGGAATGTTGTGAGCCTGAAATACCTAACCACTGGCCTCGCAGCAGCAACGCTCGTCGGCGCTGCGGCGGTCGGTGTGACATCGATTGCACCTGCTCCTACCACCCCGACGCCGGCCGTCACCCCTGCGGTGTTCGGCGTGCCACTGCCGCAGGATCCGGCAGATATGCCGACCACCGATCAGCTGATGACCGTCCTGAACGGACTCGCCGACCCGAGCGTGCCGTTCCGCAGTAAGGGCAACCTCGTCGAGGGTGGCGTCGGCATCATCGAGGGCCGGACGGCGGACCACCTGATGGCCAACGCCGCCCAGAACGGCGCCCTGCCGCTGTCGTTCCAGATCGCGAACATCCAGCCCTCCGGACCAGGCGCCGCAACAGCCACGGTTACCGCCACCGGTCCCAAGACGGCGCCGACCTCGCAGACGGTCACGTTCGTCGACGAGGGCGGTTGGAAGCTGTCGCGCGGGTCGGCGACCACGCTGCTTTCATCGTTCGCGGGCGCCGGCTAGATCGTCCTGACCCGATCGACGGTGCGGCAGCGATCCACGGCCCTGGCCCTGCTCGCTGCCGCGTTGTTCGCGGTTGCGCCCGGACTCGCGGCCTGCGGGAGCACGAGCCACCCGGCGGCATCCGTGTCCGCCCCCACCACGACGGCCAGCGCCGCCGCACCGGTGCCCGCCGCCCCGCTGCCGCCGCCCGAGGTGCTGACGGACGTTCTCTACAAGCTCGCCGACACGTCGGTTCCCGGCGCCCAGAAGATCAACCTCATCGAGGGCGCCAGCGCGGACAGCGCCGCGCAGATCGACAAGTTCGGCAAGGCGCTGCAGGACAACCAGTACACGCCCCTGGGGTTAACGGCCGAGAACATCGCATGGTCTGACACCGACCCGGGCAGCGTCACCGCGGACGTGACCGTGCACAGCGAGAACCCCGCCCTGGGCGGCGGATTCACGTTCCCGATGGAGTTCCGGCCGTTCCAGGGCGGCTGGCAGCTGTCGCGCACCACGGCCAACATCCTGCTGACGCTGGGCCAGAATCAGACATCGACGCCCGCGCCGGCAGCCCCGACGCCGACCGGGTGACGGCCGCGGGCCATGTGGATCGGCTGGCTGGAATTCGACCTGCTGCTCGGCGACGTGCGCTCGCTGAAGCAGAAGCGGTCCGTCGTCCGGCCGCTGGTGGCCGAACTGCGGCGCCGGTTCGCGGTGTCGGCGGCCGAAACCGGCGCCCTGGAGCTGTACCGACGCGCGGGCATCGGGGTGGCGGTCACGGCGCCCGACCGGGGACACGTCGTGGAGGTGCTCGACGCCGCGGAGCGGCTGGTCGCCGGCCGGCCGGAGGTCGAACTGCTGTCCACCCGCCGGGGGCTGCGCCGCAGCGATGACGACTAGCGCCGTTTGCGGCGCAGCGGTGCCGGTGTGACAGCGCCGGGCGCGAGCCTGCGCGCGCTGATCAGAAACGCGGTGTGCCCGCGCATCGAGTGCTGAGGCCGTACCGCGAGCCCGACGACGTCCCAGCCGCGCTGCAGGGTCTCCCAGGCCCGCGGCTCGGTCCAGCACTGCTGCTCGCGCAGCGCCTCCACCGTGCGGGACAGCTGGGTGACCGTGGCGACATAGATGACCAGCACGCCGCCGGGAACCAGTGCGGCGGCCACCGAGTCGAGCACCTCCCACGGCGCCAGCATGTCGAGCACCACCCGGTCGACCTGCGGCCCGGTGTAGCCCGCGACGTCGCCGATCACCAGCTCCCAGTTGTCGGGCCGCGCGCCGAAGAACGTCGCCACGTTGCGTGCGGCGTGCCCGGCGTGGTCATCTCGCACCTCGTAGGAAATCACCCGTCCGCCCGGCCCGACCGCGCGCAGCAGCCAACACGTCATCGCCCCGGAACCCGCACCGGCCTCCAGCACCAGCGCGCCAGGGAAGATGTCGCCCTCGTGCACGATCTGGGCGGCGTCCTTCGGATAGATCACCTGAGCGCCGCGCGGCATCGACATCACGTAGTCGACCAGCAGCGGCCGCAACACCAGAAACGGGTCGCCGTTGGCGGACTCCACCACGCTGCCTTCGGCCAGCCCGATCACCGCGTCGTGAGCCACCGCGCCGCGGTGCGTATGGAACTCCGCGCCGGGGGTCAGCACCATCGTGTAGTGGCGGCCCTTGGCGTCGGTGAGCTGGACGCGTTCGCCGGCGGCGAACAATCGGACACGGTCGCCTTCGGCGAACGGCCCGGTGCGCGGCATAGCCGATAACACTGCCAGACGCGCCGCGCCGGGTACCCGGGGTTGTCGGCACATGGTTCTAGTGTTCGGTCATGACCGACGAGCCCGCCCCGGTCGCACGGCGACCCGCGCTGTCGCCGTCACGGGCGAGCGATTTCAAGCAGTGCCCGCTGCTGTACCGGTTCCGTGCGATCGACCGTTTGCCCGAGCCCACGTCCACCGCGCAGCTGCGGGGCTCGGTCGTGCACGTCGCGCTTGAGCGGCTCTACGGCCTGCCTGCCGCGGAGCGGGGTGTTCAGACCGCGATGACGCTTGTCGGCCAGGCCTGGGAACGCGTGGTCGCCGCGGAGCCGGACCTCGCCGAGGGCCTCGATCCGGCGGGGCGGGCGGAGTTGCTCGACGAGGCGAGGGCCCTGCTGTCGGGCTACTACCGGCTGGAGGACCCCACGCGCTTCGATCCGCAGGCCCGCGAACAGCGCGTGGAGGTCGAGTTGGCCGACGGCACGCTGTTGCGCGGCTTCGTCGACCGCATCGACGTCGCCCCGACCGGCGAGCTGCGGGTCGTCGACTACAAGACCGGCAAGGCCCCGCCGGAGGCGCGGGCGCTTGCCGAGTTCAAGGCGATGTTCCAGATGAAGTTCTACGCGGTGGCACTGCTGCGCTCCCGCGGCGTCGTTGCGACCCGGCTGCGGCTGCTCTACCTCGCCGACGGCCAGGTTCTCGACTACTCCCCCGAGCTCGACGAGCTGCTGCGCTTCGAGAAGACGTTGATGGCCATCTGGAAGGCCATCCAATCTGCTGGTGCCGCAGGCGATTTCCGGCCCAGACCGTCGCAGTCGTGCGACTGGTGCGCCCACCGCGCACACTGCCCGGCCTTCGGCGGCACACCGCCGCCGTACCCGGGATGGCCGGAGGCGCTGCGGGAGGGCGGCGAGGACGCCGTCCTGCGCGCCGGTGACGCCGCGTGACCGACTGCTACTACCGCCGGCTCGGCAGGGACGGCGAGCATGAACTGTTCGCGCCGACCGACTCCACCCGCAGTAACTGGGATCCCGACATCCAGCACGGTTCCCCGCCGCTGGCGCTGCTCACCAAGGCGATCGAGGAGTTGCTCGCCGATTCACCGATGCGGATCGGCCGGCTGACCCTCGACATCCTCGGTGCCATCCCGGTCAGCCCCGTGCGGGTGCGGGCGTGGGTGGAGCGTCCGGGCCGGCGGATCTCGTTGCTGGCCGCGGAGATGACGCCGACCGACCACGGTGACAGCCGTGCGGCGGCGCGCGTCAGCGCATGGGCGCTGGCCACCGGCGACACCGGCGATGTCGCCTCCGACCGCTATCCCGTCCTTGTCGAAGGTCCGGCCCGGCCACTGCCTGCGAACTGGTGGCACCTGAGCGGGTATCTCGCGAGCGTGGATTGGCGGCCGCAGCCGGACCAGGAGTCCGGCTCGGTGTTCTGGCTCACCATCGCCGCGCAGCTGGTCAACGGCGAGGAAACCACGCCACTGGAAAAGTTGGCCCTGGCCGTGGACTCCGCCAACGGCATCGGCTCCGCGCTGGACTTCACCCGGTTCATCTTCATGAACACCGACACGACCGTGCACCTGCACCGGCTGCCCACCGGCGAGGATTTCGCGCTGCGGGCGCGCGGGTCGATCGGCCCGGACGGCATCGGGGTGACCAGCGCGGAGATCTTCGACCGCACGGGTTTCGTCGGGGTGTGCGCGCAGACTCTGCTCGTTCGGCGCTGCTGACCCGCTTTATATCGTCTTGCTTCTATATAGAAGTTTGATAATACTGGCTGCGTGGACGTTTTCGAAGCGGTCGCCGACCCGAGCCGGCGCGCGCTGCTGGAGGTGCTCGCCGAGGGCGAGCGCACGGCAGGCGAGTTGGTCGCCACGTTGCCGCGGCTGACGCAGCCCTCGGTGTCACGACACCTGCGCGTGCTGCGCGAAGTGGGCCTGGTCGAGGTGCGGCCCGAGGCGCAACGCCGCATCTATGCGTTGCGCGCCGACGGGCTGATCCCGATCGACGACTGGATCGACAAATACCGCCGATACCGGACCGCCCATCTCGACGCCCTTGAACACCATCTGGACGACACCTCGAGGAGGACGAATTGAGCGAGCGAAACGGGCGCATCACGGTCGAAGGCGACCGCGCGGTGCTGACCTTCGAGCGGCGCCTGGGGCATCCGATCGAGGCAGTGTGATCGGCGATCACCGATCCGTCGCACCGGCGTAGCTGGCTCGGCGACACCACGATCGACGCACGCGAAGGGGGGATGATCGAGACGGTGCCGTCCGGTCCGTCACTGCCCCCTGACCGCAAGCGGATGACCCGTCGCATCCTGGTGTGGGATCCGCCCCATGTCTTCGAACACGAGTGGAGGCACTCGATAGTCGAAGACGGCGTCGTGCGATACGAACTGCGGGGCAGACGGCGACGGGACCCTGCTGCGCTTCACCCACCGCGGGCTGGGTGTCGGCAACGCGAACGGGTCCCTGCCCGGCACCCACGCATTCCTCGACCGGCTCGCCGCCTACCTCGGCGGCGACGAGTTGCCCAACTGGGGCAACCGCTATCAGGAGGTCGCCCGATGGACGCGGTGAACCTGGCCATCGCCTACCACTCCGGATTCGGCCACACCGAGGTGCTTGCCCACGCGGTCGCCCGGGGTGCCCGCGACGGCAGCGAACACGTCAGCATGATCGCCGTCGACGCGATGACCGAATCCGATTGGGCCGCGTTTGACCTGGCCGACGGCATCGTGTTCGGCAGCGCCACGTACATGGGCAACGTCTCCGCGGGCTTTCAGGCGTTCGCCGAGCAGACGGGCCGACGATGCCTCGACGGCGCGTGGCGAGACAAGGTGGCGGCCGGTTTCACGAACTCCGGCGCGAAATGCGGCGACAAGTTGGCTGCGTTGACGTCGCTGGCGGTGTTCGCCGCCCAGCACCACCTGCACTGGGTCAATCTGGGTTTGCCCGCCGGATGGAAGAGTTCGACCGGCCCGAGGACGACCTGAATCGGCTGGGGTTCTGGCTCGGCGGGGGCACTCAAACCGACGTCGACGCGAACCCCGATCAGGTGCACAGCGCCGATGTGCGAACCTGCGAGCACCTCGGCCGGCGCGTCGCCCTGGTCACCGGACAGCTGCTGGCCGGCCGAGCGCATCGTGCGCGCCAGCGTGTCGTAGGGCGCCTTCGTCGACATGACGTCGAGGATCGCGTGGACGACCTCGTCGCCGCCGACTCCGAAGATCGCCGCGCCCAGGATCTGGTGGGTCTGTTCATCCACGACGACCTTCATGAAGCCCTGTGTCCCGCCCTTTTCCACCGCGCGGCCGACCCTCGTCATCGCCGGCACCCAACGAGCGCCCTGCGCCCGGACCGGCGCACCTCGGTGACGGTCCTGCCCGGCACGCCCAGCGGCGGATCGATGTGGAGCGCATAGGTGGTGATGCGGTCGCTGACCGCGGCCGTTGCAGTCGCCCATCGCCCAGATGTGGGCCACGTTGGTGCGCAGCTGGTCGTCGACGACGATGAAGCCGCGTGCGTCGGTCAGCACGCCGGCGCGGTCGAGGTCGTCGGTGTTGGGCCTGCGGCCCACCGCCACCAGCAGGTCGAGCCGACCATCGTCGCCGCATCGGCCCGCGGCGTGACCGCGACGCGGTCGCCGTCGCGCGCCACGCGAATGTCGTCGGCGTTCAACACGATCGCGATGCCCTCAGCCTCGAGGATGTCTTTGATCGTCGCCGACACATCGGGATCTTCGCGTGATGCCAGACGCGGACCGCGCTCCACGACGGTCACCTCGGCACCGAACCGCCGGTAAATCTGAGCGAATTCCAGCGCGATGTAGCTTGCCCCCGATGATCACGAGATGGTCTGGAACCGTGTCGAGTTCGAGGATCGACACCTTGGTCAGGTAGTCGACGTCGGCCAGCCCGGGCATGTCGGGCACCACCGCACGCCCCCGACGTTGAGAAAAATCTTGTCGGCGCGGATGGATTCGCCGTTGACTCGCAGCGTGTTCGGGTCCTCGAAGCGGGCGTGGCCGCGAATCACCGTGCAGCCGTCCATGCCGTCGAGCCAGGACTCGACACCGGCCCGGTCGTTGAGCGTGACGCCGTCCTTGCGGGCCTTGACCTTGGCCATGTCCACACTGACGTGACCGGTGCCGACACCGTACTCCGCACCGCGGCGCGCCAGGTGCGCCGCGTGCGCACTGGCCACCAGCGTCTTCGTGGGGATACACCCGGTGTTACGCACGTGCCGCCGATGTCCTTGCGCTCCACCACCGCGACCGTATGCCCTGCCGCGGTGAGACGCCGGGCCAGCGGAGGTCCGGCCTGGCCGGCACCGACGATGATCGCGTCGAATTGCCCGGCGGTCACACCATGCTCGCCAGGTACCCGATCAAGAAGCCGCCACCGACCGCGATGACGTCTTCGAGCAGTGCGATCGGCAGATCCCGGCCACCGGTGGCCGCTACCAGGCGTTTGCGCGCCTCGTAGAACCCGAGCGTGCCGAGGACCGCGCCAACCACACCGGCACCCAGTGAGCTCCACGTGTAATGCCACGCCGATCCCAGCACCGCACCTGCGAAGCCGCCCACGATCAACCGCACGACGAACTGTGGCGGCGTCGTGCGGGCCGGGGTCTTGGGCAGCTGATCGGTGACCAACTCGCCGAGCGCGAGCACGCTCAGAATCGCCACGGCCACTGGATGCGCCAGCCATGACGACCATTTGTCGTGAATGTCGATCCAGCCGAGGAAGCCGGCCCAGCTCATCACCGCCGGGGCGGTGAACGCCCGCGAGCCGGCGATCACGCCGATGAGCAGAGCCAGGAGCAGAACCACGGCATGCGTCATGCGAGGACGCTAACACCAGAGCCGCTCAGAAGCGGCAGAACCTGATATCGGAGGCCAGAATCGCCTTTGCCCCGATCGACGCGAGTTCGTCCATGATCGCGTTGACGCCCTTGCGCGGCACCAAGGCTCGCACCGCCACCCAATTCGGGTCGGCCAGCGGTGCGATGGTCGGCGATTCCAGTCCGGGCGTCACCGCGGTGGCGCGGTCGAGCACGGCGCGCGGGCAGTCGTAGTCCAGCATCAGGTACTGCTGCCCGAACACCACGCCCTGCACTCGGGCGGCCAGCTGCTCGCGGGCCGCGGCGGTGGCTTCGTCGGCGCTGTGCCGCTCGATCAGCACCGCCTCCGAATCACACAGCGGCTCACCGAAAGCCACGAGGTTGTGCAGACCCAGCGTGCGACCCGACCCGACCACGTCGGCGACCGCGTCGGCCACGCCCAGCTGCACCGAAATCTCGACAGCACCGTCGAGCCGGATGACGGTGGCATCGATCCCTCTGTCGGTCAGGTCTTTTTGCACCAGGTTCGGATACGCGGTGGCGATGCGCCTGCCGGCCAGGTCGGCGACCGTCCAGTTCCGACCCGCAGGGGCCGCGTACCGGAACGTCGACATCCCGAAGCCCAGCGCCAGCCGCTCCCGCACCGGCGCCAACGATTCCTGCGCCAGGTCGCGGCCCGTGATCCCGAAATCCAGGTCGCCCGATCCGACGTAGATCGCGATGTCCTTGGGACGCAAGAAAAAGAACTCGACCTCGTTCACCGGGTCGATGACGGTCAAGTCCCTGGGATCGCTGCGCCGGCGGTAGCCGGCCTCGGTCAGGATCTCGGTGGCCGGCTCACTCAACGCGCCCTTGTTGGGCACCGCTACTCTCAACATCTACAGCTTCCGGTACACATCGTCGAGGCTAAGCCCGCGCGCGATCATCAGCACCTGCGTCCAATACAGCAACTGGCTGATCTCGCCCGCCAGTTCCTCGTCGCCCTGGTGCTCGGCGGCCAGCCAAACCTCGCCCGCCTCCTCGAGGATCTTCTTGCCCACCCCGTGCACGCCCCCGTCCAGCGCGGCGACGGTGCCGCTGTCCGCCGGCCGGGTCCGCGCTTTCTCGCTCAACTCGGCGAACAGCGTGTCGAAGGTCTTCACGGCTCGCGATTGTTTCACGCGGCCGCGGCGACGGTCACGCGGGTTTCGGCTCCCCCGCCGCGTGGGCCTCATGGTGCCAGGCCTCGCTGTGCATGTCCTCCAGGTGCTTGCCCTTGGTCTCCTCCACCCACTGCCAGACGAAACCGAACGACAGCGCCGCGCACAGCGCGTAGAACCCGTACGCGAGGCCCAGCATGTCCCGCAGCGCCGGGAACGTCACCGTGATCAGCCAGTTGGCCGCCCACTGTCCGGCCGCGGCCAGACCCAGCGCCGCGGCGCGGATGCGGTTCGGGAACATCTCGCCGAGCAGCACCCACACGACCGGCCCCCACGACATGCCGAACGCGACCACGAAGAGGTTCGCCGCGACCAGTGCGATCGGGCCCGCCGCGCCGTCGAGGTGCGGCTTGCCGTCGACCAGCGGGGCGGTGCCGAAGATCACCGCCATTGTGCCCAGCGTGACCGCCATCCCGGTGGATCCGATCAGCAGCAGCGGCTTGCGGCCGACCTTGTCGATCAGCGCGATCGCGATCAGCGTGGTCAAGATGTTCGTCACCGACGTGATCACGGTGATCGTGAACGACGAGGTCTCCTTGAATCCCACGGCCTCCCACAGCACGTTGGAGTAGTAGAAGATCACGTTGATGCCGACGAACTGCTGAAAGATCGACAACCCCAGACCCACCCAGACGATGCCGTACAGGCCGCCGGTCGGCTTGCGCAAATCCCGCCAGGACGGCGGCGTTTCGGCACGCAGCGAATCCTGGATCCGCGAAATGGTCAGTTCGAGGTTCTTCTCCCCCAGCAGCAGGGTGAGCACCCGGCGGGCTTCCGGAATCCGGTACTTCGCAACGAGATAGCGCGGCGATTCGGGGATCGTATAGGCCAGCGCCCCGTACACGATGGCCGGCACGGCCATCACGATGAACATCCAGCGCCATGCCTGCAGACCAAACCACAGGTCCGCCCGCGACCCGCCGGCCAGGTGCGCGAGCACCCAGTCGATCGCCAGCGACAGGAAGATTCCCGACACGATCGCAAGCTGCTGCAGTGAGCCTAGGCGTCCCCGTATGCGCGGCGGCGAGGTTTCCGCGATGTAGGCCGGCGCGATCACGGAGGCCACCCCGACGCCGATCCCGCCGATGATCCGGAAGAGGACCACCACCCACACGCTGGGCGCGAGGCCGGTGCCGATCGCGCTGATCAAGAACAGCAGCGCGGCGATCTTCATCACCGCGAGCCGACCCAGTTTGTCGGCGAGCCGCCCTGCCGTCACCGCGCCGAGTGCCGCGCCGAGAAGCGCCGAGGCCACAGCGAAACCCAACGTGGCGTTGTCGATGTGGAAGTGGTCCTGAACGGCCGCCACCGCACCGTTGATGACCGCACTGTCGTAGCCAAAAAGGAGGCCGCCGAGAGCGGCGACCGAGGCGATGCGAACTACGCGACCGGAATCATAATCATCGTCATCAAAGGTTGAGGGCGTATCACCGACCGGACCGTGGACCATGGGGCACGTCCTTTCCTCACTCCAGCGTGATGGAGGTCACACTAATAACCTGGGTCAGGTCATGCGGTCCGTTCACCGAACTCCGTGTCCAGCTGCGAAAAAATGTCACGAAGACCCTCGACGTCGACCCCGGCCAGCGACGCAATGTGCCGACGACGCGGGCCGCCCGGCACCTCGACGTCGTTGGGCACCACCAACACACGACAGCCCGCACCCTCGGCGGACGCAGCGCCCGTTACCGAGTCCTCAATGGCGAGACAACACCGCGGGGACTGGCCCAGTAACGCCGCGGCCCGCTGATACGGATCAGGCGCCGGCTTGCCACGCGGAACCTCGTCGCCGCAGACGATTGCCGAAAAATTCTGGCGGCCAATAGTATTCAATGCACGTTCGGTAAGTGAGCGTTTGGTGTTGGTCACCAGGGCCATCGGAATCCGCTCCGCGGCAAGCTGCTCGAGCAACTCCGACGCGCCTTCGCACCACGCCAATCCCATGTCGAACAGTTCCGCTGTGTGCTCGTGCAACCAGTCCGCCGTGGCGGCCATGTCGGCGGGATCGGGGTCACGGCCGAGGTCGGCGTAGACGATCCGCATCGTATTCTCCGCGGATCCCCCGACCGTGGCCGCCCTCACCTGCGGGGTCAGGATGCCGCCGAGACGGTCGTAGAGAGCGTGCATCGCGACGTCCCAGAGCTTTTCGGAGTCGACCAGCGTCCCGTCCATGTCCCACAGCACGGCCCTCACGGGCGTTTGCTCTTCGCGCAAGCGCTCATCGGAGGACGACCCTAGACATTGCCCTAGACATTGAAGTACTTGGCCTCCGGATGAACCAGCACGAACGCGTCGGTGGACTGCTCGGGGTGCAGCTGCAGTTCTTCGGACAGCGTGACGCCGATCCGCTCGGGCTCGAGCAGCGCCATCATCTTCCTGCGATCCTCGAGGTTCGGGCACGCGCCGTAGCCGAACGAGAAACGAGCGCCGCGGTAGCCGAGCTTGAAGTAGTCCTCGACCGATTCGGGGTCCTCGGCCGACACCGGGCGGTCACCGGCGAACGTCAGCTCCTCGCGGATGCGCCGGTGCCAGTACTCTGCGAGCGCCTCGGTCAGCTGCACGCCGATGCCGTGCACCTCCAGGTAGTCGCGGTAGGAGTTCGACGCAAACAGCTCGTTGGCGAAGTCGGCGATCGGCTGGCCCATGGTCACGAGCTGGAACGGCAGCACGTCCACCTGCCCGAGCTCACGGGCCCGCTCCCGCGACCTGATGAAGTCCGCGATGCACAGGAACCGGCCCCGCTGCTGTCGCGGGAACGTGAACCGGAACCGCTCGGGGGCATCGGGTCTCGGCTCCGTCAGGACGATGACGTCGTCGCCTTCCGAGACAGCCGGGAAGTAGCCGTACACCACGGCCGCGTGGGCGAGCACGCCGTCGGTGGACAACCGGTCCAGCCAGTAACGCAGCCGCGGCCGACCGTCGCTTTCCACCAGGTCCTCGTATGACGGCCCGTCGCCGCCACGGGCGCCGCGCAGGCCCCACTGTCCGAGGAACAACGCGCGTTCGTCCAGCAACCCGGCGTAGTCGGCCACCGCGACGCCCTTGACGACGCGGGTGCCCCAGAACGGCGGAACGGGGACGTCGACGTCGGCGGCGACGTCGGAGCGGTCGGGCACCTCCACCGGCGTCTCGGCGACCTTGCGCTCGGCCGCGATGCGTTTCGAACGCTCGTGACGGGCCTTGCGCTCGGCCTCCTTGTCCCGCGCCGCAACGGCTTCGGGGCTGTTCGGATCGGGGGTTACGCCGCGCTTGGCGTTCATGATGGTGTCCATCAGACGCAGACCCTCGAACGCGTCACGTGCGTAATGCACCTCCCCCCGGTAGATCTCGGCCAGGTCGTTCTCGACGTAGCCGCGGGTGAGGGCCGCGCCGCCGAGCAGCACCGGGAACTTGCCGGCCACCCCGCGGCTGTTCATCTCCTCGAGGTTTTCCCTCATCACGACCGTCGACTTCACCAGCAGCCCCGACATCCCGACCACGTCGGCGCTCTTGTCTTGTGCCACTTCGAGAATGGTCGCGATCGGCTGCTTGATGCCGATGTTGACGACCTCGTAGCCGTTGTTGCTCAGGATGATGTCGACGAGGTTCTTGCCGATGTCGTGCACGTCACCCTTGACGGTTGCCAGCACGATGCGGCCCTTGCCGGCGTCGTCGTCGGACTTCTCCATGTGCGGCTCGAGGTGTGCCACCGCGGTCTTCATCACCTCGGCGGACTGGAGCACGAACGGCAGCTGCATCTGCCCGGACCCGAACAGCTCACCGACGGTCTTCATGCCGGCCAGCAGGTCCTCGTTGATGATGTCGAGCGCCGGCTTCCGGGTCATCGCCTCGTCGAGATCGGCCTCCAGGCCGTTGCGCTCGCCGTCGACGATGCGCCGGGCCAGCCGCTCCAGCAGCGGCAGTTTGGCCAGTTCGGCCGCGCGGGACTCCCTCGACGACGCCGCCGACACACCCTCGAACATGCCCATCAGTTCCTGCAGCGGGTCGTAGCCCTCGCGGCGCCGGTCGTAGACCAGGTCAAGTGCGGTAGTGCGTTGTTCGCCGGGAATCCGGTTCATCGGAAGGATCTTCGACGCGTGCACGATCGCCGAATCCAGGCCCGCCTCGCGGCATTCGTTGAGGAACACCGAATTCAGCACCTGCCGGGCGGCCGGGTTGAGGCCGAACGAGATGTTCGACAACCCCAGCGTTGTCTGCACATCCGGGTGCCGCTTCTTCAATTCGCGGATGGCTTCGATGGTTTCGATGCCGTCGCGGCGCGACTCCTCCTGGCCGGTGCAGATCGTGAAGGTCAGGCAGTCGATCAGGATCGACGACTCGTCGACACCCCAGTTGGTGGTGATGTCGTCGATCAGCCGTTCGGCTATCGCGACCTTCTTGTCGGCGGTGCGAGCCTGGCCGTCCTCATCGATGGTCAACGCGACGACCGCGGCGCCGTGCTCGGCGACCAACTCCATGGTCTTGTGAAACCGCGACTCCGGCCCGTCGCCGTCCTCGTAGTTGACCGAGTTGACCGCGCAGCGGCCGCCCAGGTGCTCCAAACCCGCTCGCAGCACCGCGGTTTCGGTGGAGTCCAGCATGATCGGCAGCGTCGAGGCGGTCGCCAGCCTGCCGGCCAGCGCCGTCATGTCCGCGGCGCCGTCGCGGCCGACGTAGTCCACACACAGGTCGAGCAGGTGCGCGCCGTCGCGGGTCTGTTCCTTGGCGATGTCCAGGCACCTCTGGTAGTCCTCGGCGATCATCGCCTCGCGGAAGGCCTTGGAGCCGTTGGCATTCGTGCGTTCGCCGATCATCAGCACCGATGCGTCCTGCGCGAACGGCGTCGACGAGTACAGCGACGAAACCGACGGCTCGTGGGTCACGCTCCGCTCGGCGCGCTGCACGCCGCGAACGGCCCCGGCGACCTGCCGGATGTGCTCGGGGGTGGTGCCGCAGCAGCCGCCCACCAGTGACAGCCCGAACTCGGTGATGAAGCCGGACAGCGCTTCGGCGAGCTCCTCGGGTTTGAGCGGGTACTCCGCACCGTTGGCGCCGAGCACCGGCAGTCCGGCGTTGGGCATCACCGACACCGGCACGCGCGCGTGCCGGGACAGGTGGCGCAGGTGCTCGCTCATCTCGGCCGGCCCGGTCGCGCAGTTCAGGCCGATCATGTCCACGCCGAGCGGTTCGATGGCGGTCAGCGCCGCACCGATCTCGCTGCCCAGCAGCATCGTGCCGGTGGTTTCCATCGTCACGTGGGTGAACACCGGAATCCGCCGACCGGCCTGGGCCATCGCGCGGCGCGCGGCCAGCACCGCGGCCTTCAACTGCAGCAGGTCCTGGCACGTCTCGATCAGGATCGCGTCGGCCCCGCCGTCGAGCATGCCGAGCGCAGCCTCGATGTAGGCGTCGCGGATCGCGGTGAACGTGGTGTGTCCGAGCGTGGGCAGCTTGGTGCCGGGACCCATCGATCCCAGTACGTAGCGCTTGCGATCGGGTGAGCCGAGGTCGTCGGCGACCCGGCGCGCGATGACGGTGGCCTTCTCGGACAGCTCGCGGATCCGGTCGGCGATGTCGTAGTCGCCGAGGTTGGACAGGTTGCAGCCGAAGGTGTTCGTCTCCACCGCATCGGCGCCCGCCTCGAAATAGGCGCGGTGGATGTGCTCGATCACATCCGGTCGGGTGTCGTTGAGGATCTCGTTGCAGCCCTCGAGTCCGCGGAAGTCATCGAGCGTCAGATCGGCGGCCTGCAGCTGCGTGCCCATCGCACCGTCGCCGATCACGACCCTCTCCGAAAGGGCCGTCAACAGGTCGGTGTCGTAGTCACGATCAGGCGCAGGAGTCACACCAAATAGGGTAGTCGGTCTAGCAAAACGGGGATCGGGTCACAGCCCTCGCGGGGCCCGAACACGCTCTACGCTGAACTGATGACCCCGTCGGATGCCAGCAGCAATCGTTACGGCGTCGACCTGCCCGAACTGCACGACGCGGTGATCATCGCCGCCTTCGAGGGCTGGAACGACGCCGGTGATGCGGCGAGCGACGCGCTGGAACATCTCGACGCGATATGGGAGGCCGGGCCGATCGCCGAGATCGACGATGAGGCCTACTACGACTACCAAGTGAACCGGCCGGTGATCCGCCAGGTCGACGGCGTCACCCGGGAGTTGGTGTGGCCGTCGATGCGCATCTCATACTGCCGGCCGCCCGGCAGCGACCGCGACATCGTCTTGATGCACGGCGTCGAGCCGAACATGCGGTGGCGGACCTTCTGCGCGGAGCTGCTGGCGATCGCCGACAAGCTCAACGTCGGCACCGTCGTCATCCTGGGTGCGCTGTTGGCCGACACCCCGCACACCCGGCCGGTGCCGGTGTCGGGTGCGGCGTACTCCCCCGAGTCGGCGCGCCACTTCGGGCTGGAGGAGACCCGCTATGAGGGACCGACCGGGATCGCCGGGGTGTTCCAGGACGCCTGCGTCGCCGCCGGGATACCCGCGGTGACGTTCTGGGCGGCGGTTCCGCACTACGTGTCGCAGCCGCCGAACCCGAAGGCGACCATCGCGCTGCTGCGCCGGGTCGAAGACGTACTCGACATCGAGGTCCCGCTTGCCGATTTGCCGATGCAGGCCGAGGAGTGGGAGGCCGCGGTCACCGAGATGACCGCCGAGGACGAGGAGATCGCCGAGTACGTGCAGACACTCGAGCAGCGCGGCGATGCCGAGGTCGACATGAACGAGGCGTTGAGCAAAGTCGACGGCGACGCGCTGGCCGCCGAATTCGAGCGCTACCTGCGCCGGCGCGGCCCGGGGTTCGGCCGCTAGGGCGTCGTTCGCCGATGGATAGCCTCGGTACGGGCGCTGGTCGAGCGGCCCAGGGCCGCGACCTCGGCGTCCATGCGTGGCAGCAGGTCCGCACGGGTCTTCGCCCCGGGCGCCTCGTAGACCCAGGTCGCCAACACGGGGCGAAGCCAACGAAATACCCCAGCCCACTTGGGGCAATAGACCCGCCTTTTGCGGTGCTCGATGCCATTGACGAACGCTTCCGCGCACTCGTCGACGGTCGTCAACTTGCCCAACGGCCCCAGCGATGACAGCAACTCCCGAAACGTCGACAGGTCTTGCTCGGCGTCGCGGACCAGCCCCGTGTCGATCCAGCCCATGTGCGCTGAGCCGACGCCGGTGCCCCGATGCCTTACCTCGAGCCGCAGCGTGTTCGCGAAATGCTCGACGCCGGCCTTCGCCGCGTTGTAAGACGCCATGCCCGGAGTAGCGGCGTAGGCAGCCACGGATGACACGATCAGCACGTAGCCGCGCCGCTCGATCACCGACGGCAGCGCTGCGCGCACGGTGTTGAAGACACCAACGAGATTGACGTCGATCACCCGCTTGAAGGCCGCCGGGTCGACTCCCAGCACGGTGCCGTAGCTCGCAATCCCTGCGTTTGCCACCACAATGTCGATCCCGCCGAAGCGCTCAACGGCCTTGCCCACCGCGCCTTCCATGGCAGCCAGGTCGCGGACATCGGCGACGGCGATCTGCACCCGCGCGTCACCCAGTTGTGCGGCCACTTCCCTCAGCGGTGCCTCATCCAAGTCGATCAGCACCAGCTTCGCGCCCTTGCCGTGCAGCCGTCGCGCTACCTCCGCGCCAATGCCGCGGGCGCCGCCAGTGATCAAGGCAACTTTGCCGTTCACGGAACTCATAGCAGGAAACCTACCGCACATAGCAGTGATGAGGGCTGACTTGGCGCCGCTAAAGCGCAACCCCGAGCAGCGCGTCGACGCAGGTGCGAACGAAGGCAGGCGCGTCGGGGTCGCGGCCGCCGTACTCGAGTGCGTCGGTGATCCAGCCATCCAGGGCCGCAAGGGCTTTCGGGGTGTCCAGATCGTCGGCGAGGTAGCGCCGGACGCGGGCGAGCAGATCGGCGGCGTCAGGACCCGCGGGCAGCGCCACCGCCTGTCGCCAGCGCGCCAGCCGGGCCAGGGCCTCCTCGAGCAGCGCCGCGCTCCACGACCGGTCGGCGCGGTAGTGGCCGGCCAAGAGGGCCAGCCGGATCGCGGTGGGCTCGACCCCGTCGGCCCGCAGCTGCGACACCAGCACCAGATTGCCGCGGCTCTTCGACATCTTGTGCCCGTCCCAGCCGATCATCCCGGCGTGCACATAATGGCGGGCGAACCGCCGCTCCCCCGTCACGCACTCAGCGTGCGCCGCGGAAAACTCGTGGTGCGGAAAGATCAGGTCCGATCCGCCGCCCTGGATGTCCAGTCCGGTGCCGATCCGGCTCAGCGCGATCGCCGCGCACTCGACGTGCCAGCCCGGACGACCGTCGCCGAACGGCGACTGCCAGCTCGGCTCCCCGTCGCGGGCGGCGTACCACAGCAGCGCGTCGAGCGGATCCGCCTTGCCGGGCCGGCCGGGATCGCCGCCGCGCTCCGCGAACAGCCGCTCCATCGTCGCGCGGTCATAGCCCGACTCGTACCCGAACTGCCGGGTGGCGTCGGCGCGGAAGTAGACGTCGGGGTGATCGGGATCGTCGACGATGTACGCCGCCCCGGATGCCAGCATCTTTTCGACGACCTCGACCACTTCTTCGATGGCCTCGGTCGCGGCCACGTACTCCCGCGGCGGCAGCACCCGCAGTGCGGCCATGTCGGTGCGGAACAGGTCGGTCTCGCGGTCGCCGAGGTCGCGCCAGTCGACACCGTCGCGCCGCGCCCGCTCGAACAGCGGGTCGTCGACGTCAGTGATGTTCTGCACGTAGTGGACGTCGTGGCCGGAGTCCAGCCACACCCGGTACACGAGGTCGAACGCCACGTAAGTGGCGGCATGGCCAAGATGGGTGGCGTCGTAGGGGGTGATGCCGCAGACGTACATCGTCGCGGTCCGCCCCGCCGCCACCGGCTGCACCTGGCGGTTGGACGTGTCGTACAGCCGCAACTCCGGGCCGCGCCCCGGCAGTGCCGGAACCGGTGCCGCGGTCCACGATTGCATGTAATCGACTCTAAGACCGCCGGATCACATCACGGCCCGCCGGATGGCCTGCAGCAGCATCCCGGCCACTTCGGTGCGACACATCAGCAGGTCAGGCAGGTACGGCTCGGGCTCGTTGTAGCGAAGCGGCGACCCGTCGAGCCGCGATGCGTGCAGCCCGGCGGCCCACATCACCCCGGCCGGTGCGGCCGAATCCCACTCCCACTGCCCTCCCGCGTGCAGATAGGCATCGACGTCACCGCGGACCACCGCCATCGCCTTCGCGCCGGCAGAGCCGATCGGAACGGGTTGGATCGCGACGATCTCGCTGATCCAGTACACCAGCGACGGGGCCCGGGTGGCGCTGACCGCCACGCGGATCGGCCGGTCGGCGGCGCCGAACCCGGTGGCGGCGCTGACGGTGTCGCTGCGATACAGCTCGCCGAGGGCAGGCAGCGCAACCGCGGCGTCGGTGATCTCGCGGCCGTCCTGCCACAGCGCGACATGCACCGCCCAGTCGTCGCGGCCGGGTGTCGAGAATTCGCGGGTGCCGTCCAGCGGGTCGATGATCCAGACCCGGTCGAGCCTGAGCCGGGCCAGGTCGTCGTGGGCCTCCTCGCTGAGCACACCGTCGTCCGGGCGCTCGTCGCGGAGCCGGCCCAGGATCAGCGCGTTGGCGCGCCTGTCCCCGGCCGCGCCGAGCGCGCGCCGGTCGTAGAAGCCGAGCTCGTCGCGGACCTCCAGCAACAGCTTCCCGGCCTCCTCGGCGAGCTCGGCGGCCAGCTCGGCATCGGTGAGGGTCACGCTGCCAGTATCGCCGAAGGCCGACGGTGCGACCGATCGCCGCTCAAAACGCCGGCCACGGGATCGGCCTGCGCCGGTCCGGGGTGGGCATCACCGGAGTGTCCAGCAGCGCCTCGGCCCGCCGCCGCAGCGCGGTGATCTCGGCGCCGGTGATGTGCCCGCGCAGCGCGGCGCCCAGCGGGCCCCGCAACGCGGTCACGAGCCGCGCGACCGCGGCGAGGTTGTCATCGTCGACGGGCTTGCCGGCCCACCCCCACAGCACCGTGCGCAGCTTGTCCTCGACGTGCAGGCAGATGCCGTGGTCGACGCCGTAGACGTTGCCGTCGAGCCCGGTGAGGATGTGGCCGCCCTTTCGGTCGGCGTTGTTGACCAGCACGTCGAACACCGCCATCCGGCGTAGCCGCGCGTCATCGGCGTGCACCAGCGTCACCTCATCGCCGGCGTAGTCGTAGGCGCGCAGCACCGGCAGATAACCGGCCGGCACCTTGCCCGCCGGGAACAGGTCGATCAGATCCGGGTTGGTCTTCTCGTCGTCGGTCGACGAGTCGTCGGGTTCCTCGATCCAGCGCTGCAGCATTCCGCGGCCTGCGGGCCCGTCGCGAATGATGGTGTGCGGCACGATGTTCCAGCCGAGCGACTCCGACACCAGGTAAGCGGCGAGCTCCCGGCCGGCCAGCGTGCCGGCGGGGAAGTCCCACAGCGGCTGCTCGCCGGCGATCGGCTTGTACACGCAGTGGATCCGGTGTCGCGCCCACTGTGCCTCGCACAGGAAGGTGGCGTTGCTCGCCGAGCGGATGCGCCCGATGACGGTCAGTTCGCCGCGGCGCAGCGCCTCGGAGTTCTCACACCCCGTCATCGGCGGACTCGAACGGCGCACCGCGCCGATAACCGTTGGTGCGCACGCAGATATGGCCTGCGGGATCCAGCGGCTCGTCGCACAGCGGGCATGGCGGACGGCCTGCCGAAATCACTCGATTGGACCGGTTTGCGAACTGCCGCGCCGATTCCGGCGTCAGGAACACCCGCACCGCGTCCGGGCCCTCCTCGGCGTCGTCGAGCACGACGGACGCGTCGAACTCCGTATCGGTCACCGCGAGCAACTCCACGACCACGGTCTGAGCCTCCGAGTCCCAGCCCAGGCCCATCGTGCCAACCCGGAACTCGGCATCCACCGGGGTGACCAGCGGGCTGAGGTCATCCACCTCACCGGTGTCCGGCGGGATCGGGGTGCCGAACCGGCGGTGCACCTCCACCAGCAGCGCGCCGATCCGCTCAGCGAGCACCGCGACCTGCTGCTTCTCCAGCACCACCGACACCACGCGGGAATCGTGCACCGCCTGCAGGTAAAAGGTCCGGTTTCCGGGCTGGCCGATAGTCCCGGCCACGAAACGGTCGGGTGAGCGGAAGACGTGAATTGCTCGGGCCATGGCACATTCCAAAATACCGGTTAATGCACCTGAGCCGTAATTCCTCAATCCGTGGGCCCTCCGACAACGGCGTCACCGGTCGGCACCCCCTCGGCACCGTCGGTCTGCGACGGCTTCGCCACGAGGCCCGACGCCAACTCGGTGCCGGTGTGGTTGACGTGAACAACGAACGGGCGCAGCGGGGTATAGCGAATTACGCTCATCGAGGCGGGATCGGCGGTGATGCGCTGGAAGCTGTCCAGGTGAGTGCCAAGAGCGTCGGCGATCACCGCCTTGATCACATCGCCGTGCGTGCACGCCAGCCACAACGCGTCGCCGCCGTGCTCCTCGGCGAGCCGGCGGTCGCGCTCGCGCACCGCGGTGACCGCCCGCGCCTGAACGTTCGCCAAGCCTTCCCCGCCGGGAAACACGGCCGCGCTGGGCTGGGCCTGCACAACCGACCACAGCGGCTCCTTGACGAGCTCGCCGATCTTGCGTCCGGTCCACTGGCCGTAGTCCACCTCGGACAGCCGCTCGTCGGCGATCGGCTCGAGCCCCAGCGCGGCGGCCAGCGGCTCCAGCGTGCGACGGCAGCGCAGCAGCGGCGACGTCACCAACGCGCGGATCGGCAGCGACCCGATGCGCTGCACGAGCGCGCCGGCCTGTTCCCGGCCCTTGTCGTCGAGGTCGATGCCTTCGGCGCGACCGGCCAGCACATGGGCGGTGTTGGACACCGAACGCCCGTGCCGCAGCAGGATGACGGTCATGACGCGGCCACCGTCGAAACGGCGGTGAACGACGCGCCGGCGTCGGGCAGGAACTCCGTCAGTCCCTGCAGCACCGCCAGGACGACCACCTGCCACCAGGACATCGCCGCCGCTTCCACGCCGACGACCGTACCTGGTCGGCGGTCAGCGGGACTGCTTGGAACCCGCGCGTGCCACGGGCTGGGCGGCCGCCACGAGATCACGCACCGCGGCGACGACGCTGCGCTCGTCGGTGGGGTCGATGTTGGTGAGCCGGCGCGTCGCGACCGCCACGACGTCTTCTGCTTGCGGGACCGGGCCGGCCAGTCGCGGCCGGTACAGCTCGACCACAAGCAGGTTCTTCTCGGTGTGGAACGCGAAGCTGCGGCCATCGCCGATGCGCCCGAATCCACTGGCGAACACACCGGTGTAGACGTCTTCG
>Ga0209656_10000377_pt1 | contig 29494 bp, 28 predicted proteins | sample BogFormECP12_OM2_FD_188239 | JGI IMG/M metagenome (GOLD analysis project Ga0209656, IMG submission 188239) | Bog forest soil microbial communities from Calvert Island, British Columbia, Canada - ECP12_OM2 (SPAdes) (version 2) | ecosystem: Environmental > Aquatic > Freshwater > Wetlands > Bog ...
TAGTCCTGAGATCGCTGGAGAGCATCGCCAGCATGGTGAACGCGAACACCAAACCCGCGGACGTCACCACACCACCCGTGCTTCCGAGCGCGCGGATGAGACCGGTGTGCAACCCGGCGTGGAGTTCCTCTTTGACTCGGGCGATCAGCAGTAGGTTGTAGTCCGAACCCACCGCCACCAGGATGATGAACGTGAGCGGCAGTATCAACCAGTGCAGGTGCAGGCCGATGAGGTGCTGCCAGAGGAGCACGGAGAGCCCGAACGCCCCGGCGTAGGAGAAGGCCACCGTGCCGGGGATGACCAAGGCGGCCATCAGACTTCCCGTGAGGAACAACATGATCAAGAAGATCAGCACGAAGGCGGCGACCGCCACGATAGCCAGATCGGATGCGCTGTATTCCTTGATGTCCTTATCGGTCGCTCCGGTGCCGCCGATATAAACTTTCGCGCCGGCCAACGAGGTCTCTTTCAAGATCGTGGTTATCGCGTCGGGGAATGCCTCGACATGCTTCACGCCTTCGGGGCCCATGGCGTCCCCCTCGTGGGTGACGATGAACCGAGCAGCCTTGCCGTCCGGCGACATCAGGAGCTTCATACCAGTCTTGACGTCTTCGTTGTCAAAACCTTCATGGGGGATGTAGAAGAAGTCATCGCTCTTGGACTGGTCGAAGTCGAGCCCCACATTGACCTGGTCGAAGAATGTCTGGTCGGTCTGTGTGGACTGCAGGGCCGACTGGCCGTAGGTGTTGACTAAAAGAGCCGTTATTTGCTCCGTGTCGTCGGCCGTGAGTTTCAGCTGCGTGATTATTTGCGGCACGATGGCGTCGATGGCCTGGAGGGAGGTTCTGACGTCCTTGATATCCTCGGCCAAATGGTCGATCTTGTCGAGCGTATCCCATAGCGATCTAAATGCCCAGCAAATGGGAATGTCGAAACAGTGCTTCTCCCAATAGAAATAACCCTTCAGCGGCCGGAAGAAATCGTCGAGATTTGAGATTTCCTCATTCATCTCATTGGTGACCTTTTCCAGATCCTCGGTGGTGAGAACCGTCTTGTGCAGCTCATCCGACAAGTTTTGGAAAAAGTCGATCTCTTTCCGCAAGACCTTGACAGTGTCCGCGTTGACCTGTGCCTGCTTGTCGGTATTGGTGTTTTGCTGAATGTTGAACGGGTTCTGTTGACCGCTACCGCTGCCTGACGTGGTCCACAAGTAGGGAAGGTGGGCATGTTCCAACGCACGGCCCATCGGCCTGGTGATGCTTTGCACCTCCGCGACGCCGGGAATGCGAATGAGAGCCCTGGCCACCCGGTCCAGCGAGATGAAATCGGCCGAGTTTCGCATGTCATGATCCGACTCGACCATCAGCATCTCGGAGAACAGTTTACTCTTCGGGTAGTGCCGATCCGCCGCCTCGAAACCCTGGTTGGAACCGGTATTGCGGGGCTGGTATTCACGGTCGTCGTAGTTCACCTGATACGTCGGCACGAAGATCGCCCCCAGCATGACGGCGGCGGCGCTGGCCGCGAGGACCGGCACCGGCCAGCGCACCACGCTCGTCCCGATCCGCCGATACAGCAGCCCCTGGGCCGTCCCTCTCGGGTCCATGAGCCCGAAAAGGCTGCCCAACGTCAACAGGGCCGGGCCCAGCGTCAGCGCGGCGGCGATGGTGAACAGCATGGTGATGGCAACGGCGGGACCCATGGTGTGGAAGTAGTTGAGTCGCGCGAAAGTCAAGCAGTAACACGCCCCTGCGATCGTCAGCCCCGAGCCGATGATGATCGGTGCGACCCCCCGATACGCGGTGTAGAACGCCTCCTCCTTACTTTCGCCGGCTCGTCGCGCCTCGTGATAGCGGCCCATTAAGAAGATGCCGTAATCCGTCCCCGCCCCCAGGGTCAGCGCGACGACGATGTTCACCGCGAATGACGAGAGCTCGAGGTACCCGAGAGTGCCCAGGGTTGAAACGACTCCCTTGGCGACCAGCAGCTCGAACAGAACGCCGTAGAGGGGCACCGCCAGGGTGGAAACACGGCGATACACCAAGAACAACATCCCGATGATGAGGAAGATCGTCACGATCGTGATGTCGTTCAAGCTCGAATTGGCAATATCCAGTTCGTCTGTGGCCAGCGGAGCCGCGCCGCTGACATAGACCTTGAGCCCGGGCGGCGGCGGGTCCTTCGCGACGATATCCCGAACGGCCTTAACGGAGTTGTTCCCTTGCATCGTGCCGATATCGCCCGCCGTACGCGTCAGCACGTAGGTGGCCTTGCCGTCGAGGCTCTGCACCCCGGCCGCGGTGATCGGCTTCCCCCACAGATCCATGACGTACTGGACATGCTTGGGGTCTTGCTGGAGCCGGCGCACCAAGTCGTCGTAGTACCGATGCGCCACGGACCCGGGCGGGCCCAACGGTCGGTCGCCTTCCAGCACCATCATCGTGAAGCTGGTCGAATTGGACTCGTGGAACTTCGCACCGATGGCCAGCAACGCCCGCTGCGACGGCGCGTAATGCGGCACCATCGGCCCTGCCAGCTCTTCTGCGACGTTCTCTACCTGCGGCATGAAGGTGTTCGTCGAGATCGCCAAAAGCCCCCAAAAGACGATGACCGGTATCGCGAATTTACGGACCATTCTCGGGAAGAAGGGTCGCTTCGCGCCAGTCTCGTTCGCGCGATGCTCGCTCATGCGGATTTCACTAGGCAGAAGACGTGCGCATCCCGACGGGTTTCGGATTGTTCAGCGCGGACAACGCCGTTCACCAGTATCCGGCAGCCGACGTGATCACCGCCGTGAACTTGCGCCGAGATGCTGGCGGACACCACCGTGAGCGTGGTCGTCTCCTCGTGCGACCACGGCAACGTCGTGAGATCAACCCGATGCGGATGCCCGTCGACGTCCGCCCAGACGAGCATCCCGCCCTCCCCGATGGAGCCGGACAACTCATACGTGACCCGTTTGGGACTGAACTCCGGAACTGCTTGCGGGCCAAGGACGGTAGTGACAGGCGGGGGAGCGGAAAATTCGTGCACCTTCCACATCAACACCGCACCCAAAGAGAGCGCAACGACGGCAACCAATGGCATCCAGACTCGCGCCAAGACAGTCCTGCCGACTGAACGAGGGCTCACTCCATCACCTTTCGGAATCCGGTCTCCGACCTCGTGTTCTCGCTTCGTCCCTGACCCCGGTGCCGCGGCCACACCCCTTGGTCGTATATCAACTAGGTTGAGATAGGACCGATATGACACTACCAGCCTCGGCCGGAACGCAAGCAAGCGGTGTGAGACGTTATCACCTGCTGATGCTGTCGGCAGCACGTACGAACCAACGGCCAACTCACCGGAAATCAACGAAACGGCCACACCACATGTCTTGTGTTGCTTCAAGCCATTTTCCGCAGTCGCCCTTTCAACCTTGCGCTGCGGAGAAGCCGAATGGCGAGGTTTGTGGAGGTCAACATGGGGATCAACCCGAGGAATGTCCGCTCGGAGGGCGTGGCTCCATGCAAGGTGTAAAGACTGCCAAATACATAAAAGCTGCCCAGCATGAACAAAGCGCCGGGGATGCAGAATGCCATCGGGGAGCTACGGTCGGCAACGATTTGCTTCGCATAATCCAGCTCGTCCTTAGACATGGGTTCGCGTTTGCGTACTTTATTTAGAACCGCTTTGGCGCTCCAAATTTCTTCGCTTATCGGAGCGGGCGTTCGGTCTCCCAGCCGCTTCACGTGTACAGCAGCAAAGGCACCGAACACCAACGCCAGCGCAAGGGCGACTATGGTCAGTAGGCCAAGTAAAGCCGAATCCACTACCGCGCTCCTTCGCTCCACCGTCGAACTACCGAAGATTCCTCAAGACGCTACCTCGTCGGTTCGGCACGCGGGGCCTGGGCTTGCGCCCCTCGACCACCCTGGCCGCTGTTCGTGCACGCGCGAGGGTTAAATCCTCGGTCGACGGCTATGCCAGCGACGGGCCCCGCCGTACGATCTTGAAATGCTGCAGGGGCGAACCCGCCCGGCCGGGCCAGTGACGTTCCCTGGCGCGAGGTACCGCCCGATCCGCGAGTGTTGAGAACGTGGTCGGCCGAATGAGTTGTCATCACGTGCGGATCAAGGAGTTCTTCCCCTCAGCCGGAGGCCAACTCTGATGTCACGAGTAGCGATCATCACCGGAGCCAGCCGCGGAATCGGTGCCGCGACGGCACGGGTTCTTGCCGAACGCGGGTTTCGGGTGGTCGTCAACTACCACTCGAGCGCCGAGGAGGCTGAAGAGGTGGTCGCGGCCATTACCGCGGCCGGCGGTGAGGCAGTGGCGATTCGGGCTGATGTCACCATCGCCGACGATGTCACCGCGATGGTCGGCGACACCGAACAGCGGTGGGGGCGAGTCGACGTGCTCGTGCACAACGCGTTGATCCCCTATGACATCACCTCGTTCGCCGATCTGACCTGGGAACAGCTCGGCGGAAAGCTGGACCGAGAGCTGCACGCGGCGTTCCTGCTCACCAAAGCTGTTGCGCCGGGCATGACTTCGCGTGGCTATGGCCGTCTGCTCTATCTCACCGCCGAGCCATCGCGGCATCCGCGCAACGGCATGATAAACCTCGGCGTCCCCAAGGCGGCCGTGAATCAGTTTGCCCGCTACATCGCACTCGAGCTGGCGCCGCACGGAATCACCGCCAACCTTGTCGCACCGGCAACGGTGCAGGGAACGTCGATGAACCAGAAGCTGACACAGGAGAAATTGCGTGAGCTCGGTGCGGCCGCGCCGATGGGACGACTCGTCACACCCGACGAGGTGGCCGAGACGTTGGCTTTCTTGGCGAGCGAGGATTCCGGGTTCACCACCGGCCACTATTTCCCGCTCGACGGCGGCCTGACGATGGATTGAATGCGGCTGCGCTGCATCGGATCTCATCCAATTGAAGGAAGGAAGGACTCTCGCGATGCACACGATCGACCTCGCCTATGTCGGGCGCGGCATCCATGAGGAGTTGGTCGCGTACATGGCCGATCAGGAGGGCTACTTCGAAGATGAGGGTGTCCACGTCTCGTTACGCGATGGAACCCGCTGGGACATAACGCGTGTGCGCGCCTGTGCGACCATCGGGCTCGGCCGGGGACTGTTGTCGCGGCTGACCGACGGCATCGAATGGACCGTGCTGAGCGTCAACACGGACCGGCCGTTGTTTTGGTTCGTCGGGAACGCCAGCGTGAAGTCCATGGCGGACGTTCGCGGCCGCCGGCTAGCGGTCCACGCGCCGGATAGTCCGCCCGGGACTTTCGCGCGGATCGTGCTGCGCAAGCACGGCTTAGACCCAGACAGCGACGTGCAATGTGTGGTACGGCATCCGGGCGATTACCAGATGGACCTACGGCACCTTCGCGACGGCTCGATCGACGCCGCGTACATCGGCAGCACCCTGGGACCCGAACAGGTCGCCGCGGAGGAGGGCTTCCACGTGTTGGCCTGGGTGGGCGATCACTTCCGAATTCCCACCGTCGGAATTGCGGTGGACCCCAAGCACAATCCCGTCGAAAGCCCGGCGGTGCAGGCACTGGTGCGCGCCAACCGGCGAGCCCTGAAAACGATGGCGGACCAGCCTGATTTGGCTGTCCGCTACATCGCGTCGTTCCTGGACCGGATGACACGCGAGGAGATCCAGCGCTATTACGAGCGCTACATCCGTCCGTACTACACCTCCGACGGCCGAGTGGACCTCGAGGTCGCGCGGCACGGGGCCGATGCGGTCGCAGCCGAGCTCGGCATCGCGTCGCTACCAGCCGACGCCTTCTATGCGTCGGCCCAATGAAAGTGAAGGCAAATGGCATCGAACGAAGATCTAACTAAGCGCAGATTTGCCCTGAACAACGGCAGCGGTGAGATCCCGGCGCTCGGGTTCGGGACGTCACTGTCGGATAACACGAAGACGCACGGCGCCGTCATGACAGCTGTCGAGGTGGGGTTCCGCCATCTCGACGCCGCCGAGCGGTACCGAAACGAAGCACTGGTCGGCGAGGCGCTCAAAGACTTGTTCGCCGCCGGGACCGTCCGCCGCGAGGATCTATTCGTGACCACAAAGCTGTGGAACAACAACCATCGACCCGAGCGGGTCAAGCCCGCGCTGCAAGCCAGCTTGAACAGACTCGGGCTCGACGTCATCGACCTGTATCTGATACACACCCCGTTCGCGTTTCAGCCCGGCGACGACCAAGATCCCCGCGCTCCGCATGGAGAGGTTATCTACGACGACGGAGTCACGCTAGAGGAAACCTGGGCCGCGATGGAAGGCCTTGTCGACGAGGGACTTTCGCGAGCAATCGGCCTGTCCGACATCGGCGCCGAACGCGCCAGCGCGATTATCGAGACCGCCCGGATCAAGCCGGCGGTCATCGAGGTCGAGTCGCACCCATATCACCCGCAGTGGGAGCTGCATGAATTGTGCAAGACGCACGGGATCATCCTGTTGGCGTTCGCGTCGCTGGGACACGCGCTGGAACCGCGGTTGCTCGACGATCCGCTCATCGTCTCGATCGCTGAGCGTTTTGAAAAGACGCCTGCGCAAGTGCTTTTGGCCTGGGGTATTCAGCGCGGCACCGCGGTTCTCACGGGATCAGTCACGCCCTCACGCATCAGGGAGAACTTCGATGTTTCTGCGCTTCCAGAAAGCGTAATCCAAGAGATCAGCGAGCATGAAACCCGGATTCGGTTCAATTCCGTTGTCGACGGCGGAGAACCGGGATTCGCTGAGGTGCCTTCGGACAGGACACAGAAATGACTCAGGCATTCGTTCTCGGCGGGACACGCACACCGTTCGGGCGCTATGGGGGATCGCTGTCGCATCTGCGAACCGATGATCTCCTCGGCATGACGATGCGAGGTGCCTGTGAGCATGTCGGGGTACCCCTCGACCAGATCCAAGACATCATGGCGGGTTGCGTCAACGTAGCCCACGAAGGAATGGGCGACGTGGCCCGATGGGCCGCACTGGCCGCCGGCTTCCCCGACAGTGTCGCCGCGGCCACGATCAACCGATTCTGTGGCTCATCGGTAAGTGCGACGGTGGCGATCAGCCATGCGATCATGGCCGGCGAGCTGAATGCCGGCATCGCCTGCGGGGTCGAGTCGATGTCCCGATCGGGCTGGGCCTACATGAAGGGGGACGCATCGTTCTCCCCCCGTGGGCCTGTTTTCCTGCTCGACACGATGTGGGCCGGGGCCGGCGGCCCGCCAAACCCAATCCTATTGGCCCGAAACGCTTACATTTCGATGATCGAGACGGCGCAGAATGTGGCGGACCGTTACCACCTGACCCGCGAGGAGATAGACGCGTTCGCCTTGCGGTCCCAACACAAGGCCGCGGCGGCCCGCGACTCCGGCCGGCTGGCCAAAGAGATTATGCCCGTGTCGATCCCGGCGACCAAAAAGACGCCGGCACGGGTATTCGAGCATGACGAGTTCATCCGCGATGACACCACCGCCGAACAGTTGGCCGCTCTTCCGGTCCAGTCCGGCACCACCCAGATGACCGCCGGCAACTCATCCCCGCTTACCGACGGGGCCAGCGCGATCGTGATCGCATCGGGAGAGAAGGCGACGGAACTCGGTGTCACGCCGCTGGTCAGGGTGGTGTCGTCGGCGGTCTATGCGCTCGACCCGTTGATCATGGGACTAGCGCCGGCGTGGGCGATTCCGTTGGCGCTCAAGCGTGCCGGGCTCGCGCCCGAACAGGTCGACGTGTGGGAAGTCCACGAGGCATTCAGCGCCCAGGCGCTGGGAGTGCTGCGTGAACTTTCCAACCAGCTGGACGGGTTCACGATCCCCGACGACAAACTCAACCCGAACGGGGGAGCGGTCGCCACCGGGCACCCGTTCGGCGCCTCAGGAACCCGCTACGTCTTGACCCTGGCCACCGAACTGCATGAACGTAACGCGCGATACGGGGTAATCGGTGTGTGCATCGGCTCGGGACAGGGGGTCGCGCTGGTGCTGGAGAACCCTCAGGCCGGATGACGAAAGCTCAACGGCAACGGCCGAATAGGGCCGTAGCGTGAAGGCGATGGCTGGTGTCGGTATGTCGCCGCAGCTACCCACTGTGGTACGTGCCGCCGACGGTGTCACTCGCTGCCGTTGGGCGACCGAGACGGGTCGCGATCTGATCGCCTACCACGATCTCGAATGGGGAAAGCCCACACACGACGAGGCGGCGCTGTTCGAGGCGCTTGTGTTGACGTACTTCGAGAACGGCCTGTCCTGGGCGCTTGTCTTCGACAAGCGAGACAACCTGCGTGCCGCGTTTCACGGATTCAGCCCCTCGGCCGTGGCCGCGATGAACTCCGATGACGTCGAACGATTGATGGCCGATACCTCGATCCGCAATCGGCGAAAGATCGAAGCCACGCTGCACAACGCTGATGTGCTGTCGAAATACTCGTTGTCGCAACTGGCGTGGCAGCATCAACCACGCGGGCACCATCGACTACGGAGCTGGGCCGATGGCCGGATGGCAAGCCCGGAGTCCCGGCAGCTTTCGATAACGTTGCGAAAAGCGGGGTTTCGGTTAGTCGGACCAGTCGTCGCCCACTCGTTCATGCAGACCGTCGGGATCGAGAACGGTCATTTCGACGGTTGCTTCCTCGCGCTCGCCGCGGACTACGGGCACATGAAAGCGATGGGCGGGCAAACCTGACGCGGTATCGGTGCCCCCGGCGGCTGGCCTTGAATGATCAGCGCGGGCAGGCCAGAGTCGTCCCGCAGGCCCGGATCGCCCATGCCGTAGCGAATCACACACTCGGGGAAGGCTTCTTGCTGGCGACGCGCCCACGCTTGACCGTCGTCGACGGGATCGGTTAACTGCTCGCTCATTCAGACGGGTTACCGGTTATGTCAGTGAGGCGGCGTAAATCTCGTCGATATTGGATTTGAGCTTGTCGTCGAATTCCGCATCCGTCTGGTCGATCGTCAGACCCTCGGTCAAGGCTCGCGAGAAGCTCGCGATGAGGCGGTGGTTGCGGGCCAGGATTTCGCAGCTTTCCGCGAGGCTGTAGCCACCGGACAATGCGACCACCCGCAGAACGCGGGGATGGTCGATCAGCGGCGCGTAGAGGTTGTCCTCGTCGGGCAGGGTCAGCTTAAGCATCACCTGCCCATCGCCGGCCAGCCCATCGAGCTTCGTTTTCAGCTCATCCACCAGCAGCCTGTCCGCTTTCGGCTTGTCGGGGCTTTTGATGCTTACCTCGGGCTCGATGATCGGCATCAGCCCGCGCTCGGCGATTTGGTGCGCGTAGTCGAACTGCTGGTCGACGATCGCTTTGATCCCGCCCTCGTTCGGCTCCTGGATGAACGAGCGCATCTTGGTCCCGAAGATGCCCTTATCCACGGCCCGCTCCAATAGCGAGTCGAGCTTCGTCATTGGCTTCATCAGCTGCACACCGTTTTCAGCGTCGGCGAGTCCCTGGTCGACCTTCACAAACGGCACGATGTGCTTCTGCTTCCACAAGAACGCCGCGGTGTCCTCGCCGTTGATGGCGCGGTCCATCGTCTGCTCGAAAAGAATGGTTGCCAATATTCGGTCGCCGGAAAAGCTCGGACTTGACATGAGGCGCTCACGCATCTCGTGGATGAGATTGAACATCTGCTCGTCGTCGTGATAGGCGTCCTCGGAAATGCCGTACAGCTTCAAGGCTTTGGGGGTGCTTCCACCGCTTTGATCCAACGCAGCGATAAAGCCACGCCCTGATGCCATCACGTTGCGTTGCTCTTCGTTCACCGCAGTCCTTCCGTCGTTCGGTTATGGGCCGCCTCGAACCTCGCCCGTGGATCCTGGCCCCTAGCATCGCGCAGCGGCACCCCTCGCCGCTACCACTTCGAACAGGTCCGCAAACCGCCCCGCCCGCCGCCGTACGGTGGCCAGTGAGGGAAAGGAACCTGATGGCGCAGCGCGACCACAACTCCACCGACGATCTGCTGCAAGAGCTGTTGTGGACCTACGGCCCATGTGGCCAGGAAGAGGCGGTACGGGCCGTGTGCGCCCGCGAACTGCAACCGCTCGTCGATGACATGTGGACCGACGACGCCGGGAATTTGATCGGCTATATCGGCGCCACCAGCGCTTCCAGCGACGAGATCGGGGCGCATGAGCATCGCCACCGCTCGACATCCGGGCCCAGCGGCGCGACGCGGGTCACCGCGCACATGGACGAACTGACGATGCTGGTCAAGCGGGTCGAGCCCGACGGCACTCTGCACCTGACGCAGCTCGGAATCATGTACCCGGGCAACTTCGGGCTCGGTCCGGTCGCGGTGCTCGGCGAGCACCAGACCCTCACCGCGGTACTCACACTCGGCTCCGAGCACACCACCCAGGAGAGCCCGCGGATCTGGGAAACCAAACCCGATCAGGGCGACCGCGCGCTGGACTGGCAGCACGTTTACGTATTCACCGGCCGGACCCCCGAAGACTTGGCCGCCGCAGGCGTGCACGCCGGCACCCGGGTATGCGTCGACCGCAGCAAGAGAGATCTGGTCGAGTTTGGAAATTATGTCGGCTCCTACTTCCTCGATGACCGCGCTGCGGTGACCGCCCTGTTACGCGCGGCCCGATTACTGCATGAGCGCGGGCAACGACCCGCCGACGACGTCTACCTGGCGTTCACCACCAATGAAGAGGTCGGCGGGATCGGCGGCTCCTATGCAAGCGCCAGCTTGCCGGGCACGCTCACGCTGGCCCTGGATGTCGGCCCCACCGAGCGGGAGTACGCGACCACCGTCACCGGCGGACCCATCGTCGGCTACAGCGACGCCCTCTGCGCATACGACAAGGACGTCGCCGATCGGCTGATGCGGATCGCCACCGCGCGCGGGCTGGCGCCTCAGGCGGCGACGCTGGGCGCGTTCATGTCCGACGCCTCCCATTCGAAAGCCAGCGGTCTCACCCCAAAGGCGGGCTTGCTGTGTCTGCCCACGCTGAGCACGCACGGATTCGAAGTCATGCCGCGCAATGCCGTCGACGACATGGCCGCTATCGTCGCCGACTTTCTGCTGAGCTAGGTCTAATGGTGGCGACCCGCTTCGCCCGGCTCCGCCGCGCTTACGATCGCCACTAGGCCGCCGACCTTTCCAGGATGTGGACGCCGCAGGCCGAGCCCAGACCGATCACGTGGGCCAGCCCGACCTTGGCGTTCTGAATCTGACGGTCGCCGGCTTCGCCGCGAAGATGGTGGCAGATTTCCCAGATGTTGGCGATGCCGGTGGCCGCGATCGGATGACCCTTGGACTGCAGCCCGCCCGATACGTTCACCGGGGTGGAGCCGTCGCGCCAGGTGGCACCGGAGCTGAAAAAGTCTGCCGCACCGCCCTTTTCGCACAGCATCAGGTTGTCGTAGTGCACCAGCTCGGCGGTGGCGAAGCAGTCGTGCAGCTCGACTAGGTCCAGATCGCTCGGACCGACGCCGGCCTGCTCGTAGGCGGTCGCGGCGGCGTTGCGGGTCAGCGTGTTGACGTTCGGCAGCACCTGGCAGCCCTCTTCGTAGGGGTCGGTGGTCAGCACCGACGCCGACACCTTCACCGCGCGCCGCCGTTGCTCGAGCGACAGCGACTTCAACGTCTCGCCGTTGCAAACGACCGCCGCTGCGGCACCGTCGCAGTTGGCCGAACACATCGGGCGAGTGTTCGGGTAGGCGATCATGACGTCGTTCATGATCTGCTCGAGGGTGAACTTCTTCTGGTAGGCCGCCAGCGGGTTCAACGTCGAGTGGGCGTGGTTCTTCTCGCTGATTTTGGCGAACAACTCGAAACTGGTACCGCCGTACTTGTGGCCGTACTCGGTGCCGATTTGCGCGAACACACCAGGCATGGCTTCGGTGCCGATCCGCCCGTCGACCGTTGCGACCGCGCCGTAGCGGCCCTTGGCCTCCCAGACCTCGGCTTCGGCCTTCTTCCGGCCGCCCGCGCCGAGCAGCCCTGCACCGGACAGCTTTTCCACGCCGACCGCCAATCCGTACTTCACCTCGCCGGCCTTGACGGCCATGATGGCGGTCCGCAGCGCGGTGGCCCCGGTGGCGCAGGCGTTGGCCACGTTGTACACCGGGATCCCGGTCTGCCCGATCTGTTTCTGCAGCTGTTGACCGATCCCGGCGTTCGCGGCCATCAGGTTGCCGGCCGCAATGACCCCGATGTCGGCCATGGTCACGCCGGCGTCGGCGAGCGCGCCGGTCGCGGCCTCGGCCGCCAGGTCAACGGTGTCGAGGTCGGGATGCTTGCCGAACTTGGTCATCCGGATCCCCAGGATCCAGATCTCGTCGCTAGCGCTCATCGTCACTGCTCCTTCGTCATTCGGCGGGCTCGAAGCCGAAGCCGATCGCCTCGGTGCCCGCCGAGTCGGTCCCCATCGGGTATGTGGCCAGCCGCACTTTCATCCCGTCGCGGACGTGTTCCGGATCGGGCTCGACGTTGATCAGGTTGGCCCGTACCTGGGTGCCGTCGCAGTCGACCACGGACGCCACGAACGGGGTGGGGATGCCCGGTGCGGCGAAGGTGACGATCGTGAACGCCCGTACCGTCCCCTCGGTCGCGACCGGGACGGTGGTGAAGCCGGTCGCGAAGCACGCGGCGCAAGCATTTCGTCGGTCGAAGAACCGGGCGCCGCAGTTGGTGCATTCCTGCGCGATCAGGTGTGGATCGCCGTCGTCGAGCACCAGATAGTCAACCAACGGGATTTTCCCGGCCATAGAAACCTCCGTCACCTGTGCTACCGACCGTAGCGCGCGCGGACCAGCTACAACAGGGCGGGCACCGTCAAGTTCGATCCGGTCAAGATCAGCCGACAAGAGTTGCTGGTTTCGGCGGAGGCAAATGCTTAGCCGACCGCTGAGATCGCCCGCGTGCCAACCGGTTTCTGCACATCCGCCTAATTGGGCGTCTGCAAGCCTTTCACCGTGGCGATGGATGTGCTTAAACTGCGGGCTAACGCTAGTTAAGTCGATTCGACGATTCGTAGGTCAATTGCCATGCAGATGCGGTCTCCCGTGGGTTTCGAGGCCGATCTTGAATCGTTATGGACGTACGTTCCCTGCCCCACAGTGATCGTTGATCGGGCAGGAGTGGTCCGGACGTCAACGGCGTCAGCGCAGTCCTTGTTGCCCGCGGCGCTATCGGGCAGTCGCCTGGAAGAGGCCGCCGTGTGGTTGTCGCGTGCGCACCAACGTCTCGTGCAACCCTTTTCGATTCCGGACGGTCGGGAACTGCCGTTCGTATCCGGCACCGTGGGCGGACGTAAATTCGACGCGTACCCGGCGACGCTTCCAGGCGGCGACGTGGCGTGGTCGCTGGTCGAGGACTCCGGCCAAGTGTTACGAGAGGCCCAGCACGCGGTTGCGCGCGAACAGGAGCGCGCGGCTTTTCTGCTCGAGGCGTCGTCGGTGTTGACTGCGGCGCTGAACATCGACCGCTGCCGAGAAGCCATCGTGCAGATGGCAGCCCGACACCTCGCGGATGCGGCGGTTGTCGTAGCTCCGGCGAGTCGCGGCCGGCGGGTGCCGATCTTTTACAGCGATTCGTCCGGTCGGGTGGAACAGCGCAGCGTCAATGCTGATCCGACAGCGGTCGCAGGTCTTAGTGAGGCGCTGCGCGGGTTCCCGCCGGTTCCGTCACGCTGGATTGATCCCGCAACGCTGCCGGGTTGGCTGGTCCCCGATAGTTTCGCCGGCCCCGTGGGGTCGGTGGTGATCACTTCGCTGCCCGGACACGGTGTTTCGGCGGGAGCGCTGGTGTTGCTGCGGCATCGCGACGACGCGATCTTTACCGTGGACGACGAGGTACTTGCGCGAGTGTTCGCGGCGCGGGCCGGCGCAGCGTTGTCTGCTGCACGGCTGTATGCGGAGCAGGCCGCGACCACCCGCACGCTGATGCGCGACCTGTTGCCTCCGCAGTTACACCCGGTGAACGGAGTCGAGTTCGCCGGTGGTTACCGGGCTTCGGAGAATTACGAGGTCGTTGGCGGCGACTTCTATGACTTACACGCCGCGGCGACTCCCGAAGGCGAGACGCTGGTGGTGCTGGGTGATGCGTCCGGCAAGGGACTAGAGGCCGCCATGCTGACCGGCAAGATCCGCAACACGTTGCAGGCGTTGACGCCACTGGCCGGAGACCACGAGTCTGTGCTCGAATTGCTCAACAGCGCAATGCTTTCCACCAAACACGCCCGTTTCGCCACCTTGGTGCTGGCCTCCGTCGCCCACCGAGACGGCGAGGTGGGCCTGCGGTTGACCAGCGCCGGCCACTTGCCACCGCTGATCGTGCGTGACGACGGAAAGGTGGAACAGGCTGATACCCGCGGCACGCTCGTCGGCGTTTTGCCGAGCATCACAGTGCAGTCGTTTGAAACTTCGCTGGCGCCCGGCGAGACGTGTGTGCTGTACACCGATGGAGTCATCGAGGCACGGGGCGACTCGCTGGGCGGGTACATGTTCGGCGAGCAGCGCCTGAAGGCCGCGCTGGCCGAGTGTGCCGGAATGCCGGCCCAGGCGGTAGTCGAACGCGTCATGATGCTCGCCACGCAATGGCTCGGTCAGGAGGTCCACGACGACATTGCCGTTGTGGCCATCACCGCCCCGCGCCGCACACACCGCAGCGCGGTCGACGGCCACACCCGGGAAAGGTACACCGCTTGACTCCTTCGGTGACGGTCACCACGGCGGCACGATCGGCCTGCGTGCGGGTCGCCGGCGACCTCGACTACTTGACCATCGATGAATTGGTCGACACCGCAACGCAATTACTGGCCCAACAGGCCGACCTGGCGAATCTGCATCTCGATTTCGACAGGTTGACGTTTCTCGACTCGGCGGCCCTGTCCGGCCTGTTTCTCATCTCCCGTCGCACCGCGCAAGCAGGTGTCCGACTTCATCTCGACCACCGACCGCCTATCTTGGAACGGGTCTTGCACGTCACCGGACTGTTCGGCCACTTCGTTTCGTGACCCGGGCCATCCGTGATCAGTCATTGCGGGGTAATGATTTTCGCGACTTGCTCGGCTACCGCCGCCCGAAGGTCGGCATCGCTGAGGTCGTTTAGCCCGAACGCCACCCGCAACGTCGGGGCCATCAGTCCCCACCCGAATTGCAGGGCCATCCCGTGCGCGGCCAATAGCCGTGCCTGGCGCTCATCGCTGTGGCCGGAGCGCACCTCATCCAGGAACCGCTCCATCCCGGGGAAGCGCTGCTGAAGTTCTTCGACGGGGAATCCGTCGAGCATCGAGCGCACCATGACGCGTGCCTGAAGTTCGTGCACAGCCTCTAGTTGCTGTGGTGACGCCCCCGAATCTCGCAGCGCCGCCCCGGAATCGGCGAGATGCTGCAGAGTCGCGGCCAGCAGTTGGCGTTTACTTCCGAAATGGCGATGCAGCAGACCGTGGTTCACCCCGGCGCGTGCGGCGACCTCACGAATCGACGTTGCAGCAGGACCCCGCTGCGCGAACAGCTCACTGGCCGCTTCCAACACAGCAGCTACCACCTCGTCCTTGCCCAGTGGTTTCGCGGTGATCGCAACCGTTGCCTCCGATGTAGCCATGTGTGTACAGTAGCGGACGAACCGCCGTGTAGACAGCCGCCTACACCGGTAAGACTCGAAGGGGACGGACATGAGCAGTGATCTTCGTGTGGTGAAGCTCAGCGAGAACATCGGTGCGCGCGTCGACGGAATGCGACTCGGCGAGCTCGATGCCGAAACCGCGGCCGCGATCAATCAGACGCTCGCGCAGCACAAGGTGGTGTTCTTCCGCGGTCAGGATCACCTCGACGACGAATCGCACTTCGCCTTCGCGCAGAGCCTGGGTGTCCCTACGACTCCGCACCCCACCCTGAAATTCGAAGGAAGTCGGGTCATGCGACTGGAGTCTTTCGATGGCCAAGGCGCCAACCAGTGGCACACCGACGTCACCTTTGTCGACCGGGTGCCGAAAGCGTCCATCCTGCGAGCCGTCGAACTGCCTGCCTACGGCGGTACCACCACCTGGGCCTCGACGGTGGCCGCCTACGGGCAATTGCCCGAGCCCCTGCAGCGGCTCGCCGACAGCCTGTGGGCGATGCACAGCAACGAGTTCGACTATGCCCAAATCGATCCCGCCAAGCTGGCGGCGTTGCAGGCCAACCCCGACGCGGTGTTGAAGTACGCCGCCGAATTCCACTCGGCGCATTTCGAAACGCACCATCCGGTGGTGCGGGTGCATCCCGAGACCGGCGAACGATCGCTGCTGCTCGGCAACTTCGTCAAGCGCATTCTCGGGGTAACCGGCAGCGAGTCACGGGCCCTGTTCCGGATCTTCCAGGACCGTATTACCTGGCTGGAGAACACGATTCGATGGAACTGGGAACTCGGCGACGTCGCGATGTGGGACAACCGCGCGACCCAGCACTACGCCGTCTCTGACTACGGAAAGCAGCCCCGCAGGATGCATCGGATCACGCTGGCCGGCGACATCCCGGTCAGCGTGCACGGTGAACAGAGCCGGGTAATCTCCGGCGACGCCGCCGAATACTCCGTGATCGATAGTCCAACACCGCGCGTGGCCTAGGCCACCCCATCGTGCATCGGGCTGGTCAGGGCTGCAGCAGTCGCACGCCGAGGCGGTCTCCGGCGCGGGTCATCAACGCCAACGGGGCGGTCATCGTGTTGATCAGGCGGCCGCGTAACTTGCTTCTGCGTCGGCCTAGCCCGCCGCCAATTTGGCGCATCGCGGCGGTGGTCGCGGGCAATGGCCGGAAAAACACGGTCATCTCCTCGATTAGGCCGTCGTCGCGCAGCTTCAGGTAATCGCAAAACTGGATCCGCAGGCGGTCCACGCGCGCGTGTCCGATGAGGACCGCGGCCCGGTCGCCGTGCAGCTCGTCCGTATAGGTGAGATCTTGTAGCACCTCGAGGATTACGGTTATGAGCTTGTCGAGCTGGTCGCGGCCTTCGAACGCTAAGTTGTCCGTGAATGGGGAGCGGAGGACCGCATTCTCGGCGAACGACTCCATCACGGCGCCGTGGGCGCGAGCTTCCATTGCGACCCGAAGCGGGAGCTTTGTGCCTATCACGACCACTCCACCTCCGTGCGGCCATCGACGTGCGGACCGGTCAGGTTGACATGTTACCGTGACTTATATGTCGTCCGCAACGCTGAATCCGTCGGACTACGTCGTTCTAGGGATGACCGGCCTCGGCGCCTGCTCTGGCTACGAGATCAAGCGAACCGTCGAGCTCTCAATTCGGTTCTTCTGGACGATCTCGCCGGCGCAGGTCTACCCGAGCCTGGCGAAGCTCGAGCAGGCTGGTCTGCTGACCGGCCGCGACGAGCCTCAGGGCAACCGACCGCGTCGGGTGTACGAGCGCACTCGCGAGGGCACGCGAGCACTCCGCGATTGGCTCACTAGCTCCGCGGCGATGCCGTTCGAGTTACGAGACATCGGCATGGTGAAGCTGTTTTTCGCTGACGCACTCGACCCGGCCGCCGCCTCCCAACTGCTCGCGCAGGTCCGGTCGCGCAGCGAAGGACGCGCCGCGACCCTGCAGGCCATCCGTCCGGATGCCGAGGAGGCCGCTCGCGCGGGCAACAACCACCCGCTGCTCACGCTCGAGATGGGGATCGCCTACCACGAAGCAATCGTCGACGTCTGCCGTCGGTACGAACGAGCCAGCCCGACAGAACAATCAGCGACTTAGGTCCCGCCGCCCGCCGTCCCCGGGCTGATCGGCATGCGATTCGGCTGCAATGTTTGCATTACGTGCAACGATGGGCGTGTGGGCATTCATCTGGGTCTGCGCGAGCGCCGTCGGCGTCAGACCAGCGCGGACATCCGCGACGCCGCGGTACGCCTGGCGCGCGAACGCGGCTTCGACAAGGTCACCATCGAAGCGATCTGCGCCGAAGCCGGCATCTCATCGCGCACGTTCTTCAACTACTTCCCGAACAAAGAATCGGCGATCGCCTACGGCCCGTCTGACATACCGCCTGAGCTGGTCGCCGATTTCGTCGCGGCCGGACCGGCCTCCTACTCGGTTGTCCTGGCAGAGTTGATCACTCTGGCGGCGCATCATCTCCGCGACATGCCCCCGGCGCGCGAACAGGCCGAAACCATGCTCGAACTTGCCAAGACGACTCCGGCGGTGTTGTCGGCGTTCCTCGCCGATCTAGAGCGGTTTCAAAACCACTTGACCGACATCGTCGTCCGCCGCCAGAAAATGCGGCCTGACAACGAGATGGCCGTATTGATATCCGCGCTGGCCTTGACGGCCATCCGTTCCGGCATCGAGAGCTGGACCAGCGGCAAGCCCAAGGATGCGGAAGATACACCGATGCCCTACGTCGAGCGCGCTGCCGCGTTGGTCAACAGCATCTTCACGACGTGACCTGAAACACCGTAATCTAATGTTGCAGATTCTGCAAAATATGCACATTATGTAGTATGGCCTGTCTGCGGTACTTGACAACGTGTCCGCTGGGCAAGGCACCTGTAAATCGAGGCTCGTTGTAGGGCAAGGCAACTCGTGGCACGCACCTGCTCGGCGACCAAGAAGGGAGTTACCTAGGTGCCCGTATCGAAGGTCGTCCGCAACGCGTGGTTGCCGCTGTTGATCGTGGCGGTCCTAGTGGTCGGCGGGTTCACCGTGGCCCGGGTCAAGTCGTTCTTCGGCGCCGAGAACGCCGCCGGCACGACTACCGCACGGGTGGACGACTCCAAACCGTTCAAGCCCAAAGTCGTCAAGTACGAGATCTTCGGCTCGGCGCCGCGCGCCAACGTCAACTACTTGGACTTGAGCGCCGAGCCGCGGCGGATCGACGCAGCGGTGCTGCCCTGGACGTTGGTCCTCAGTACGACCGCCCCCTCGGTGTTCCCGAACCTCTCGGCACAAAGCGACGGTGATTACCTCGGTTGCCGTATCACGATCGATAACGAGATCAAGGCCGAGAAAATATCCAACGGCGTGCACGCCCTGACCTTCTGCTTGGTGAAATCAGCATGAGCACACGCTTCGACGAGGCCCGAACCGACGCCATCCCCGTCGCCAAACACGCGGCGCGGCCAGCGATTCCGCGTCTCATCCGCACGTTTGCCGTACCCATCATCCTGGGCTGGATCGCGATCATCGTGGTGCTAAACACCGTTGTCCCGCAGCTCGACATCGTCGGGCAGATGCGCTCGGTGTCGATGAGCCCCGACGACGCGCAATCGGTCATCGCGACCAAGCACGTGGGTGAGGTATTCGGCGAGTACAAGTCGAACAGCTCGGTGATGATCGTTCTGGAGGGCCAAAATCCGCTCGGGAACGAGGCACACGCGTACTACGACCAGATCGTCAAAAAGCTCGACGCCGACACCAAACACGTTGAACACGTTCAGGACCTGTGGAGCGACCCGCTGACCGGAGCGGGCGCCCAGAGTAACGACGCCAAGGCCGCCTACGTCCAGGTCTACCTCGCCGGTAACCAGGGTGAAGCGCTGGCCAACGAATCGGTCGAGGCCGTCCAACAGATCGTCAAAAGCGTGCCCGCCCCCACGGGGGTCAAGGCCTACGTGACCGGACCTGCCGCACTGTCGGCCGATCAACACATCGCCGGTGACCGCAGCCTGCAAGTGATCGAAACCGTCACGTTCCTAGTCATCATTTCAATGCTGCTACTGGTCTACCGGTCGATCATCACGATGCTGCTCACATTGGTGATGGTCGTTCTCGAGCTCGCTGCTGCCCGCGGAATGGTCGCCTTCCTCGGCTACTACAAGATCATCGGGCTTTCCACGTTCGCGACGAACCTGTTGGTCACGTTGGCGATCGCGGCCGCCACCGACTATGCGATCTTTCTGATAGGCCGCTATCAGGAAGCCCGCGGCACAGGCGAGTCCCGAGAAGACGCGTACTACAACATGTTTGGCGGCACCGCTCACGTTGTGCTCGGGTCGGGCATGACAATCGCCGGCGCGACGTTCTGCCTGCACTTCACCAACCTGCCCTACTTCCAGACGCTGGGTATCCCATTGGCCATCGGCATGGTGGTCGTCGTCGCGGCGGCATTGACGCTCGGCCCCGCGGTGATCTCGGTGGCAACGCGCTTCCGGCGGACACTCGAGCCCCAGCGGACGCAGCGCATCCGCGGCTGGCGCAAGATCGGTGCGGTCGTCGTCCGATGGCCCGGTCCGATCCTGATCATGACGATCGGGGTGGCGCTTGTCGGCCTGCTCGCCCTGCCCGGTTACCGGACCAACTACAACGACCGCAGATACTTGCCCGCCGATCTGCCGGCGAACGCCGGCTACGCGGCCGCGGATCGGCACTTCTCCCAGGCGCGGATGAATCCCGAGCTGTTGATGATCGAAAGTGACCATGACCTCCGCAATTCCGCGGATTTCCTGGTCATCGACAAAATCGCCAAGGCGATCTTCCGGGTGCCCGGAATCGGTCGCGTGCAAGCGATCACGCGGCCGCAGGGCACACCGATCGAGCACACTTCGATCCCGTTTCAGATCAGCATGCAAGCCGTCAGCCAGCAGATGAACCAGAAATACCAACAAGATCAGATGGCTGACATGCTCAAGCAGGCCGACGAGATGCAGACCACGATCGACAGCATGGTGAAGATGGAAAGTCTGACCCAGCAGATGACGAACGATATGCACGCCATGGTCAAAAAGATGCACGAGATGACCATCGATGTCGCCGAATTACGTGATCATATGGCCGATTTCGAAGACTTCTTCCGGCCTATTCGCAGCTACTTCTACTGGGAGAAGCACTGCTTCGATATCCCGGTGTGCTGGTCTCTGCGGTCCGTTTTCGATGGCCTCGACGGCATCGACACGATGACCGACGACATCCAGAGCCTGCTGCCGATCATGGATCACCTCGACACGGTGATGCCCCAGCTGACCGCGTTGATGCCCAGCATGATCGCGAATATGAAAAACATGAAGACGACGATGCTGACGATGTACTCGACCCAGAAAGGTCTGCAGGACCAGCAGACGGAGGCGCAAAAAAACTCGAGCGCGATGGGCAAGGCATTTGACGCGTCCAAGAACGACGACTCGTTCTACCTCCCTCCGGAGACGTTCAACAACGCCGAGTTCAAGCGCGGTATGAAGAATTTCCTTTCCCCCGACGGCCACGCTGTCCGGTTCATCATCAGCCACCAGGGCGATCCGATGACAGCGGAAGGGATTTCGCATATCGACGCGATCAAAAAGGCAGCGACCGAAGCGCTCAAGGGCACCCCGCTGGAGGGCTCGAAGATCTACCTCGGGGGCACCGCGGCCACCTTCAAGGACATGCACGACGGCAGCGACTATGACCTGTTGATCGCCGGAATCGCCTCGCTTTGCCTGATTTTCATCATCATGCTGATCATCACACGAAGTGTGGTGGCGTCGGCGGTGATCGTGGGCACGGTGGTGCTCTCGCTGGGTGCGTCGTTCGGGCTTTCGGTACTGATCTGGCAGCACCTGATCGGCATCGAACTGCACTGGATGGTGCTGGCGATGTCGGTCATCATCCTGCTGGCGGTCGGCGCCGACTACAACCTGCTGTTGGTGTCGCGATTCAAAGAGGAGATCCACGCCGGCTTGAATACCGGCATCATCCGGTCGATGGGCGGCACCGGTTCGGTCGTCACCTCGGCCGGGTTGGTGTTCGCCTTCACGATGATGACGATGGCGGTCAGTCAGCTCACGGTCATCGGCCAGGTCGGCACCACGATCGGCCTCGGGCTGCTTTTCGACACCCTGGTCGTCCGGTCGCTGATGACGCCCTCGATTGCCGCGCTGCTGGGCAAGTGGTTCTGGTGGCCACAGATCGTGCGGCAACGGCCGGTGCCCTCACCGTGGCCGAAGCCGAGGCGGCAGGCCGAGTCTTCGAACGCCGACGCGGTGCTGAGTAGTCGGTAATTGCGGCGCTCCGCCGTATGGCCGGTTATCGATATAACTAGGCGCATTATCGAAAGCGCACCTCAGACGTACGGTTTCCCTATGACCAAGACATCACGCTGGGGCATCGCCCTGATCATCGGCGCCTGCTTGCTCATCCAGACCGCACCGCCGATTCAGGCAGACGGGTGCTGCGACGATCCTGCGCCACCGCCATGGCTCGGAGCGATTCAGCAGCGAGACCCGCAATTCGCCGACTCGTACGCGGCGATGCGTGAGCGCATCCTGAAGGACGGCGCCATTCCGGCCAAGTACAAGCTGCTCATCGGCATGGTCACCGACGCGATCGCCGCGCACCCGGACGGCGTGAAGACGCTGGCCGACAGCGCTCGCGCCGCCGGCGCCTCGGAAGCCGAGGTCACCGAGGCGGTCGAGGTCGGATATCTCTATGGCGGCACCGCGGCGCTCGTGATGGGCGTCAACGCATTCGGGAGGTAACCACGCTACGGCTGAATGGCCGCGGTCAAGAGCCGATCAGTTGCCGCAGGAACGCCCGCGTCCTGTCTCGGTCTTCGGGTGACGGGTCGAACGGAATCGCGACGTACTCGTCGACGCCCGCGGCGCGCACCTCGTCGAGGCGGTCGCGCACGGTGGCCTCGTCACCGATCAGCGCGGCGTCTTCCGGTCCCGCATAACCTTCGCGATCCAACATCGCGCGATAGGAGGGTAAGTGGCCGTACATCGCGAACTCCTCGGCCGCCCGTGCACGTACCGTGGCCACGTCGTCGGTGACGGCGATGGGCAGGGATGCGGCGACGCTGACGGCGCCATCGGGGCGTCCGGCCTCGGCGGCCGCGCTGCGCATCGTGGGTCCGATGTGCTCCTTGAGCGTCTTCGGTCCGGTCATCCAGGTGAGGGTTCCGGCGGTGCGCCGGCCGGCGAGCTTAAGCATCTGCGGACCCAGTGCCGCGACGTACACCTCGGGCGTGGGCGCGCCGGAAATCTGGAGCGCGCCCCTGGTTGTCAACATCTCGCCGGTCGCATTGACCTGTTCCCCGGCCAGCAGCGGAAGCAGCCCATCGAGGTACTCGCTCAAGCGTCGTACCGACCGGTCCCAGGAGATTCCCCACATTCCCTCGGTCACGGCGCGGTGGGTGACTCCGACACCGAGGGTGAACCGCCCGCCGGCGATCTGGTTGAGCGTCAACGCCCGCTGCGCCATCAGCATCGGGTGCTGGTTCTGGATCGGCACGACGCCGCTGCCGACCTTGATGTCGCTCACCTCGTGCATCGCGGCGGCCAGCACGGTGAGGAGATCGACGTCGTAGGGCATCTGCGTCATCCAGACCCGCGCGAACCCGTCGTCGCGGGCTTGGGTCAGCTCACGGATACAGCTGTCGAGAGGCGACTTGTTGGACAGGTTGGCAATCAAACTGATCAGCACGAAAGGCAAGCCTAGCCGCTAAGCCTCATTGATCTGGCGGCGCGGTCAGGCGGTCGTATCGCGGATCGGTGCGGTCGCGGCTCGGTCGCCAGTAAAGGGCGTCATCGTCTGCGGGAATGGTGGCATCGGGCACCACCCTGCGGTAGGCGAGCTTCCATGCATTGTCTGTTCGCTGGAAGTAGTCGATATAGCGGCCATATCCGACGGTGATGTGGTCATCGATCAGGGCGTGCATGACGAAAAATGTTTCGCCCCAGGCCTCGTCACCGTCGACATCGAACACGGACTGACCCAGCAGGTGGTGCATGGTCAGCTGCCCCGCCCGACCGGCGGGCGCGCAGATCATCTCGGCGAACTCCGGACCAGACCCCTTGAAGACGCCGTGGTCGTCGTAGGAGTCCGTGGTGTAGCAGTCGATGATGGCGTCCTTGTCGGCCCGGTCGACGGCCGCGGATAGTTTCGCGACGAGTTCGGTCAGGGCGCACTTGTCGATCCAGGCCTGTACCCCGGCGGCGCTGGTCATGGTGCCAAGCTACGCGCCGCCGCCGGGGTACGGTAACCGATCATGGCACGTGTTGAGGGCAAGGTGGTGCTGGTCACCGGCGGGGCGCGGGGGATGGGCGAGGCTCATGCCGAGGCGCTAATTGCTGAGGGCGCGCGAGTGGTGATCGGGGACATCCTCGACGAAGCGGGTCGCGACGTCGCTGAAAAGCTGGGTGACGCAGCCATTTTCGCCCATTTGGACGTGACCGATCCGGCCCAATGGGACGATGCCGTCGCCGCCTCGTTGCAGAGCTTCGGTCGTCTGGATGCGCTGGTGAACAACGCGGGAATCGTCAAGGTGGGCCCGTTGCGGGGTTCATCGCTGTCCGACTGGCAGCAGGTGTTGGATGTCAACCTCACCGGCGCCTATCTGGGCATGCGCGCGGCCGTCGAGCCGATGATCACCGCCGGCGGCGGTTCCATCGTCAACGTGTCATCGGTTGAGGGGCTGGCCGGCAGCGCACATCTGCACGCCTACGTCGCCGCCAAGTTCGGATTGCGTGGCGTCACCAAATCCGCCGCAGTGGAGTTGGCGCGCTACAACATTCGGGTCAACTCGATCCATCCGGGCTTGGTGCACACGCCGTTGAGCCAGGGTGTCACCGAGGAGTTCATGGCGCCGATCCCGATGCGCCGAGGTGCGTCTCCGGCCGAGATCTCCACGTTCGTGGTGTTCCTCGTCAGCGACGAGTCGTCCTACGCAACCGGCTCGGAATTCGTTATCGACGGCGGATTGACGGGGTACGTGCCGGTCAAGATCTAGGCCATTGCAATCAGGCTGATTCGCACGGCTGTCTTGCCGCGGTTCGGTCGTTAAGCTCCCAAAACCCGGGTAATCGGCAACTTCGGCGATTCCGGTTCGAGGAAATGGAGCGCAATGACAGAGCCCACGCGGCCATCAACGTGGCCCCGCGGACTTCGTTTTTCCGTTCCCAGGCTCAATATCCTCGGCGTCGTCGCCATTGTCGTCGCGGCGACCCTGATCACGGTGCACAACCTGCACCACGACAATTCGCCGAACCAGATTCTCAACGTCTCCTACGATCCGACCCGCGAACTGTATGCCGCGCTCGACAAGACCTTTGTCGACCAATACCGGCAGCAGACTGGCGTCACGCTAGAAGTCAAGCAGTCGCACGGTGGTTCGGGACGACAGGCAGCCGAAGTCATCAATGGCCATGAGAAGGCCGACGTCGTCTCGCTGGCATTGCCGAGTGACGTTGACGCGCTGCGCAAGCGCGGACTCATCGCACCCGACTGGCAAAAACGTCTGCCGAACCATTCTGTCCCTTACACGTCAACGATTGTGTTCGTCGTCCATAAGGACAATCCATTAGGGATCCACGACTGGCCCGATCTCATCAAAGACGACGTCGAGATCGTGTCACCCAATCCGCGCACCTCGGGCAACGGAAAGTTGAGTGTTCTCGCAGCCTGGGGTTCGGTCACGACGCGCGGTGGCAGCGACCAACAGGCTGCTGACTACGTCAGAGCACTGCTGAGCCACGTCAAGGTCGCCGACACCGGAGCGCGCGGCGCCGCCATTTCCTACTCGGTGGAAAAGATCGGCGACGTGCACTTGACCTGGGAGAACGAAGCCCTACGGGAAGTCGCGGAGAACAAGGACGAATTCGAAATCGTTTATCCGCCAGTCAGTATCCTCGCCGAGCCTGCTGTCGCCTGGGTCGATGCGAACCTCAAAGACAAGCGCATCGCGTCCTACGCCAAGTCCTACCTTGAATACCTCTACACCGACGCCGCGCAGGAGACCGCGGCTCAGTACGGCTACCGTCCGCTGAAGCCGGAGATCTTGGCTAAGCATGCGGATCGGCTGCCTCCGATAAATCTGTTCCCCATCACCGCGATCGCGAAAAGCTGGTACGACGCGCAGGAGAAGTTCTTCGGCAGCAACGGCATCTACGACGTGGTCTCGTCGGCTCCGGTCAGAGTCGCGTCTGCACACCCGCGGCGAAGGACAAAGACGCCATGAGCATCGTCGACAATCTGAAAAGCCTGAACTACGACGGAGAGAAAGCGCGCCGCGACCTGATCGCCGGGCTCACCGTCGCGGCAGTGTCGCTGCCCCAGGGCATCACTTACGCGCTGGTCGCCGGCGTCGACCCGAAATTCGGCGTGTACTCGGCGATCGTGGTGACCTTCGTCGCTTCGGTTTTCGGCTCGTCCTCACATCTGATCAACGGGCCGACGAGTGCGATATCGCTTCTCGTGTTCAGCTCGTTGGCGTTCCTGGACCCAGAGAATCGCACCGTGCTGTTCGAGGCGCTCTTCTTGCTCGGCGTTCTCGTCGGCACGTTCCAGATTCTGATTGCCGTGTTCAAGCTCGGCGACCTAACCCGGTACATTTCCGAATCGGTCATCCTCGGATTCCTCTTGGCCGCAGCGATTCTGATCGCCGTGGGTCAGCTCGGTAATGCGTTGGGGGTGAAGGACCAGGGCAACGGGCGGCAGTCGGTGCTGAAACGTACCTACCTCACGCTGTTCCACGGTGACGCGTTCAACTACCGCGCGCTGATCATCAGCACCGCGACGGTGGTGCTGGCCATCGTCCTGCGCCGGTTGGTCAAACGCTTCGGGCTGCCACAGCTGGACCTGCTGGCGGTGCTGATCATTGCTGCCCTGATCGCTTACTTCGCCAGTTGGTCGACCGAAGACCACACCGGTAACACCGCGGTGATCCTGACCGCCAAGATCCCGCAAGGTCTGCCGCTGCCACACATCCCGTCCGTGCAAATCGGCGAAATAGGCCAGCTGGCGCCAGGCGCTTTGGCCATCGCGTTCATCGGACTGCTCGAGGCGCTGTCGATCGCCAAAGCCATCGCCTATCAGAGTGGGCAGAAGATTGACTACAACCGGCAGATCATCGCGGAGGGCCTGGCGAACCTTACCGGCGGCTTCTTCCAGGCGGTGCCGGGCTCGGGTTCGGTGACGCGCTCGCCGATCAATTTTCAGGCCGGCGCGGTGACCCGGTTTTCCGGTGTCGTCGCCTCGATAACTGTGGCGGTGGCGGTACTGCTGTTCGCGCCGCTGTTCCACTACATGCCGCGTGCCGCGCTAGCCGGACTACTGTTGATCACCGCCGCACGACTGATCGACGTCAAGCGGCTCAGCTACGCAGTGCGGGCCTCCCGTTACGACGCGGGGCTGGTCATCATCACCGCGCTCACCGGAGTGCTGATCGACTTGGATACCGCGGTGTTGCTCGGAGTTGCACTGTCAATCCTGCTGTTCGTGCCGCGCGCGGCGAAGCTCAAGGCGCGGGAGTTGGTGGTGGCCCCCGAACGGGTGGTCCGAGAGAGGGTGCCCGGCGATCCCGCCGATCCGTCGATCATCATCTTTGATTTCGAAGGCGAGCTCTTCTTCGGTGCCGCACCCGAACTCGAGCAATATCTGGAATCGTTGGGCGAACGGATCAGGCAAGACGAAATCAAGTTCCTCGTGCTGCGGCTCAAGCGGGTGCGCCATCCCGACGCTGTTGTCATTGAGCGAATCGAGAAGTTCGTGCGGGAGGAAACCGACCGCGGTGTGACCGTCCTCCTCGCGGGTGTGCAACCCGACCTGTGGACCCTGCTGAAGAACGTCGGCTTCAACGAATGGTTCCCGTCCGAGCGCGTCTTCCCCGAAGAGGACGAGGAATTCTCGGCAACGCTGAAGGCTGTCCGCTACGCCCATGCCCTACGCGGTTTCGACGAGTCGCACGCACCGATTGCCGCGGCTGCAATCGCCAACAACGGCGATGCCAAGCACTATTACTATTTGGTGTGAACCATTTAGTCTGAACCGCAACACCGTTAGAAGTAGAACCCGGCGTACGGTGCGTCCCGTACCGCAAACAATTGGTCTGCCACGTCGAGCACCGCGGGATCGTCGGCGCGGACCAAACCGGCGGCAGCGAGGCTGCGCCAGGCTGCGCCGCCCAGCAGAACGGCGGAGAGTGCCTCAACGTCGACCTGAAGCTCGGGACGCCGCTCGGTCTGTACGGCACCGTCGCCCGTGATGGATAGGCTGACTGAATTGTCTGGCAGCAGCGGGTCATTGACCGCGATGGTGATCGCGCCGTCGCCCTGGTATTCCCTTGCTGTCAGGGCCTTTGGGACATCGATGATGCGGAGCCATGTTTCGTCGTGCACGGCGGTGACCCGCGCGGCCCGTCGATCGGTAAGTAGCCAGGGCAGCGGATCGTCGACCGGCAACATCCAGAACATCACGCGGTCAATAAGATCTAGCTCAAGCAGAAAACGCAGCAGCCCAAGATAAGCCGCCATCGTGGGGGCGAAGAAATCCTCGACAACGATCGTGCGCTGATCGCTGACGAACCACGTCTGGGTGTCGATAGGACGGTAACGGGCGAAACCCGTTTCGGATCCCGGCTTGCCGTGCACCGCGATATACGAAGCCCCCGAAGCGGATTCGCTACGCAGCCGCAGGCCCTTCCACCAGACCGCGGGGCGGTCAATGGTCCCCGGCCGAGCCGATCGATTCTCGGCATAGATTCGGGGCAGGACATCCCATGCTTTCGCCGGGTCGATCAATCGCACCGGGCCACCGGTCCCGACGTCCGGGCGTAGCGCCGCGCGTGCTTTCTGAACCTCCACGGTTTGTGACGAGCTCGCTACCCCGTAGCCGTACCGCTCGTAGATCGTTGCCTCCGAAGCCCGTAACGTCGCGACCACCTCGCCCCGTGCGGCGATGTCGCGCAGCTGGTGGTGTATCAGCTCGGTGGCGATCCCCTTTCGGGTAAACGACGGCAGCACCCCAATGTGTGTGACGGCGGCGTGGCCCACTACCGCGCCGCCGGGCAGGGTCAGGCCACTGGTCACGGCGTCGGCGGTGCCGACGAGTTGTCCGTCGGCGAATGCCCCGACGGTACGGCCGGCTTCGAGCAACGTGGCGATCTGGCCGGGCGCCAGGTTCGGCACCGGTGGGAATCCCACCATGGCGGTGCGAAACAGGTTAGCCGCGGCGATGAGGTCGTCCTCAGCGTCGAGAACGCGGATCTCGGTGGTCATGTGCCCATCATGTCGCGGAACGGCTTGACGTCAGCGGCCAGCCGGCCGTGCTCAAAGTGTAGGAAAATCCCTGATTCAATCGGCCGGACCGCCGCCTAGCGTTGGCCGTTGATCCCGACGACGTGGGCCACTGAGGGGATGTTCCATTGCGGCGACGTGACGTTATTGCCTTTGGGATGATTCGGCAAACTTGCCGGACCCAATAGGATGTGGGCTGCGCTAGATGGAGACTGGTCTGTTCCTGGGGTTTACCGACTTCGAGAGCTGTCGGCTGTTCGGATCCCCGTTGGCACTGGCAACGGTTTTAAACCCGTGTTCATCTCATCACCGCGCTTTTTGATCGAATGGACCTACACGTCCACCATCTGAAGAGAGCAACCCTATGGACCCACAGGACGAGCAGGATGCTGCCGCCCCGCCTGCGGACACCGAGCCTGAGCCGACGCTGATCATCGCCGGCGGGCTGGGGGTTGACGGCGAGCACGGGCCGCTTTTCTCGGACATCGATCTCGCGCTCACGCCGGGCTTCCACGCGATTCAAATGCCCGGAGGACCCGGGCAGACAACTTTGCTCTTGACGCTGG
>Ga0209656_10000379_pt1 | contig 29249 bp, 34 predicted proteins | sample BogFormECP12_OM2_FD_188239 | JGI IMG/M metagenome (GOLD analysis project Ga0209656, IMG submission 188239) | Bog forest soil microbial communities from Calvert Island, British Columbia, Canada - ECP12_OM2 (SPAdes) (version 2) | ecosystem: Environmental > Aquatic > Freshwater > Wetlands > Bog ...
GGCCGAACTCGACACCAACTCCTACCCGCCAGGAGCCAAGGTATCAAACAAACAGATTGAAGAAATAAATATTCGTCCCGACTCGTTCCACGGAGAATGGAACTATACAATTCGTCCAAATACATGAGATATTTGATACACTTATTTCATGACTGGCCCTTAAATCGGTTCCGATGCCGCCCAGCGTGGCTATCGCCCCAGGATCGACAAACAGTGCGCTGTCGCGCAGGTGATCATTGAGCTGCTCGTGGGTGAAGCCGGCCGTCGCTTCGAGGTCCTCCGTGTTGACCTGTAAGCCCCGAAGGTTGCACGGCATCTTGGATTTTGGCTTCTGCGACGCCGAAGGTTACTCCGAACGGCTAATTGACTGCAGCACTCTGATAGGAAAAGGTCCCACTTTGATTGAGCGAGATCGAACACATAAAGGCCGCACTGATTCCAGCACATTTATCGTGCGAAGTGAGAAGAACGAAATGACTTTGATTATGCTAAAGAAAACCCTACTAACCCTGACGGCCATCGCCAGCCTGATAATGGCGAAAGACGCTCACGCATTTGACGTCTCCGTAACGGACCCAAATGCGGTAGCGATTACGAGCATGCCTTATAACATTACTCAGTCCGGGCACTACTATCTGGCTAATGACATCATTCTTCCACCCCAACCCGGCTGGCAAATAACGATTAGCGCTCATAACGTAGTCCTGGATCTGAATAATCACATGATTGTTGGATTGGGAGGATTAAATAGCTATGGCATACTGATCAACGGGCAAGAGAATGTCACCGTCAAGGACGGATTCTTGAACGACGGCGGATTCGCGATCGCGGTCTATCTGAACAACTGTCACGCGTGTACGGTCACCGGTATTCAGGCGCTAACGAAGGGCGAGGTGCCTATCACCGACAACGACGGGACAGACAACCATATTGTAAACTGCGATGTGGGTTTAGCCAGTCCGATCACTTTTGGCATCTGGCTGATCAACTGCGGCGGAGACCGCGTGGAAGGTAACCAGATCCGCGGTGCTCAATCGGGTATCGTTAGCGCTCCGAGCCAAGGTAACATTATCCGTAATAACAACATCTCTAGCAGCGGTGGCGGGACAACCAGCATACAGACAACTTATGGACTGTACCTATCGCCCGGTGACGTCCACTCCGGTAACACGTTCGCTGGCAGCGTTGCAAATCAGATAATCGGCGGACAGCACGCAACGGACTAAACTGAAGCAATCAACCGTTCCCCCCGGAACGTCCAACATGCAAACCCAGACCCCACAAGCCATTATGCTAATCCGCAACGGGGTCCGGCTGTTCTTGCGGCTCCGAGCCGAGCACGACGTGTCGATGCGGAAGTGTTGTGTGCGTTATCGCGGATAATAGCCGCGCTGGGTCCTAATAGTAGTAGTAAAATTCTGGTTTGCTCCCTCAGCCGCAATCCAGTTTTTTCGAATGAAATCGATGCACTCCTGATCGACCAGCGGTAATCCACAGCTTTTCAGCAACTGAACGTCTACGATTTTGCCGTCCTGTATCACAACATTAAATCGCGAAACAAATATCTTACCTTCTGATACCGGGTCGGCCCTATCCAATTCTTGCACCGCACCCCAGGATAAGTGGACCTGTGGACTCCGGATTATCGGGCTATTCACGCGGACCTTTACCGATTTCACGCCAGAGAGGTCCCGCCTGTAGTGGTAAGTGTTCCACACCCAGTTGCTGACCGTTCGATCGACATCCGGAACACCACAACTTTCAGTGAATTCGACCTTGCTCAAATCTCCTCGAATGACCGTAACCTTGAGGAGGACGTAAACCGGTTTCGCCGGATCGGGGTGCAGGGTCTTGATCTCCTCATACTGCTCGCTAGATAGCGGCGGAACAACCTCTTTCTTATACCGGGTGGCCGCATTCAAAGCCGGTGCAAATTGAAAGAGACCCTAGGTAAATAAGATTGCCACGAGGGAACGAATAATCGCCATGCTCGACGCCCTTCTTACTTCCGCCTGTGTAAAAGTGGCGATAACGCCGTTATTCTCCTGATTGATAACAGGCATGTAGCGCTCCGTACTTTGCTTTCCGACATTCACAATATGGGCACAACGCCGACGTTAATTCTAGTACAAACAGGAAATATAACCCGAATGGGTAAGTTAACGTTTCAGAAAGCCTCGCGAGCACCTTTGAGGAGCTGTGTGGACTGCAGGCGTGCAAGTGCCGGCCTTTGCGGAGCTCATTATAGGAACGCCGAAGGCGGCGTTTGCCGGACAGCGCCCGGAGATTCGCTGATTTCGAGCCGAGACACCTGATACCGACTGACTACCGAATTCGGATGTTACTCGGTGAGACATCCAGGAGGTGGCCGCTCTGAAATCGAGGTTGATTAGATACTTAAGGGACAGAGGTGCCGATCAGGACCAGATTTCACAAGTGTTTAAGATCCTGGCAGACATTGTGCCGGAATAGACGACAGTCCATCCGTTAAAGCGGCTACTCCATTCTTTCTCGCATTAAATATAATGGTTGCTGCGAGAACGGACCTGTTGCAACTTTTTGCGTTTAAACGTCTTCTGACGGAGATGGTAGAGCGATGATGAATTTTTGGGTCTGGAAGTTGAGAGAGGGCAAAATTGTTTCGTATTCTCCCAATGCGGAAGGTGTTTTGTGCTTTGCAGAGATTGCGTGTGAAAACATTCGCAAGGAATTCGGAGTTCGTGCATCAAACGAAGTTCTTTGTGAACTGGCGAATGGAAGAGTAGTTAACAGGGAATTACTTAGGGAAATAGCAAACAGTCTCTTCAGAGCTGGTAAAGGCAAATGTCGATTTCAGTTAAATCGTAGACTAAGTCATTTTCAGCGATATTTTTTTTAATTAAATCGAGACTGGAGTCGATTTTTTCAGTTAAATCGTAGACTACTCGTGGCGGCCAGAAAGGCAGTACAGTCTCTGGATTTCACTTAGTTAATGAATCCTTTTATCGTTTCAGTTCTCGCGCAACTTGGTCGACCAGGATGTAGGTCGAGCAGTCCCGATAGCAGTTCCTCCAGCTTGACAAGATTAGCGGCGGCGACGCGGTACAACCAACTGGACGTCAGTTCTCCCTCCAACGGTCTGGGTTGCTTATTTGGCTGAGCGGTTGTGCCGCTCTGTGTGACGCGAAGTCGTCCGGTGTCGGCCTCCAAGTCGCACTGGTCATCGGGAGGTTGTCGCCTCCTTCGCCGACGAGCCGTTTTGCTGCGCGCCTCTTCTACCAACCGGCGTTGCTGCAGGACCATAGCTACCAGCTTATTCTCGTCGACCTCTCTCTGGCTTTCGGCTTTCAGCCGGCGTACGGCTTCGTCATGCTCCCAGAGGCTGATCGGTGGCAGCGCGAGGTTGCGGTACGGAATCGGCCAGTAGTTATTCTGCTGATCCTGCCAATAGACTCGCGAAAGGTTACGGGGATCGTACTTGATAAGCTCACGCGTCTTGGAACGACCAGCCTGTGGGCTGAGGACGTTGTGCCAATAGTGCAGGTGAAACAGCCGAATGCCCGTCGCGTCGAATTTGACGACGTTCCACAGGCAGAAAGTCCAAGAAAAAGCGTTCCCCATCTTGCGGCTGACGCGCCGGTCGAGGCCGTTGAGCAAGGCCATGCTGCCAGGCCGCCGCTGGCGTCTGGTGCAAAGCCGAATGTAATGTGTGGTGGTAAACTCCCACAATCTCAAGCGCTAGCCAGCGCTCGAGTTCAAGTAAGGTCAGCGAAGCTGTCTTCTCAGGACGGTAACTTCCCTTCTTTGTCACACTGGCGAAGGTGGTGCCCGGCAGCAGATGGACTGCGCCCATGACCGTGCCGATGAGCCGTTCGATATGCCCGCCAAAGTGAGGCCGGCCGATCGGTCGGTAAAGCAGGTTGATCCCATACTCGCGTGTCCCCCGCTCGAGCGCCTCCGACTTGAATTCGGGAGCATTGTCGAGGTGCAGCAACTCAGGCAAGCCACATGCCGGCCAGGTCATCTCCAGTTCGCGATCGCAAAGCCAGAGATCCTTTGGGAGCACAGCCTGTGTAAGAGCCAGGGCAACGGACAGAATCGAGGGAGCATCGAGTGAGACGTAGAACCCGGTGACCATGCGGCTGCAGGTAAATCCGCTCGACCGCCGAGCGAACTAGCGTTTCAACTCCCTTACCTTTGCTGGAATTTAACCACTTCTCTTATGCAATCCCTCGGACTATCCCCTGGTTGTGCACAAGTTGTTAACAACCCCTTCCCTCGTATTCCGATGTTTCGCATCAAAGTGCCGTGGTGAACCCATGTCATCGAGCTTCCGTTTGAAAATAAGCATCTCAATGCGCTCGCGTGGAACATCCCATGCTCGACTGTGAATAACTTTTTCCTGACTGCCGGCCGTGTTGGTGCGCTTGCAGGAGGCGCAATGAAGCGCTTATATTTTTTTTTGCAGTTTTTGCGCCATGCCGATCCGCGCACACCGGACGAGTATCGTTCTTCGACCTGGCCCCGCTCGGATTTACTTAAGGCTTCCGCTTTACCGTGATATGCGGTTCCTTCAAATAAAGCGGCTCGATCGCAGGAACGAAACTTTCACGACATCCAATCAAATATTCCGCCGCCGGCCGTTCAATCTGGAGGTCATCGCAGCCCGGCACCGATCCCACCGCATACAGCGGCGCGTCACCTAACTTCGCCCGGATTTCCTGGAACTCCTCGACAGAGATCAGCTCAGGCCCGTGCGTTATCCGTTTCTCCTCAATGCTCGCGAAAAAAACCGCACTCAACCTCGCATCTCCGACGACATGATAGGAACCGGTCGGATACCCCAGAACTGACGGGCACCCGGACACCGCACACCCAAGCGCCGCCTGAATACCGATCGCAGTCGCGGCAGCGACGCGAAGTCCCGTATAAGATCCTGGACCGATCCCGACAACAATCTCGTCCGGAACACCAACCGCTGAAAAAGACTCTTGGATTGCTCCAGCCATATCGCCCGACCGGGCGAAATTCCGCCGGAACACGATCTCGCCATCGTCCGCCATCGCCAGGGTCCCCCGGTCGGTTGAATTCTCAATCAGAAGCGTTTTCACCAGACGATTTCCCTTAGATCGCATTTGGTCGCGACAAAACGAACTTTGATCGTGCCGGCCGGCAGTCGATCTTTAAATTTTTCACCCCACTCGATTGCGCAAATCCCCCCGGCTCTCAAATACTCATCCAGCCCGATCTCGTACAATTCCCGCTCATCCTGAAGCCGGTAAAAATCCATGTGAAACAGCGGCAGCCGTCCTCCTCGATACTCGTGCACAATCGTAAAGGTCGGACTGGTAACCTCACCGCTATACCCGAGCCCGATCGCAAGCCCTTTGACAAACTCGGTCTTTCCGGCGCCAAGATCCCCAACCAGACTCAACACCGTTCCAAGCGGCAATTCTTCAGCAAGCTTAGAGGCCAGTGACCGGGTCTGGTCAGGATCGCTCGAAAATTGACGCACTCCCGAAGTTTCGTTCATCGCCCGAAATGATCGTACCCTTTCTCGGTGAATTGTGTCCGGCCCTTCTCAACCAGCCGGCCGATCGCCGTAAGTCGCAGCTTCGGGAATTTCGCGCGCCACTCGGCTTCCAGCCGGGTTTTGACAGAGGAAGGAACCGCAAACAGAAGTTCGTAATCCTCCCCATCCCGCAGTCCGTTGCCGACGCTCACGCCATGATGCAGCGGCAGACTCGAAGAATCGACCTCGAATCCGAGCTTGCTTGCTGCCGCCAATCGCGGAAGATCGCTCGCCAACCCGTCACTCAAGTCCATCATGGCATGGATAGGAAATTGTGCCACGAGCCACAGGGCTTCGGCAAGACGCGGTCGGAATCGCAAATGCCTGCCATTAATCGATCCTCCCAACTTCCCGGTCACGTACAACCAATCTCCTTTCCGCCCTCCGGACCGCCCCACATATTTTCCGCCGGCGATCGATCCGGTCAGTGCAACCGATATAAAGAGCGGCCCTGGCGATTTCGCTGTCTCACCGCCGACAAGATTCACGCCATAGACCCTGGCAGCCGCTTCGAGACCGGAATAAACCCGTTTCAGCCAGGCGAATTCCACGTCAGGTCTGACCGCCAGCGTAACCAGCGCATCACGCGGTGTACCGCCCATCGCAGCTACGTCGCTGATCGGCCGGCACATAGCTTTCCAGCCGATTAATCTTGGATTCGCGTCACTCAAGAAATGAATCCCTTCGATGATGCAATCAGTCTTCAGCAACTGAAGACTCCCAGCAGTCTCCACCACCGCGCAATCGTCCCCCGGACGCACAACGACCCTGCCGTCCAAGCGAAGCGAGCGCGTCAACCGACTGACAACTGCATCCTCTCCGAGTTCACTCAGTTTCATTTACCCACAAAGAAAACTCCGACGAGCGTGATTGCGTTGAACAGCGAGTGCATGGCCATTGGCACCAGGAGCGAGCCCGTCAGTTCGTACGCAAATGTCAGCACGCACGCCAACAAAAAGAGCGGCAACAACGACGGCAGATGAAGGTGAACCAACGCAAACGCAACACCGGTTAAAGCAAGGGCCGGCAACGATCCTGCGAAGCGTTTGGTGACTCCGTACAGGAAACCGCGAAAGACGAACTCTTCCGCTAGCGGCGCGATCACAACCGCAAGCACGATAATCGGGATTTTTTTTGCAGGATCAGCAATTCCTTCAAACAGCTGTACGATCGGTTGCGAGTCGCTTTCCGAATTCAGATGAAGAAAACTTGAGACCAGCGCGCTGCTGGCAAAGATCAGCGGCAGCGCGACAACTAGTAGTCCGGCTCCCCAGAGAAACACCTTCAAAAAACTGAGCCGGTCGAACCCGAATAGATCTGCCGGGCGCATCCGGCGCAACAGGAACGAAAAAAGGATCGTTCCAACCACGAACAACCAGAATCCGAGCTGCACAAAAACCAGCAAGCCCGTATCGATCGTTCGCGGAATCACCTCTTCGCTTGCATGGAAGTTCTGAAAGCTTTGAACTGCAAAGATAGTCATGCAACCAAGAGCGAGATAGCCGTCAACGCGCCCAAACCGGTCCGCAATCACCTTCCCTCCTTCCCGTCCGTAGACGCGTCGGAATATTCGAAAATAGATCGCGCCGCTAAGCCCCACCAAAAACGAAAGAATCAAAAGAATAATAAAATGCATCACCGGTAAACCCGTAACCTACACGTGGCCCGCAAACGTTCAAAGAACGGCGCCCAGGCGGTACAGTAGCATACGCGTCCCGCGTGTATTCTGTTTGCCCGCAAAACTCACAATCGCGTGATCACTTAGGCAGCAGCGGCGTGGTGAATCTCAGTCTGCCGCGTGATTCAGCCTGTTCGCCAAACGGAATACACGCGGGACGCGTATGCTACAGTCCGCCAAGTTGACGGCTTGGCGCAGAAATCACGGTCTAAGGACGAGTACGATACAAAAATCCTAAAAAATCCTCCGTGTTCTCTCTGTCTCTGCGGTGAATCCCCGCTCCGTGTCCTCCTGTCTCCCCTCCGTGCTCTCCTCATTGCGGGTCGGTCAGGACCTGCTCAACCCCTTTTTGCATCGCTCGAATTGCGTCCAATGCGCGCTCCACTTCCTGACTCGTCCGTAACGCCGTAATTGTAACGGACGCTTTACGACTCTCGCCTCCAACCAGCTTCGGTACGCGGCCTGCCGCACGTTCCGCTGGTTTGGGGTTCGGGAAACTGGTGCCAGGTTCGAGCCCGGTCACGTACCCGGACTGCGCCGGTCCTTCGTTCTTCCAGAGCGTCAAATATGGGAGTTGCCGAATATCGAATGAAACCGCGACCGCTTTTGATCCATCTGCAGATTTCAGCAACGCCTTGGTCTTGCCCGATTCATCTGCGTACAACTCCATAAAATAAACCTGCTCTGTATAATCGCCGCTGTGCGGTCCGGTGTATTGATTCCAACCGATCATGCCCCCTTCCGCGGCTCGGGCATTCCGCGGCCAAACCCTCTTCACTGGCGCAACAAACTGTGCACCCGCCGCGAGCAGCGGTGGACCGAAGTTTGCGTGATAGAGCGATTCCATTTCCTGCGGTTGGTCAGAAAGATTCGTGACGGTGTCATCGAACCTGAGTGAAGTAGAGCCGAGCTCGGTCGAGATTTCCGAAGTCAATCGAAGTTGCGGACCGAACATAAGCGACTCGTCGACCACCCCGCGGAGCACGATCCGCGGACGCGGCTTTGACTCAAGCCGGACCTCGACGTAACTGGCCGGGATATAGTTGATCCGCCCATGCAGCGTGTATACGCGCCCCGAATCGTCACATGGCGGACCTAACGATTCCAGACCGCAACGGGATACCATCTCGCCGAACCCGTTCAGCCATCCAAGCCCTCCTCGCTCCGCCAGATTCACGAACTTTGGATGAACAATCTCTTTCACGGGCGAATCCCATCCCAACCGGACATCGCCGGCGTTGGCCGCCCAAACTTGGAAGCCACGAGTCGGCACAACCGTGAATGTCAAAAGCCCGTTATTCACTTCGATCACCTCCACGCCATCCTGGCGGCCGCCGGCCAGCACTCGCTTCGTGATACTCCAACTCGATTCTGCCCATTCGCCGCCCACGTCATGCGAACTAAGTTTCCATTCATGGACCGAAAGATTGCGGGCTGAATCCGTAAGCACAGTGACCTGGTTGCTGATTTCGGAAGTCGTTGCCATTGTTTTCTCTTCTGAATTACTCGCGCGCAGAAAGCGTCGATCTACCGTACCGCGCGTCATTTTGTCAATCCGCTTCGCACGCTACTGTCAGTGCAGGTTCACTTCAGAGAAATGGCGTTTTCGGTTCGAATAACGCAATTCTTCTGCGAATGTTATGAGTACTCGGCATGGAAGAAGATGGAATCAATAAGCTAGTGGGTGTAAGGCTCACGCGCCGGGAAGATTCGGCTGAAGGCGCCGACTTGATCGGTACAGACCAGTCGAGACCGAGCATTGCCGAAAGCTTCGGAAAGCACGGCAACCTGCATAGCGAAACGAACTAATGAGTGAACTGGTTGCCATTACAGGTGGTGCCGGATTCATTGGCTCGCATTTAGCAGAAGGGTTCGTACGAGCGGGGTATGCCGTTCGCGTTGTCGATAACCTCACGACCGGAAGTATCGGTAACCTCGCCTGCGTACATGCCAAAACGGACTTTCGCAATCTGGATATTCGCGACGCAGAGGGACTGGCGGCCGCTTTTCACGACGCTGCGATTGTTCTCCATCATGCCGGTCTTTCCTCGGTGCCTAAAAGCTTCGATAGAATAAGTTACACGCACGAAGTCAACGTGACCGGCACACTCAATGTGTTTAGCGCCGCCCTTCGCGCCGGGGTTCGCAGGGTCGTCTACGCGTCCTCTTCGTCGGTCTACGGGAATAATGCAGCCGTCCAAATCGAGAGTGGAACGCCTTCACCGCTTTCACCCTATGCTTTGTCGAAGTGGATGGGCGAACTCTATGCCGCACATTTCGCCAGAGAGACTGCTCTCGAGACAGTCTCTGTTCGTTATTTTAACGTGTTTGGTCCACGTCAAAGTCTCCTAAGCGATTATGCATCGGTCATCCCTTTGTTCATCCGAAACGTCGCCGAAGGAAAAAGACCAACCATTTTCGGCGACGGAACGCAAACGCGCGATTTCACGTACGTCGATAACATCGTCGAAGCGGTACTGCGGTCAGTCCATCGCACTATTCCGTCCGGTTCGGTCGTGAACATCGGGACGGGAAAAAGTATTTCGCTCAACGAACTTGTGAGCCTGCTCAATCAAATATTCGGCTCCAAGAGCGAACCGATCTACGCACCGGAACGCCAGGGTGACATCAAGCACTCCAGGGCGAACATCGAGCTTTCCAATGACCTACTGGGCGACTACAACGTCACGGAGCTCCGAGACGGTCTCGTCAAAACCGCTCGCTGGTTCATGGAAATCTCGGGCCGTTCTCAACACTGCGAATAGATCAGTGTCACAGCGCGGTGCAGGCAGAATGCCTACGCTACCCTCGCCCAAAGCCAAGCTTGCAGACCGATGCGCGCTTCGTCCAACGACTTTGCAATCCTCGCGCGAGAGACTCGACTCTCCCAGACGGCGCTGTGCTGTTCCATCCAAGCCTCCCGGCCAAAAGAAACACGACGTTCGATCGTGTGACTGCTTGAAAATCTTCGTGCGATCAGATCTTCGACAACACCTATACCGCCACCGGCAGGTTCCTCGTGAATCTCAATCAGAAGATCCGCCGCACGTAAAGCGGGCGCTTTGTCCGGATCCATGAGAGCTATTTCGAAACCTTCGACATCGCAAATCACGAGAACCTTGCCCCTGATCGCTTCGTTGAGTGTGCTATGTGTGCAGTTTCCCGCGATGCGAACTCGTTCGGAGACACCATTTAATTCGGCGAGACGTTTCAACTGACGACGGGCAAATGGATCCCGGTCGAAGGCAAGTAAGTCGGCTTTTCGATCAAGGAGCGCGAGGCCAACGACGTAGTAGCCCTCGGCACTTCCAATATTCACGATGCGATCATATCCAACTCCGGGAATACCGGCGACGATATCGGCCAGTTCCATCTCGTACGCCCCAGCCCACTTCGGAGTGATTGGCCCCCAGACAATTTCGTCCAGATACTTCATTCCACGGAATGGGCCGGTCAATACTTCCGGTGTCATGTTCTCAGGGTAAAACGCGACTCGAAAGATCCGCTGGTCGAACTTGAACTGTTTGCAGAACCACTTCCGCTGGCGGTACGAGCGAAACCAATCGAAAAAATCCGGTGCAATCGCCTGAGCCAAACTTCGCCAAGGCTTCGTTGGGCGAGCCACACTCCGGAGGCGATTTGACAAAGTTTCCGAGCCGCCCTGCTCGCGATTCATTCGCGTTCGCAATCCGTATCGGATGGATGCGCAGCTCCTGGGCCGACGGCAGGTGGTCTCTCGGTCTTTGGAGCGTTGATGATTGCCTCCGCGAGTCGGGATCGTCCTCGGATGAGTCGCGTCGGTCGATCCGGGGCCTCGAGAATTCTCAATGCTTCTCGCCGGTCGCGCGTAGCGCCAGTGTCCGTTGAGGGCGAAGTGACACCGGATCGATTCATCGAGGCCAGGGCGACGCCGGCAGTAAACACCGCAAAGCCGAGCGTTGAAGGCTGGCCAAATTGCCCGGAAGCCATATCCACGAGGCTTGCCGCAACCAGTAAGATCGGCGTCCCTTCTCCCCTTCCGAGCGCGTTCCATCCCTCCAGTATCAGATAGACGCAGATCGCGAGCCTCAGAAGAATGTATGCATACCCGAGGATCGGTCCGCTTTCGGCAACGACTCTTGACCACTCGCTCTCCCCGAGAAGAAACGATCGGGAACCCGTCAAAATGGCCGAGCCAGCGTTCGTTCCGATTCCAAGCCCGCGCCCTAACAGAGGAGTTTCCGCGGCGGTATCAATGGATTCGCCAAGATCGGCAAAATATCTTTGCACAATCCCGTGTTCAACCCCACCGCCAGACCGGAATCTGGCCTGACTTGCTTCCACCCCCTCTCGAAACAAGGGAAGTTGCGAGAGCGCCAGAAACCCGGCGACCGTCAAAATCGCCGGCGACAGGATCGTCTGCACGCGTGAAAATTGGCGAACGCATACGACCAACACCGCGATCACGATAATCATGACGCCGGCTGTTGCAGAACGGCTCCCGGAGATAGCCAGTGAAAAAATCAGGCACGGGATTCCTGCCAACCGAAGCCATTTTGGCAGTTTGTCCCTGTCGACGAATGCACCCAAAAGAAAAGCGGCCACAAGGCCTAAATAGGAGACCATTCCAGTGACAAACGAGAACATACCGGCCGGTCGGATCCGGTTCCCGGTTGAAAGCAATTGTCCACCGAGTTCGCCACCCGTAGCAGCGTTAATCCAGGCTCCCTGGGGAGCTGCAAACTGCCAGGCGACAAGGAACGTCATTGGAATCGCCAGCAATAGGACCCACCTGGCCAGACGCTTAACGTCCTCCTGGACCATTACCCGCTGCATCACGAATATCAGTGGCAGATGAAGAAAATCGGTTCTTACGCCATACAAGATGATCCCTAAATTGTCGAAGACGGCCAGGGACGCGAGGAAACTCACAATGGCCAGCCCGATTATTACCGCGAAGAACCGATTGACCGGGAATACCCCGTCAGCAATCGCGACAATGTAGATCAGGATCACGATCGGATCCCGAACGATGAGGAGAGGCGCGGACAACGATGGAAATACCCATTTCCGCAGCGCTCCTTCAAAGATCAGAAGCCAAAAGTAGACCCAGATCAAAAACACCACATTCCGATATTTCGACGCTTGCGGCGCTCCATGCGAAGGTGCCCGCGGCCCGTCGGCGGCGACCGTTCCCTTCTTCCGGCGGCGAAAGCCCGGCAGTCGATGGTTGGTAGTCTGCCGAATGGTCATCCGCTACAGGAGAATCGACAATACTTTCGCCGCGTAGAGTTCCCAATTGGACTGACGCGCTTTTTCCACGATCGTTGGCCGCATATCGTGAACCCAATCTTTGTGATCTGCAATCCAGTTTATGCGCTCGGCCAGAGCCTCCGGCGAGCGGATCGGGACCAGAAAGCCTGTGTGCCCCGGCTCGACAAGGTCCTCCGCGCCGGCATTTGGCGTTACGACAATCGGAAGACCGCAACTGAGCGCCTCCATTTGAACCATTGCCCTCCCCTCGACGATTGAAGGCAGGACCAGCACGTCGCAGGTCAACATCAACTCGCGAACTGCGCGGTAGGGCCTCGGGGGTTCATATTTAAATCCCGAATACTCCCCCTGATAAAACTGCAAAGGAAGCAGCGGCGTCCCAAGAACGACCAATTCGACGTCGGATCGACCGAGACGCTTCATCGCTGCAAACAGGTCCGCTAATCCTTTGCGTTGCGTCATCGTCCCAACAAATAAAACTCTCACTCGTGGCTTATTTCTGCCTGGCCGGCTTGCGACCACCGGTGGGCATCCGTACTCCGCAACGATGGAAGCCGTTCCGGCCGGGAGCGACCGCTGGACCTGCCGGCTTGGACAAATCACAATCTCCGCCAGTTCCAATTCCATCGACTTCCGTTCCAGTTTCGCCGGCGAATCCATTGTCGCCTGCAAAGTCTGCTCCCATTGCGGATAGCGAATTGCTTCTTCCCGCAGCAGTTTCTGAGCGGTCTCCCAATACATGATGGGCAGCTCGTAGAAACGGCGCATCCCAATCCGTTCGGCGACACGAAATGTCTCAAACGCTGAATCTTCGTAGCAATAAGTCGCCGAAGAAGAATTCAAGTGATTTGCGACGTAACGATCGAACTCCCGCGCCACTGCGTCGCTGCAAAGCACCCCGGAATTGTGACGCGTCAGCCACTCCTGGCCTAAGCGCTGGGCAATCAACCGCGCCACCTCGCGACAGGGAAACTGGCGCACCTTCGGGTTGATACCGGGAATGTCGATCCGCCGCCTGCCGACGCTGAGTGTAGTATAAAACTCGTAAAGAGCGTGGTTCTTTTGAAGCCCCGCCAACAGTGCGCGCACGTACTGGTTAACCTGCGGATGACTGACCGTAATCATGAGCTCTGTGGCGATCCGTCGAATTCTGCCAGGGTCGCGTATATACGATCGATTCTGCGTAATAACCCGGGTTGTTGTTGCTCATTTGAGCCGCACGTAAAGGTCGCGCGCTCCGAATGCCGATTATAGGAGATTGACTCTTTCCTTGCATTAATTATATATTCGTGGAGGGTTTCCCACGCTGGAGACGTCTCCGAGGAGGTGCCGCTCCGCAGATCGCAGAGATTCGTGCCCATATTCCGTAAAAAAGCCTTCCTGGTCCTGCTCATTTTCGCGGCTTTGGTGCTGCCTGCCGGATGGTTCGGGTTCCAATTCTACCGCTCGGAAAAGCAGAAAAGACTGCGAACCAACGCTGCGGAGGCGATCGGCAAAGCCGCCTACCAACAGGCTGCGTTCTGGGCGACGGCGGCTTTAAACCATCAACCGAACGGGATCGAAGAGAACCGCCTGATGGCCGACTTGGCCGATGCAGTGAAATCGCCCTCCGTGCTGGCCTGGCGAGAGCGCGTCGCCGAGTTGGATCCCAAGACGTTGACTAACTATCTCGCCTGGGCGCGTTCTGCGCTCGAGATGAATGAACCGGCGGTTGCCTGGCAAGCACTATCGCGTGCGCCCTCTTCGGCAACCAACGACGCCGGTTGGCAAAGCCTGAGTGCCGCCGTCGCTGCCGCCCGCAATAAACTGGACGAAGCCGAAATCCATTTCGAGCAGGCTGCGAGGCTCGAACCCCTGAATCCACAAAACCAGGTAAATCTCCAATCGTTTCGCCTCTTCAGCGCCGATACCAACAAAGCCCAAAAGGCGAGAGAATGGCTCGAGAGCCATCTGAAGGATGAAGTGACCCGCGTCCTGGTTGCCCGAGCCCTACTCCAGGATGCTCTCCGCCGCAACCACCTTGACGCCGGCCGACGCTACAAATCGGTTTTGGAGAGCGACTCCCGCAGTGAAATCGGCGATCGCCTGAATTGCGTTGAAATAGACTATCGCAGCAATGATTTTGCCGCAGGTCTAAAGCGTGTAGAGGAGTACGCTCGCCAGCATCTCGACGACGCGGCGGCAGTGCTTTACTGGATGAACTCTCGCCGGATGGCAGCAGAAGCCCTCGCGTGGGTAGATTCAGCTTTTCCGCGCGACCAACGACCGATCTCGCTGCAGATCGCGGTCGCGGACGTTTATGCTGCGCAAGGTGCCTGGGTTCTGCTCCACCAGCATCTTTGGGGCGGTGATTGGCGGGGCCTAGATTTTGTTCGGGAAGCCATGTTGATCAGGACGGCCCGGGCCCAACAGGAGGCGGACTGGGCTCCTTCGTGGGTTCACCTTGTGAACCGACTTTCAAAGGATTACAGCGCGCTCTTCGTACTCGCCCAGCTGACCCAGACTTGGGGATGGCACGACGAAGCGCGAACCCTCTTCTGGGGAATTGCCGACGGGGCAGCCCCGCAGAAAACTGAGGCTCTGGCGGGCCTCTTCGATATTTATCGTTCTGAAAAGAATACTGCCGGACTGCTCCGTGTGGCGAAGGAACAGCTCGCGTTGTATCCAGACAACCCCGCTTTCCGCAATAACTACGCCTATCTCGCTCTTCTGCTTAACCTGGATCTGTTGCGGGCTCGGGAGTTGGCCGAGCAAAATGCGGAACTTGCTCCTGTTCAACCCAACGTGGTAGCGACTATGGCTTTGAGCTGCATGCGGGCCGGTAAATCTTCGGAGGCTCGCCAACGGCTGGAGCGTTTGCCTGCAGAACAGCTTTCCAACCCGAATATCGCGCTTCATTATGCCGCAGCCCTTGAAGCAAACAACGACTATGAGAAGGCGCTTCGTTACGCGAAGCTGGCCCTGAGTTCGGATCAGCTTCTGCCGGAGGAGAAGGCTATTGCGGAAGACGTGGTCGAAGGGAAAAGTCCAGAGTGATCGAGAACCCCAAGAAAAGGTTGCTACGAGGTCAGGCGCGTTGTCGACCTGGCTCCGAAAACCTGGCCCTGCCTAGCGACTTCCGCTGCCAGATATTGTGGCAGATGAAGCCGATGCAGAATAGGAAAGCCAGTGACCCATAGCTCGGTTCCGGTACGACGGTTGCAAGTGATATCGCCGAGAGCTGCATGTTGTTCCCGTCTGCGTCACCTGTGTCCGCGAAGGCGATGCTTAGGGTTCCCGCGCTTGTAGCCTTGAAAACAACATCGATCTTGGTCCAGGGCTGAGTCTGAGAGGCCGTCGCCGGAATCCCTGTGGTCACTGTAACTGTTTTCCCAGAAAATGTTGCAGTCCCTTGGGTCGAAAGACCGGTGGTAGCGGCCGCCTTTGCGCTCGAGATCGTTATTCCCGCCGTCCCACCCAGTGTCGCAGTGCCGTTTGCGCCGTTTGTATCTTTGGACTCCGAGTTGATCCAGAAGGTAAGGTCATAGCTGTTTCCGGCAATGAGATTGATGGTCTGGTTGGTACTGACGGTGTTATTGCCATTCGCGTTGGATCCATTGCCGGCGCTATCCATCGCGATGCTGAAGGCCGTCGCGCCGTAAATGGAACCGGTCGGCGGATTTGGCATAAAGGCATTCCCGTTGGACGTGCCTTGCTGCGCCATGAAATTCGATCCCCCGGTGACTGCGGTAACGCTCCACCCCGGAACAGTGGTCGTGTTTGTGTTCGGTCCGGTGTTGATCGTGGCGGCATTGTTTGTGAAGGTGAGGCCCGTCGGAGAAAAGTTACCGTTTGTAATCAGGTTGTCGGCTCGGGCCGAAGCCAATGACAAAAGAACCAACCCAGCGAGAAGGATTATTTTCCTTCGCCCGGATGGGATCAACTTAGCCAAAACGTGGAGCAATTTCGATGTCTTCAACGAAGCATTCAATTTTAACCATCTTCGCAGCCTACCCGCTTTGTGATGGGATAATGACCGGTTCGTTGTCGCCGGGCAAACAAAAAGCGGACCGTTCACCTCGTTGGCAAGGATAAGCAGATTTACTTACTTGTCGTACCTATCGGCTTCTGTGAAATCTACAGCTCAAAATTGGAAACCAGACCTAGAGAACGAGTCGTAATGATCGCGACCAAAGCGTTTCTTGGGAATCTGCCAGGTCTTTTTATTTTCTACCTTCCCTGGTTGCTGCTCGTCATGCACCTCAGCAGCTTTTGGTCGATTGACCCGGAATACGGTTATGGCTGGGCCGTGCCGATCATGGCAGTGTTTTTCTTCCTGCGGGAATTGATCTCCGAATCGCCGGCTGAGTGGTCGACCCCGAGACGGAAATGGCCTCTCATTGGAGCCTTGCTGGCGCTGCTGCTGATTGGTCCGATCTGGTTGATTCATGATGCCGTGCCGGATTGGAGCGTAGTCAACTGGAGCTTCGCGCTTGTCGTTGTTCTTTATCAGTTGTTCCTGGTTGCTTACCTGTTCGGCTGGTGCTCTGTGAAGCCTCTTGCGTTCCCGGTCCTCTTCATTCTTTGCGCTGTGCCGTGGCCGCAACGGTTCGAACTGGTGCTCGTTCAGGGCTTGATGAAACAAGTGGCCTCTAACTCTGCGGACATCCTTGCCTGGCTAAATGTCCCAGCGCTCGCCTCCGGTAACCTCGTGTGCCTGCCAAACGGGGTCGTTGGTATCGACGAAGCTTGTAGCGGGGTTCGTTCGTTGCAGGCGATGTTGATGACCTCGCTGTTCCTCGGACAGCTCCGGCGCCTACGGATGGGTGGCCGTCTGGGCCTGGTCGTTGCCGGACTTGGACTTGCGCTCGCATTTAACGTACTCAGGACCGCTATACTCGTCTGGATCGCGTTTACCCAAGGTATTGCCGTATTTGAGCGGTGGCATGATCCCGCCGGGTTCACCGTCATCGGATTGGCTCTTGTGGTTCTTTGGATAATCGCAAATCGGCTTCCGGCGAAAGACGGCCCCAAATCGATCCGTAATCAAGCGCTGAGTTTCAGGATTCCCCGCCTCTTTCAAGGCGTAGCGCTTTGTTGGACCTTGTTTGCAGTAGTGGTCACCGAAGCGTGGTATCGCGGCAACCCTATGCCCGCGGAGGCACGCTGGCTTGCAGTTCGCTGGCCGGTCGAACGGGATCGGCTCCAGCCTATCTCGCTCTCCGCTAACGCGCAGCGAATCCTGCTGTGCGACACTGCACAATGCGGCGCGTGGCGCGATGAATCTGGTATTACGTGGATTTGCTACTCCTTGACCTGGCGATCTGGAAGGACATCCACCCTTTCGGCTCGTATCCACCGCCCGGAGAATTGCCTCCAGGGGTCCGGAGCAGTGCTCGATCGCGATCTGGGTACCGTTCCCGTAGACTTGGCCAATACGCGCCTCCTGCTTCGCGCCTATCTCTTCCGGCAATCCGGCCTGGCGCTCCATGTTTATTACCTGATGTGGGAGGAAAGAAACGCCGATAAGGCGACCGACGACTGGTCAGGCATTAGTCGGCTCAAACGCGTCTTGCTCCATCAACGAAATCTGGGCCAGCAAAGCCTGGAGATCTTGCTGGGCGGCGAAATGTCCGATGAATATGCCAATCGGGTTCTGCAGCGTGGTCTGCCAAAATTTGTTTCTTTCACGAAGGATCTGGCTGCAGGCTTTGAAAATAAATGAATCGAGGCCTCAAAATAAATCACTTCGATCGCGTGCGCCATGGATCTCCACCGTCCTCCGCCCAAGGCTGAGAGTCGTGTGGAATTCACGAAGCTCCCCTTTGCAATTGCAGCACCGAATTTTTGCCACAGGGGCACAATCCATATTGCTAAATGGGTGATTGTCCCGTACTGATGTACGGGTGAAAACGACGGTGGAATTAGATGAGAAGAAGTTGCTTCGCGTGATGGAATTAACGGGACTGAAGACGCGCAAGGAAGCGATCGACTATGCATTGAGTCAGGCAGAACGCGCGGCAAAAATCGCTAAACTTTTCGCCCGACCACGCCGCAGCAAAGATGAACTGAAAGACCTGCTCGATCCTGAATATGATCTAGTGGCGCTGCGCGCACAGGAAAAGCCGCGTCTATAAAATGCTCGTTGATTCAACGATCTACATCGATCTGTTGCGCAGCGGGGAGGATGTTCCTTATGTACTGAGGCCTTTCCTGCTCAGCGGACAACTCTTTGTCTGCGGAGTTATTCGAGCAGAGGTACTACGAGGAATACGCACAGTTGCAACGCGGAGCGAGTTTTCGGAATTGTTCGACTTGATGGTGGAAGTGCCGACCGATGCAAGAATCTGGCAGATGGCGGCGGATCTGGCTTGGAAATTGGATCGACGCGGGGCCATTCTTCCTTTGACCGATATTGTGATTGCCTGCTGTGCGCTCGTCGCTGATACCGCAGTCATCACGACCGATCCCCACTTCTCGCAAATCCCCGATCTGACAGTGAAGCGATCCTTGTCTTGAGTTCATTGCATCGTATTCGAACGAGATTCCTGCGTTATTGCGCGAAGATTTCACGAGCGCTTCGGCTTGTGAGATTTCCGGACTAACGCTTTCGTGAAAACTTCCAAGTATCGACGAGCGACTTCGCCGGCCCGATGCGGGCGCAGATGCTCTTCCGCCACCCGCCAGCAGTTCTCCCAGTCGATCTTATCGTTCAGCGTCTGTTCGATCGCATCGGCCAGCGCCAAGTCACTCTCGTGCTCGAAGACAACCGCGTGTGGACCAGCCGCCTCCAGGAGTCCGCCGCTCTCGGCGATAATCGCTCGGCAACCGCACGCAATTCCTTCCAGTGCAACGAGGCCGAACGGCTCCTGCCAACGGGACGGCACAACGATCACTCGATGTCGATTCAGCTGCTCCACGAGCGCTTCGCCGGTCTGCGTGCCAAGAAACGTCACCTGATCTGCGAGTTGAAATTGTTCGACCATTGTCCGTAACCGGGTCAAATCCGGTCCGCTGCCGACAATGGTCAGGCTAGGAAGAAAGTTTCGTTCGCGAAGACGTTTGAGAGCGCCGATCAGTATATCGACCCCTTTATCCGGAACCAGGCGTCCAACGAAAATCAGGTCATTGTCCCGGGTGGTTGAGCGGTCTCGTCTGAACAGTTCATCGCGGTATGGATTACCGATGATGGTAGATGGAACGGTCAAGTGGCCGGCAATCGGTTGGCTGATTGCGATGTTGGTAGCAAACCGTGTCAAAAAATGTTTTAGCCGGTCTCTCAATGCCAAGGAAGAATCTGTCCGGGCAATCCAGGTATGATGAGCGATCACCCAGGGACGACGGATGAATACCAACGGCCACCATGTCCGCAGGCTGATGTTGTTGTGGAATACCACTTCCGACCAACGCACGAGCTGCAACAAGCGCGGCGCCGACGGCCTGCGTACGACCTCAAACTGAAAATTGCTTCCGTCCGATCGAGGTGTCGTCGTGACGACTTTCACCATGTGACCCGCACGCGCAAACTGAGTCGCCAGCGCGAGACTTACCTGTTCGATCCCTCCGACGCTCGGATGAAAAAAGTGAGAAGAGAGCAGGATTCTCATCTGACATCCCGCCGAACCAGGGAACGGAAGGATTCCCTGAGTGATTGATACGCCAATATCCTTCGAAGCCTGTACGCATCCGTTCGGGTGCTATTGACTCCAAATTCGGTTGTGACCGCCGTGGTGTAGCCGGTCTCGCGCACGATGCCAAGGATCTGCTCATTGTAAGCGCCCAGCGGGTAAGAGAAATGGCTGACAGCAATCCCAAAGGTGTCTTCCAGCCATATCCGGCTCGCCTGGATCTCTTCTCGCGCATCCCTGGCGCGGAGTCTCGTTAGATCGGGATGCGAAACGGTATGCGAGCCGATCAGGTGACCGGCCGCCAGCCATTCGCGAACCTGCGGTTTGTCCATGATCGCTTCCCCGGTCCCATCCCAATCATTTGTTTTGCCAATCCGCCCGCTCACCAGGAACTGAATAGCTTTGCAGCCAAACGTCTCCAGAACACCCATGCCCTCCTCGAAACAGCTTGCGTAACCATCGTCAAAACTGATTACGATTTTCCGGCCGGAATGCGGGTCTCCAAGTTTGGCAAATTCGAAACCCTCCTGGGCCAGCTCCGACAGTTGCCTGGCAAAGAGACGCCGCGAAACAAATAGCCCCTTGCGCCGGTCAAGCAACGGGGCTTTGCCCATCTTGTGATAGAGCAGAATCGATAATCCGGTTTCAAACAGCGGACGAAAAGGGCGGAGTCTGAAGTAATGGTCAAGCAATCGCACCATTCTGAAACCGTGCGGCAAACTGCGGCTGAGATGCTGATTGGCCGATCTCCATGATCATTTCGTAGAAACCAGCTCGCCCAACGCATCGGAAACCGTAGGTTTACCAGGGATCTGGCAAGGATCCAGCCAGGCACGCCTCACCCAGAAGCCAGGAATAGCACGAGAGCAGATAATGTCTTCGTATTGGCCAAACTCGAGCAGAAGATTGTCCTGCCGATTGAAAAACCGGTGCGCTAAAGTTTTTGGGTCCAGGATCCAGAATTCTTTTACGCCGCACTCCTCGTACCTGGCAAATTTGCGGCCAACATCATCACCAGCGGTCGTCGGAGATAGAATTTCGGCCACCCAGGTGGGCGCCAATGGAATGTGCGTCTCCTGAAAGAGCGCTTCTTGCTCGTGAGTGTAAAAGGCAATGTCCGGCATGACTACGGTTCTTTGGCTCAACCGGACAGCTATAACCTCTCTATGCACAACACCCAGTCGCTCGTGCTCGACATAGGCTGCGACAAGCCTGTCCAAAAAGTTCGTGAGATTGCCATGGAGCAGGCTGACCGGAGAGTGCATGATGATTTGGCCATCGATCAGGTCGGCAAAAATTCCTGGTTCGAGCCAGTCCAGAAATTCGTCGGCCGTCCAGAGCTGATGGGCGATCGATACGGCGGTGGGCATAATTTTCCTCTCCGAAGCCTACTCCACGACGCGCTCTCCCGTCGAGCGGGACTTTCTTCTGGAGCGCCGCCCTCCATAACGGTAGGAGGCAACGGTAATAGGGTTAGGATTCAGACCGAAAGCGCCTTCTCCAGACGGGATTTAACCTACAGTAAGATCGCTCAGAAATTGCTTCGTCACTTCGGGCAGCAGTGGCTTAGGGGTTTGTCGCCGCGCTGCTGTCAGTCGTTCGAGGAACATCTCATCGACCGGAATGAGTAACTCACAAGTTGGATACGTATCGGTAATCCCGCGAAAATGAACATCGTTACGATTTATAATAACCGGCAGGCCGTGATCCAACATTGCCGCTACGCTGGCGCTTTTTCCAATCAAAGACAGCGGTGTGGTGGCAACTCCGAAGTCCACGGATGAAAAGAATTGAGATATGTTCTCTAACGATTGTTCGCCCAGCCGACGAAACTCGATCTCTGGTTGGTATCGTCCACTCAAATCCGTCCAGACTGATTCTCCCGGTCCGATACGGCCGACATGAGAAAGCCGGATTGGTCTTCCAAGCTTTCGAAGCGCTCCAAGCATCTCATCAGGATTCCATTCCGGATGAATCGAACCAAACAAACCGAGGGACAAGGTGCCATCGCTGCCCCGCGGCTCGTTCCGTGTCGCAAAAACCGACACACTCCCGAACAACGGAAGCTGTTTCGCTTCGATGCCGTACCGAGCCAGCAGCCGGGCATAGACGAAGTTACTGGTGTGAATCGTCCGGCAAACCAACGTTTTCGCTACGGCCTGGATAATCTTGCGCTGGCAAAACCCGAGAAGTTTGGCCTGCACCGGTGCGCCTGTCTGAGCTCCTATCCAAATCTCATGGAACATGACTTGCGCTCGCGTTTGACCGATGATCGCGCGCAAAATGCGCGGTAACGCAAAGTTCAACCCAGCCGGATGAAAGCTGTACGGGACGAATTGCAGACTAACGATCTCGGGGCCGTTCTGAGCCAGGAACGCGCAAGCGGCGTTGATGCGGTCGGGCCACGACATTCTCGCTCCGAGTCGCAGCTCGGCCGGTTTCATCTGCGATCCCGTTAGCCATTGGTCGTTCAAACTCAATGAAGACGTCTCGTGTCCAAGCCGGGCGCATTCGCCCGCCAGGACCCTTGTATAGTCCCCGACGCCATCCTTGACCGGTTCCAAGGACCCGGTTAAAAAAAGAATTTTCACGGACTCTCCTGGGTATCAGCGCTTTTACCGCGCGCCAAACACAATCTATGACTCGACTTTCGCAATCGCTCGGCGCGGTTAGCTTTTTAGCTGGGCTTTTTTCAAGAGTCGAGCCGGCCCCCTACCCCTTGATCGCCAGAAGGTGCCTTGTCTGATCGGTCGCGGGTTTCAGGGTTCTCCCATTAAAAAAGCGGAATCCAAATTTGTCCAGAAACGGCACTATCCTCGCATCCTTGAAGTCATCCAGGTACAACGCCCTCACTCTGTTAGCCCGAAAGAGGCCGATAGCACCTTGCAACACCTCCCACTCGTGGCCCTCGACATCGATCTTCATCACAAGCGACAGACCTTGGATCGACAGGTCTTCCAGGCGTCGGCACTCACAGAGTTTGCGCTCGCTCGAGATGGAATAGGATGACGCATTCTCGACCGTCGAGAAAACGTTGGACACCGCGCCGTCCACAAACTCGAGCGTGCCATTCCGATCGGAAAGCGCGATGTCAAATATCTCCACGCCCAACCGCTCGGCATTCGCTCGCAACCTGGCCGCGGTGTCAGGATTCGGCTCGAACGCATAGATCTTCAAATCCGGAAAGAGGTTCCGAAAGCAGGCGATGTTGGCGGCGAATACTCCAATATTTGCGCCGATATCCAGAAATGTATCTCCATCACGGAGCAACCCGGCCAGATGAATCAAAACAGGCAGTTCGTCCCGGAATAAGCTGCAGGTTTGCGCCAATCTCGACGCGCGAAAAAGCCCATGCTCCCTTACGGTGTGGACCAGGTAGTCTCCAGCCAGCAGAGTCACATTCGTCTCGCGGTCGCCCGCGAGGAGTTTCGTGACGAAGCGCCGGATTAATGGCTTCTTGATGAAATATCGATCGATCAGGTGAAGCATGTCATTTCAAGCCAAGCCTCTGCCGGGCCCGTTTCCAACTTTGACTAAACCACGCCTATACCAGCGTAAAGCCGCCTTTTTGGGAATCCGACCAGATAGGCTCCGAAAATTGCATGATTTTCCGGATTTGATTTGGTTATGTTTCTCACCGCCAATGTCTGAGCCGCCACTGATAGGCCCCCGTTTTCCACATGGTCTACCCAAAAGGTGGCTCAGGCTTATTCTGAGACGAGCCCTGAGAGCGCTCGTTTCAGGAAGTCGATTCCTTTTCGGAGAAAATACTTTGGCTTTGGCCAAACTTATTTTGCCATGCCTGCCGTACGGAAAAGCCGTTGTTGTCGCATCTATTCTGATTGAGGCATTTCCGACGACGACTGCGACTAGAGCTTTCTACTGTTCAGCAAGGCCGCGATGGGGTCGGAGATTCGAGTTTCGGCTGAACCCATATTGCCCTCTTTCGAAGTTATTTTCACTCACTGGGTTATATCAGCCGGAAATGACCAAGAAACTGTCGGAAATCAATCAGCAAGGAACCATGGTCGATATTGGAGCAAACTTCGGATACTTCTCAGTCCTGTGGCTTTCGAAATCGAGCACCGAGGTCATAGCCATCGAGCCTATCTCTCAAAATTATGAACTTCTAACTTGCAACGTAAGTCGCTTCGGGCATCGCGCCAAAACAGTGCTTTGCTGCGTGGGAGAGCGGACAGGAGAAGCAACGATGAACTATGATCCAGAGTACCCGATGCTTGCGAAGATATCTCCAAACTCCGCTCAGGGCCAACGGATAAAAATGCGACATTTGGGCGATCTATTGGAAGAGCATGTTTCAGCGACTATTGAAGTGCTCAAATGTGATACGGAGGGCCACGATGTTCGTATACTGCGTAGTGTCCCTGAAATCTTTGAGAAAAAGCGGGTTCACATGCTATTTTTCGAAGCAGAGACATGGGAGGGAGAGCGCGATCCTGGATTGCAGGATTTTTGCCAATTTCTCGCTTCGCACGGCTATCGGTCCGTATCGGGGAAGAGTGAAAATGATCTCTGTTACTCGGTGCTAAGTAAATCGCCCCTCAATCCTTAGAGTTGAGTGAGAATCTCGCGGACTTTCATCCCGGCTTCCTTCGGGTCAAAGATCTCTGAATGATGGTCGTCGCGACCCAGCATCACAGTCTCGGGGTAGCCCCACTGCTGGTGATGCTGGGCAGTCGATGGAAACTGATCGCCAAGGAGGGCCACCGCCGGACGGCGGAATGCCGCTGCCGCATGCATCGCCATGCTGGAATTGCAGATCACCAGTTTTGCTCCGCCGATAATCGCAAAGCTCTCGCGCAAGGTCAGCTTGCCGGCCAGATCACGCGACTTCGCGTTTTTGCTGCAGATCCGCTCAGCCAACGGCATATCATTCTGCGAACCGATCACGATAATCTCTTCATCCCGCAGCAGACCGCTGAGTTCGACAAAATAACTTCCAGGCCACGCTTTCTCGGGCAGGCCGGCGCCCGGCGCGATGACAACGGCCCCATTCGGTCGCGGCGGTTGCTTGAGAAAAATCTGAGGACGATTCTCGGGCAAATCTGTGCAACCGAGAAGCTCCGCGAACCGTAAGGCCTGTCGCCCGACATGTTCATCAGGCCGATATTCCACTGAGGATTGCGCAGCAGATTCGCCGCCCGCATAACCTCGGACCCCGAGGCGATAGGGAATCCGGGCGCGCATCAACAGAAGTGATCCAAATCCACTCCCAAGCACATCGATTCCGATCTCCGCCCCAACAGCTTGAATGGCCTTTGCTTCATCTGAACAAAAGACGTATCGGAAAGCGCTCAAGCCGCTTTGGGTACGTACAAAATGATTATGCCATGGGGCATTCACCTCCACGATCCCGTAAACGTGCGGATTACCGAGTAAAACTTTCGCATTCCAGGATCCGACGCCGGCAATAATCCCGGCATCCGGAAAAGTTCTTTTCAATGCGTCGAATAGAGGCGTGATGACGAGAAGATCTCCGATGTCGTTGTTGCGCAGCACAAAAATCTTTTCCGGCGCAATCGGTGGTTTCCACCCTCTGGGAAAAAACAAGCTAAACGCCCCAACCAGAGATTCAAGAATGCTCCTACGCCAGCCCACTTACTTTCTCCCATATGCACAAGATTCCGCCGGTGCCAAACGGGGTCGTTTCGATCTGGAGCCCCGGATGCCCAATCCCGTAGAAATGCTGATATCCAATTTCTCGCAAAAACCGGAGGACATCGGCGGCGGTCCAGCCAAAGGAAATGGTCCAATGCTCTTCGATCTCTAGAAAGATCTTTGGCCGGCAACGACGAAGGGTCGACTCACCTCCGCGCAGAACAAGGAGTTCCGCGCCCTCTACGTCGCACTTCACAAAATCGATTTTCGCAAGTCGTTCAGCGTACCGGTCAAGCCGCATCATTTCGACGCTTACCGCGCGGGTCCGATTTGTGGCCCATGAGCCAACGCGGTGCTGAGCCAAAGCCGCCTGACCGTGGTCTTCGTTGGGAACAAAAAGGGTTGTCCTTTGATCCTGCTCTCCGAGCGCAAAACAGTTCAAGATAACATTCTTATGCGCAGGGAATCTGCGAATATTCCCGGAGAGCAACTCAAACGTCGACGGCAGCGGCTCAAACGCATGAACCTCACCGCTAGGACCCACCAAATCAGAAAACAGCATCGTGAAATAGCCGACATTCGCTCCGATATCGATGACCACATCCCCTTTGCGGATGAGCGAGAGATACATGCGCTTCTCCTGCGAACCGCGCCGCAAGGCCTTCAGCGTAGCGAGGTAAAGTTTTGGAGCTTTCGCAAACAAACGGCGGACCAAACGTCTCAATGCGTTTTCCATCGGCGATGGGCCATCTCAAACAAGTTCGCCAGTTTCGTCCAGCTTTCCCAGTGGGGCGCCAGGTAAAGGATCAGTCGGATCGCATTGGGCCGGAAATAGCGATTGTAGCAAATACTTGCGAATCGATGGCTGAGCGGATCCGGGTGACTCAGAGCGCTCACATGATGCTCTACGAAGGCGCCGGCAATACATCGGCACTTCCAGCCGTGCCGGTAAAGGTAGGCCCCGAACTCAAGATACGAAGAACCGAACTCAAATTCCTCGATCATTCGAAATCCCCGGTCGAAAACTTCACGCGGATAAATCGTCGAACCGTCTGCAATACCCCAGTTATCGTCGACGTCCCGCACAGGTTCGCCCACGCCGGCTGGACCTAGCTGGCCGGCAGTCTCCGCAATTCCTACCGATCGGCCCTCAATGAAACCATGTTCCCCCGTGGTCCAGATAGCGTTTCGGTCAGTCTGCACCGCTGCCAGGCACTTTGATAGATGATCGGGAGGAAGAATATGATCGTCATCCATTGTGCGGATGTGTGTTCCTCGACAACGGGCGGCGACAAAATTCCTGTTGGCGTACAAACCTCGTCCAGGTCCTCGTAAATAGGCGCAGCAAAATCTGCCGGCAATCTGTTGAATCATCGGTGCGATTTCTGCGTCGGAATCGTCCGAGATGATCACCTCAAAAGGTTGATCTTCCTGCGCCCGCAAACTGATGAGACTCCGCTCCAGGGAAGCCGGACGGTTCCTTGTGACCAAGGCCACGCTGAGCATTATGCTTGGGTCCATTTTTCAGATCGGTCGCTCACAAACCCGGGGAAGAAGCCGACACTTGTTTCCTTCCTAATTAAGTCCGATTTTCCTGCTAAGCCGCTTCCTGAGCGGCTCTATAGCGCGAAAATCTCACGAGCGATTTGCCTCGTGAGATTTTCGGGCTAACCCCTTCCTGAAGCGGCGCTCCCATTTCATCAGGTACAAAGCCCAAAAAGGAAACAGTAACCAGTGCGCCAGAATGCTTAGAGTGCGGGCTGGCGAACGCTCGCTGGCGCGATCGCGGAAGAGGCGCGCAGTCACTCGAACCAGATCCTTGCACTCATCCAGCGTCGCAGATCTTGGCTGCAGTGTCTTCAGCCGATAGAGCAAATGCCAGCGATCTTGAAAAACTCTATAGAACCAGCCCCGCAACGTCAGGCGCCTCGCCGGATGGTAAACCACTGCTTCCGGTGCGAACAGAGCACTGACTCCGTTCCGCTTCAGCCTCCATGCGAACTCGAGATCCTCTCCTCCAGCTTCTAGAAAATCTTCATCGAACCCGCCCAACCGGGAAAACAGGTCACGCCGAATTCCAAAATTGCAGCTCCAAAGCAACCCTCCGGAAAGATTCTCGACAAATTCTTCCAGCGGATGGTTCGTCTTGTCTGGGCAGATCGTCTTACCTTCAGCGAGATTCGCATTGGCCATCGCGCTGCTGAGATTTTCCACCCAGCCATCCCCCGGAATACAGTCATCGTCGATGAACGCGATCCAATCACACGTCGCCTCGTTGGCGCCAAAGTTTCGGTTGGCCGCTGGTCCACGTCGAGGCCCCCGGACCCATTTAACGCCAGGGAAACGGTCATGGATTAATTGCCGAGTCCGATCGCTGTTGCTGTCGTCGGTGACAATCACTTCTTCTGCGCCGGTGACCTTTGCCAGACATCTGGCGACCAGGTCGGGACGTTCACAGGTTGGAATGACGACTGAAATCATTTGCGAGTCCAAAACTGGTAGTGCGGACAGAGCAGACTGATACACGCCGCCGGAATGTCTCCGGCCTTGAGATCTGCCGTCGCCATCACCTTCAAGGCGTAATTAATCTGGCGTAAATAATCCCGAATTCCCATCCCGTCCGGACAGTTCCATCGGGCGTAACGTTCCAGAACTTCAAAGATTCCGTTGTCGGCAACTGATCGCGCGAAGAGGCTGGGATCGAATACGACGGCGTAACCTGCATCGCGTAACCGTCGCCCCAGATCGGCATCTTCTCCGGCGCGAAGAGCTGCGTTGAATCCGCCGACGATTTCAACGGCCGATCTTCGAACGACGAAGCATCCCGAAGCCAGCGTCACGTCGCGGGATATGGCGCGCTCCATATTTGACCGAAACAGGTGTCGGCCCCGCCACCGGTTTGAAACCGTTGGGGATCCAGCTTCCTTGATCCATCCGAAAACCGCGGCAACTTTCTCGTCATCGAACCAAAGCAAAGCGTGAGAAAGAAAATCTCGATCAAGCACCAGCGACGCGTCGCATCCGAGCACGAGCTCAAAATTCGCTTCCTGCATCGCTCTCGTTCTGGCTGCCCCGCGACCTCGATTCACTTCCAGACGAACTATCCTTACCCCTTCTATCTCCGGAAGAACATCTGTTGAACCGTCATCAACGACAAATATTTCATCCGGGCGCCGAGATTGCCCGAGCACAGATTTTACAGCATCGCGAATGGTTGGCCCGGCATTATGACAGGGAATGTAAGCGCTGACAGGCATACCGACGGTATTAGCAAAAAATCGAGAGGCCAAGAAGTCAAGGTCGGCCAAAAGGGGCACTTCGTCAGCGCCAATTCATGAGAGCTGTCTAAGGTTGGCATTTTTGCTCAAGGCCAGGCGGAGTGCCGGACGGTGGTGGTCTTCGGACAAAGCGGATTGGAAATCGGTTGTAGTGACATGGTCTGGACGTCGCTTGTACCCGCTCCATTGCATGAATAGGCTATTGCTCAAGCGCAACATTATTCCGAGAACTAACATCGCATTGTCGTTGCGGACCCGGCAGC
>Ga0209656_10000381_pt1 | contig 29176 bp, 17 predicted proteins | sample BogFormECP12_OM2_FD_188239 | JGI IMG/M metagenome (GOLD analysis project Ga0209656, IMG submission 188239) | Bog forest soil microbial communities from Calvert Island, British Columbia, Canada - ECP12_OM2 (SPAdes) (version 2) | ecosystem: Environmental > Aquatic > Freshwater > Wetlands > Bog ...
GGCGTGTTCGTCGTCGCTGGTCGCGCTACATCTCGCTTGCCAGAGCTTGCGGGCCGGTGATGCGAGTCTGGCGATCGCCGCGGGGGTCAATCTGCTGCTGTCACCAGTAGTGACCCGCAGCTTCGATCAGGCCGAGGCGATGTCGCCGACCGGTCAGTGTCATGCGTTCGACGCGGATGCTGACGGATTCGTTCGCGGTGAGGGTTGCGGGGCGGTGGTGCTCAAGAGGCTCGGCGATGCGCTGCGCGACGGGGATCCGGTGTTGGCGGTGGTCCGGGGTTCGGCGGTCAATCAGGATGGCCGGTCCAACGGACTCATGGCTCCCAATCCTGCGGCCCAAATTGCCGTGCTGCGGGCCGCGTATGCCAACGCCAGCGTGCCGCCACAGGAGGTCGACTATGTGGAGGCCCATGGCACCGGCACCTTGCTAGGCGATCCCATCGAAGCCCGTGCCCTGGGAACGGTGCTGGGCCGCGGGCGACCACACGACGCTCCGTTGCTCATCGGTGCAATCAAATCGAATCTTGGCCATTTGGAGGCGGCGGCCGGGATCGCGGGTTTGATCAAGGCAGTATTGGCGTTGCAGCGGGCGCAGATTCCAGCAAACCCGAACTTCGGTACCCCGAATCCGCACATCCCGTTTCCAAAGCTGCAGCTTAAAGTGGTTGCTGAGCAACAGGATTGGCCACCGACGGGGCGGCCACGGCGGGCCGGGGTGTCCTCGTTCGGGTTTGGTGGCACCAATGCCCACGTGGTGCTCGAGCAGGCGCCCGACCCTATTCCGGCTGAGCCGGGTCCGGAACCGGTGGTGAGCACACTGGTGATTTCCGGGAAGACCCCGGTGCGGGTCGCGTTGACGGCGGGGACGTTGGCCGAGTGGATGGCCGGCGCGGGCGCCGGTGCGCGGTTGGCCGATGTCGCCCACACCGTCAATCATCATCGCGCCCGTCAGAAGACCTTCGCCGCGGTCTGTGCGCGTGATCGCGCCCAGGCGGTGGCCGGGCTGCGGGCATTGGCGGCCGGCGAATCGGCGGTTGGCGTTGTCGAGCCCCGCGAGGGACCGCATGGATCGGGCACGGTGTTCGTGTATTCGGGTCAGGGTTCGCAGTGGGCGGGCATGGGCCAGCGGCTCCTGGCCGAGGAGCCGGGCTTCGCCACGGCGATCGACGAGCTAGAGCCGGACTTCGTTGAACAGGTTGGGTTTTCACTACGCGATGTGTTGGCCGCCGGGGAGCCGGTGGTGGGTATCGAGCGTATTCAGCCGGTGCTGGTGGGTATGCAGCTGGCGCTGACGCAGTTGTGGCGCTCCTATGGCGTGGAACCCGATGCGGTGATTGGGCATTCGATGGGGGAGGTGACCGCGGCGGTGGTGGCCGGGGCGCTGAGCCCGGCCGACGGGCTGAAGGTGATCGCCACCCGGTCGCGATTGATGTCGCGCTTATCTGGGCAAGGCGCGATGGCCCTGCTGGAGCTGGGCGCCGAGGACGCCGAAAAGTTGGTCGCCGACTACGCCGAGATCACCGTGGCGGTGTATGCGTCGCCGCAGCAGACGGTGATTGCCGGGCCGCCCGACCAGGTCGACGCGGTAATCGAAGTGGTGGATGCGCAGGGCCTGTTGGCGCGGCGGGTCGAGGTGGACGTGGCGTCGCACCATCCCACGGTGGATCCGATTCTGCCGGAGTTGCGAAGTGCGCTTGCTGACTTGGCACCGGCGGTGCCGAATATTCCGTTGATCAGCACGGTGGGCCAAACCAACGGTGTCGTGCCGGCTTTTGACGCCGACTATTGGGTGGTCAATCTGCGCAATCCGGTGCGATTCACCCAGGCTGTGGCCGCCGCCTTGGACGAACACGGAAATCACAACTTCGTCGAAGTCAGCCCGCACCCGCTGCTTACCTACGCCATCGGCGAAACGCTTGCATCAATATCGTCGACCGATCGCTGCACCGTCACCTCGACCATGAAGCGCGGAGAAGACGAAACCCTCTCCGTCCATGCGCAGCTCGCCACCCTGGGTGTGACGCCCCCAAGGTCCGACGGTGACCGTCTCACGGATATCCCTGCGTCGCCGTGGCTGCACTCGAAGTATTGGATCGAGACAAAACCCGTCGGCCAGCGGCTGCCAGACGTCCATCCGTTGCTTGGGGTGCACGTTGAAATGCCCTCTGGCCGTGATCATGTGTGGCAGGCAGACATCGGGATCGAGTCTTTGCCGTGGCTGGCCGATCACAAGGTCAATGGCCAAGCCGTCATGTCGACCGCGGGCTTTGCTGAAATGGCATTAGCCGCCGGCCGTCAGTCCCTTGGGCTGCCTGTTGACGCAATCCGGGTTACCGCGCTGGAAATCGAGCAGCCGCTTGTCTTGGATCGCCAGACCCGCGTCACGACGCAGATTGCTCAAGACAGCGACGGGAATCGCGTTGAGATTCATGCCAGTTCCGCCGGCAACAACTGGTCTCGGTACGCGGTAGCCGAAATCGACGTGACCGATGAGGATGTGGCGGCAGGAGGGCGCGAAGTCGAGTCGCGTACCGAGCTCGAGCTGGCCGACGAGGCGGCGGACCATCCCGAGTACTGCATCCACCCGGTACTGCTCGACGCGGCGCTGCAGCGACTCGTTGGCGCTATCCCGGCCCAATCGCGGGACACTTCGACCGACACGTCGTATCTGGCGACGTCGGTGGCGACCATTCGGGTGCTCGGACCGATCGGCCGCCGCGCCCAGTGCCACGTCGATCTGATCGAACAGGAGTCCGGCGGGTACAACGGCCGAATCATCCTCACCGACGACGGCGGGACTGCGACGGCGGAGCTCACCGACATCGAGTTGCGGCCATTGGATCTCCGGTCGGTGCCGTTGCCGCTGGAGCAGAAGGTCTTCGACACCGAGTGGGTGCCGAGTTCGATTCCGGAAATCGACTCGGCGCCACCTGCCGGGAGCTGGCTGTTGTTGGCCGACCCCGACGCCGGGACAACAGCGCTCCCTGCGGAATTCGCTGCCCGACTGAGCTCACCGAGCCGACGAGTGATCAGCGCAGAACTGTACGACGAATCGGCGGTACTGAAGGCCGTCGCGGAATCCGTGGCTGATCCGCAGCACCCGCCCGCGGGCGTGATCGTATTCCTCGGACAGGGTTCGCTTGACGGGGCCGACGTTGAGGGTGCGCTTCGTCGCGCGAACGAGTCGATCTGGGCGATCTCGGCCGCGACGCACGCAATCGTCGACAGCCGGACCGCCACGTTGCCGCGGCTGTGGCTGGTAACCCGTAACGGCCTTTCGGTTCACGAGGGTGAGCCAGGTGATCCGGCGATCGGAGCCCTTAAAGGCCTCATTCGTAACTGGCGGTTCCCCGGGGAAGCGGCTCGCGTCCTTGCCGGCGAGCCGGATATCGGTGCGACTCTCGTCGATTTGGGCGAATCCGACGATCTGGAGAACCTAGTCACATCGTTGCTGAGGGAACTGCAATCACCGGCGGGCGACGACGTGATCGCGTGGCGCGAGCGCAGCCGATATGCGGAACGGCTCTCGCGCGCGTCGCTGGATGCGACCCGCCAGGATGCTGTCGTCCGCGCGGATGGCTCATACATCATCACCGGTGGCCTTGGCGGCTTGGGCACGGTCGTGACGCGATGGCTGGTAGATCGCGGCGCGGGGCGGCTCGTTCTCAATGGCCGAAGTGAACCCTCAGATGATCAGCGGAAGGCCCTCGCCGACCTGGCAAACGGCACCGAAATCGTCTTTGTGTCAGGCGATATCGCGTCACCGGACGTGGCGGATCGGCTAGTTGCGGCTGCCGAGGAGACTGGACGGCCGTTGCGGGGAGTCGTACATGGGGCCGGCGTGACCGGTGACGGTCTGGTGAGCGCTCTTACCCGCGAGGGCATGCAACGGGTGTGGGCGCCCAAGGTGACCGGGGCACTGCGGCTGCATGTCGCGACAGCCACCCGACAACTTGACTGGTGGGTCGGCTTCTCGTCCATGGCCACGCTTATTGGTTTGCCTGGTCAGTTGGCCTATACGACAGCGAACGCGTGGCTTGATGCCCTGGTGGCGTGGCGACGAGCATCAGGGCTGCCCGCGACCGCAATCAACTGGGGCCAGTGGTCTGACGTCGGGATGAGCCGTGCGCTGACCTATAGCGTCTTGGACCCGATCACTCCAGACGAAGGCATCGAGGCGCTGCAGACCTTGGTGGGTGGCGCCATCGGTCGGGTGGGTGTTGGACGGCTGCGTCTGGACCGCGCCGTCGCGGCCACCCCCGAGTTCCGCGAACTGGGCTTCTTCGACAAGTTGGTCTCAGAATTCGACCGCGTGTTCGACACATCGGGCGCCGACCACCGATCGACCGTCGACCACTCAGATCAGTTGGCAGCGTCGGTTCCGGACTGGTCGGCGCTCTCGGCTGAGGATCGGTTCAGCGAAATCGAGATCAGGCTCCGAACGATGATGGCCCGCGAACTGCGAATGTCGCCATCGGCAATCAACGCCGATCAGCCATTCCCCGAACTGGGACTGGACTCGATGATGGCGATGGCAGTCCTGCGAGCGACGCAGAAGCTTCTCGGAGTCGACCTGTCGGCGAATATGCTGTTCAACCACCCGACCATCTCGTCCTTGGCGGCGTATCTGGCGGAACTGCTTGCACCTCGAGAGGTGCCACAGGAAGATTCCGCCGGCGCGGCGCTCGATTCGGCGGGCAGTGTGTTGGATGAGTTGTTCGAGCACGTGGAGTCGGCTTCGGCGGGCAGTGAGAGCGGTATTTTTTGATGGGAACGATTTTCGACAGAGTTTCGGCGATGCCCGCCGACAAGCGGGACGCGCTGACGCAGCAGTTCGACAAGGCTTCGCGGATCGCCGCCGCCGAGCCGGTGGCGGTGGTGGGGATCGGCTGCCGTTTTCCCGGCGGCGCGGCAGGCCCGGAGGGCTACTGGAACTTCTTGGCTAACGGCGGGGACGGGATCAGCGAAATCCCTTCCGACCGTTGGAATGCCGACGAATACTACGATCCGGACCAGTTCGCTCCCGGCCGGATGTCGTCGAAGTGGGGCGGCTTTCTGCCCGATGTGGCCGGCTTCGACGCCGACTTCTTCGGGATTTCCCCGCGTGAAGCCGAAGCCATGGATCCGCAGCAGCGGCTGATGCTGGAAGTGGCTTTTGAAGCATTGGAACATGCCGGAATCGCGCCGGAGGAGTTGGCCGGAATCCGTGCCGCAGTGATGATGGGTGTGTATTACACCGAGTATCAGACGATTTCAGCAGCCAACCCGGACAATATCGATGCTTACTCCGCAACCGGTAACGCTCATGCGGTCGCCGTCGGTCGGATCGCTTACCTGCTGGGCCTGCGTGGACCGGCGGTAGCTATTGACTCCGCATGCTCGTCTTCGTTGGTAACGATTCATCTGGCCTGCCAAAGCCTGCGGCTGCGGGAGAGCGATCTGGCGCTGGCCGGCGGTGTCAGCCTGATCTTGCGCCCGGAAACCCAGATAGCGATGGCCAAGTGGGGAATGTTATCGCCGCAAGGCCGGTGTCACAGCTTCGACTCGCGCGCCGACGGATTCGTTCGGGGCGAGGGCGCCGGCATCGTGGTGCTCAAGCGGCTCACCGACGCCGTACGCGACGGGGACCGGGTCCTGGCGGTGGTGCGGGGCTCGGCGACCAATCAGGACGGTCGCTCCAACGGTCTGACCGCGCCTAATACCATCGCGCAGAGCGACGTCATCACCCGCGCGTTGCGCAGCGCCGACGTCACGCCGGGTTCGGTGAATTTCATTGAGGCGCACGGCACCGGAACCGCTTTGGGTGATCCGATCGAGTTCGAAGCGTTGGCCGACGTCTACGGGCGAGGTGAAGGTCCATGCGCACTGGGCGCAGTGAAGACCAACATTGGCCATCTGGAGGCGGCCGCCGGGATTGCCGGTTTCATCAAGGCCGCGCTGTCTGTGCAGCGGGGCAAGATTCCGCCGAACCTCAACTTCTCGCAATGGAATCCGGCGATCGACCCAAAGCCGACGCGTCTGTTCGTTCCTACCGAACTGAGCCCCTGGCCCGCTGACGAGGGTCCGCGGCGAGCCGCGGTGTCGTCATTCGGCCTGGGCGGGACGAACGCACACGTGGTGATCGAGCAGGGGCCGGAACCAGCGCCGGTATCGGATCCCGACTCCTCGCCGGTGACGACGTTGACGGTCTCCGGCAAAAACGATCAACGGATAACGTCATGGGCGGCCGCGTTGGCCGATTGGATGGACGGCGACGGTGCCGGCGTCCCGCTGGCAGATATCGCTCACACCGTCAACCACTACCGCAGCCGCCACAACAAATTCGCCACGGTGTCCGCGCGTGATCGCGGCCAGGCGGTGGCGGGACTGCGGGCCTTGGCCGCCGGGCAGCCGACGCCGGGAGTAGTCGGCCCGCGTGAGGCGCCGCGCGGATCTGGCACCGTTTTCCTGTATTCGGGCCAGGGTTCGCAGTGGGCCGGCATGGGTCGGCAGTTGCTAGAGGATGAGCCGGCGTTCGCTGCGGCGATTGACGAGTTGGAGCCGGCTTTCGTTGAGCAGGTCGGGTTTTCGCTGCGCGATGTGCTGATTAGCGGCGAGCCGGTGGTGGGTATCGAGCGTATCCAGCCGGTCTTGGTTGGTATGCAGTTGGCGTTGACGGCGTTGTGGCGCTCGTACGGGGTGGAACCCGATGCGGTGATTGGGCATTCGATGGGGGAGGTGACCGCGGCCGTGGTGGCCGGGGCGCTGAGCCCGGCGGATGGTTTGAAGGTGATCGCGACCCGATCGAAGTTGATGTCGCGTCTGTCCGGGCATGGCGCCATGGCGCTGCTCGAGCTGGATGCCGAGGCGGTCGAGAAGTTGATCGCCGACTATCCGGACATCACGGTGGCGGTCTACGCGGCCCCGCAGCAGACCGTGATCGCCGGGCCGCCCGAGCAGGTCGATGCGGTGATCGCGGTGGTGGACGCGCAAGGCCGGTTGGCGCGGCGCATCGAAGTCGATGTGGCCTCGCACCATCCCACAGTTGATCCGATCCTGCCCGAGTTGCGCAGCGCGTTAGCGGGTTTGGCGCCGACAACGCCGAAGATCCCGCTGATCAGCACGGTCGGTCAAACCGATGGCGCCGCGCCGGCGTTCAATGCCGACTATTGGGTGGTCAATCTGCGCAACCCGGTGCGGTTCAGCCAGGCGGTGACGGCTGCCGCCAAAAACCATGCCACCTTCGTTGAAGTCAGCCCGCATCCGCTGCTCAGCCACGCCATCGCGGGCAACCTCGAGTCGGCCAACCCGCGCGGCGGTGCCCAGGTGGCGGCGACGTTGACCCGGGACAACCCGGAGACACTCACATTTCACACCCAGCTGGCGACGCTTCGGCCCCCGTCAGCTGCTGCAGCGGCGCAGATCGATAGCAGCACAAAGAGACTCACTGATCTCCCGCCGACGCCATGGCTGCACTCCCGGTATTGGGCGGCGCCTTTTTCGGCTACCCGGCAGTCAGCGAGTACGCATCCGCTGCTGGGCACGCACGTCGAAATGCCGTCCGGTCGCGATCACGTGTGGCAGGCCGACGTCGGCATCGAAGCGCTGCCCTGGCTGGCGGACCACAAGGTGCATGGCCAGCCGGTCATGCCGGGCACCGGTTTCGGTGAGATCGCGCTGGCCGCCGCCAGCGAAGCCCTTGGCTTGCCGGCGCAGTCGGTGACCATTGGAGTCGAAGTCGAACAGATGCTGCCGCTGGGCGACACAACCCAGCTCACCACGCAGCTCACCCGGGGCGAGAAGGATAGCGACGAGATTCGCGTCGAGATCCATTCGCGCTCGGCCACCGGTGCTTGGATCCGCCACGCAGTCGGGAAAGTCGAAGTGGGGCAATCGGAAGCGCCATACGCGCCGACCGCTTCGTCGGAACCCGGCACCGTGGTCTCGCCCGCGGATCTGTACTCCGCGTTGCGCAACACCGGTCTGCACCACGGGCAGGCCTTCGCCGCACTGACCCGCATCGTCCACCGGTCCAACGGCACCTCGGAGACCGAGATCGTCCTGCCGCACGAGGCGACCGGGCATCGCGCTTACCGAATCCACCCCGTCCTGCTCGACGCGGCTTTGCAGGGCCTGGCCGCCGCGCTGTCGAGTGAAGCGTTGGCCGACTCCAGCGAGGCAACGTATCTGCCGGTGTCGTTCGAGAAGATCCGGGTCTTCGGCGATGTCGGCCGACGCGCCCGATGCCGCGCCGAACTGGTCAACGCCGGCGGCGGGGGTTTAGAAGGGTCCGGCATCATGGGCCGCGTCCTGATCACAGACGACACGGGCACTCCCACCGCCGAGATCAGCGGCATCTACCTGCAGCGCGTGCAACGCCACACCGTGCCAATGCCGCTGACGCAGAAGATCTTCGACACCGAGTGGCTGGAGACTCCCGTTGACCCGGCGGCGCCGATGCCGCCGGAGGGCAGTTGGCTGGTATTGACCGATGGCGCCGAGACCGAGCCGGTGGCCAACGAATTCGTAGCCGGATTGAGCTCACCGACTCGACGGGTGGTCAGCGCCGACCTTTCGCAGGAGTCGGCGGTCCTCGAAGCCTTCTCGCAAGCCGCGGCAGACGCCGAGCTCCCGCCGGTCGGCGTGGTCATCTTCGCGGGCCGGCAGCCATTCGACGGGGCCGATTCCAGCGACGCACCGGCGCGCGGCCGCGACCTCACGTGGGGGGTCGCCTCGACGGTTCGCGCGATCCTCAGCGGGTGGCACGGCAAGTCACCGCGACTGTGGCTGGTGTCCCGCGACGGTCTGGCCGTCAACGACGGCGAACCGGGCGACCCGTCGGTCAGCGCACTGACCGGGTTGATCCGGGTTCTTGCCTACGAGCACCCGGATCTGCGCACCACGTTGGTCGATCTGCCGGGCGACACCGTGACACCGCTGACCACCGAGCTGGGCCTGGCCTCCGGCGACGATGTGGTCGCATGGCGCGGCGAAAAGCGTTATGCAAAGCGGCTTTCCCGCGCGACGTTGGGTACGGCCAAGCCGGGCGGGATCGTTCGTCACGACGGTTCCTACATCCTCACCGGTGGTCTCGGCGGGATCGGTTTGGCCATGGCCCGTTGGCTGGTCGACAGCGGCGCCGGCCGCATCATCCTCAACGGGCGGTCCCAGCCGTCCGAAGAGGCGCAAGCGGTGCTCGACGAACTCGGCCAGCGTGCACAAATCGTTGTTGTACCAGGCGATATCGCCGCACCCGGAGTCGCCGAGCGGCTGGTGAGCGCGGCGGAAGAGACGGGTCTGGCCTTGCGCGGTGTGGTGCACAGCGCCGTTGTGCTCGACGACCAGATCGTCGCAGGCCTCCGCAAGGACAGCCTGGAGCGGGTGTGGGCGCCGAAAGCCATTGGCGCGCTGCGACTGCACGTCGCGACCGCCGCTAGCGACCTCGACTGGTGGGTTGGCTTCTCGTCGACGTCGTCACTGCTGGGCGCGCCCGGACAGGGCGCCTACGCCGCCGCCAGTGCCTGGCTCGACGGCCTGGTCGACTGGCGACGGGCATCGGGTTTGCCTGCCACCACGATCAACTGGGGCCAGTGGTCCGACATTGGCGTCGCCCGCTCGCTAACCTTCAGTGCGCTGGACCCCATTGCGCCGGCTGAAGGCATCGAGGCGCTGGAGGCCATCCTCGCCAACCAGCCCACGAACATCGGGGTGGCTCGACTGCGGCTGGATCGGGCGGCGGCCGCGTTCCCGGAGATTCAGCAACTCGGGTATTTCGCCAAGCTGGCCGAGGAACTCGATATCGACAGCGACGACGACGATTGGGCAGGCCCCGACGCGTTGCGCGAGATGGATGCCGCCGAAGCCCACCGGGTCGTCATTGCACGACTGGGCGGACGCATCCTGGCCATCATGGGCTACCGGAAGGACAGTACGATCGACGCCGATCAGCCGTTGACCGAACTGGGGATGGATTCGCTGATGGCCGTGCGAATCCGGAACACTGTTCGTGGTGACTTCGGTGTCGAACCGCCGGTGGCCCTGCTGCTTCAGGGTGCGTCGCTGGCTGAGCTGACAACCGATCTCATCCGTCAACTGGGTGTTGACAACGAAGAAAAGGGCGAGAGGGCCAACGGCGTTCGTGACCGGGCCAAGCAGCGCGCCGCAGCACGGCAACGAGCCGCAGCTCGGCGAAAGGTAGGAGATCGAGTGTGACCAGCAACAGCGAACTGCCGCCCAACGCGATTGCGGTCGTCGGCATGGCCGCCAGGTTGCCTGGCGCCAACACGCTGTCGGCTTTCTGGGACAACCTGCGCCGCGGCGAGGAGTCGATCGTCACGTTGTCCGAAGACGATCTGCTGGCCGAGGGCATCCCCGAGAAGGCGCTGGCGAATCACGCCTACGTGCGGCGCGCCGCATTGATGGATGGAATCGATGAGTTCGACGCCGATTTCTTCGGCTTCACTCCGCAAGTGGCGCGCTCGACCGATCCGCAGCACCGGCTGTTTCTCCAGACCGCCTGGCATGCGCTAGAAGACGCCGGCTACGACCCCACCGACATCGAGGGTTCGGTCGGTGTGTACGCGACCAGCACCACCAGCGGGTACCTGCTGCACAACATCATGTCCAACCATGATCCCAACATCGTTATGGGACAAGGTATTACCTTCGACATGGTCAACCTGTCGTTGCAGAACGACAAGGACTACCTGGCCACCAAGGTCGCCCACGCGTTCAACTTGCGCGGGCCCGCACTCTCGGTGCAGACGGCCTGCTCGTCGGCGCTGGTCGCGGTGCACTTGGCCTGCCAGAGCATCCTGAACGGCGAGTGCGAGTTGGCGCTGGCCGGTGGCGCATCGCTGCGCATCCCGCATCACGTCGGGTATTGGTACGCCCCCGGATCGATGGTGTCGCCGACCGGCCATTGCCGGCCGTTCGACGTGCGTTCGGACGGAACAATTTTCGGCAGCGGCGTCGGCGTGGTGGTGCTGAAAGCGTTGCAGGACGCTGTCGACGACGGAGACCGGATTCACGCCGTGATCCGGGGGTCGGCGCTGAACAACGACGGGTCGACGAAGATGACCTATGCCGCGCCCAACGCGGCCGGTCAGGCCGACGTCATCGCCGAGGCGCAGGCGATGGCCGAGGTCGACTCGTCGGAAATCAGCTACATCGAGACGCACGGAACCGGCACGCCGCTGGGCGACCCGATCGAAATCGAGGGTCTGCGACAGGCATTCGCCGTTTCCGACGAGCCCCGTCAGGGGTCGTGCTATGTCGGCTCGGTCAAGTCCAACATCGGCCACCTGGAGTCTGCGGCCGGCATCGCCAGCCTGATCAAGGCGATTCTGTGTCTCAAGAACCGGGCCATCCCGGCCACGTTGCACTACACCAGCCCCAACCCGGAACTGCACCTCGACCGCGGACCGTTCGTCGTGCGGAGCGAATACGGCCCGTGGGAGTGGGACGGCGTTCGGCGTGCCGGCGTCAGCTCGTTCGGTGTCGGTGGCACCAACGCCCATGTGGTGCTTGAAGAAGCGCCGACGGTGCTGGCGTCAACGCCCAAGCCCGGCCGGCAGGTGCTGTTGATGTCGGCGCGAAGCACTGAGGCGCTGCAGCAGTCACGCTCAGCCCTGGCCGCCGAACTGTCCGGCGACGAGATCAGCCTGCCCGACGTCGCGTACACCCTCACCCGCCGCCGCACAGAGAACATCCGGATGGCGGCGGTCGTCAAAGACCGGCAGGACGCTGCTGCGGTGCTGGAGGCTGCCGAACATGACAACGTGTTCGTCGGCGAATCCTCGCCGGGGACGAACAATGCTGATAATTCAGCCCACGTCGTTTTTCTGTTCCCGGGTCAGGGTGCTCAGCACATCGGCATGGCCCGCGGCCTCTATGAGTCCGAGCCGGTTTTCGCCGAGCACTTCGATCAGTGCGCCACGGGGTTCGGCGACGAACTGGGCATCGATCTGCGCGCGGAGATCTTCGACGGGACAGCACGTGACCTGGAGCGCACCGACCGCACCCAGCCCGCACTGTTCACGGTCGAGTACGCGCTGACAAAACTGATCGAAACCTACGGCGTTCGCCCGGCAGCACTGGCCGGACACAGCATCGGCGAGTACGTCGCGGGCACCATCGCCGGCGTCTTCGACATCGCAACGGCCATCAAGGTGGTATCGATGCGGGCCCGGCTGATGCATGCCGCACCCCGCGGAGTCATGGTCGCCGTGGCGCTGAGTCCCGATGCTATTGCCGAGCACCTGTCCGGCGATGTCGACGTCGCTGCGATCAACGAACCCGGCGGGTGCGTCGTCGCCGGATCCGAGGAGAACATTCGCAAGTTCAGCGATCGCCTCACCGAACAGGGGATCGTCGCGCGTCGGGTCCGCACCTCGCATGCGTTCCACTCGCGGTTGATGGATTCAATGATTCCGGAATTCACCGGCTTCCTGTCCCGACAAACGCTGCGCGAGCCCAGCATTCCGTTGCTGTCCAACGTCACTGGGACCTGGTTGGCGGCCAGCGAGGCGACCAATCCTGCCACCTGGGCGCGGCAGGTGCGGTCCACGGTTCGATTCTCCGACGAAGTCGACGTGCTGCTCGCCGACTCGCATCGCGTCCTGGTCGAGGTTGGCCCGGGCGGCACCTTGACCGCGTCAGCCACGCGGCATCCCAAGTGGTCGAGCGGTCACCGCGCAATCCGGCTGATGCGCCACCACGCCCAGAACCGCGATGACCGGGATGCCTTCCTGCTGGCGCTCGGGCAGCTGTGGTCCGCGGGAGTCGACGTCGACTGGACGCCGCTGCGTGGCGGGCGGCAGCCACAACTACTAACGCTGCCCGGTTATCCCTTCGAGCGCCAACGGCATTGGGTTGAGCACCGGCGAGGCGCCACATGGGTGGCCGACCCCGCTACGACCAACGGGGCGGCGGCGTCAGCGGCGGGGACCGCCGAACCAGCCGGGGCAACCACCAACGGCACGTCGCCGATGGAGGCGACCTTGCAACGCATTTGGGGGCAGTGCCTCGGTGTGGGTTCGGTCGACCGCAATGCCAACTTCTTTGAACTCGGCGGCGACTCGCTGGTCGCGATCAGCGTCGCGATGACCGCCGGCAACGAAGGGCTGGACCTCACACCCCAGGACCTCTACGACAACCAGACCGTGGCTGCACTCGCCAAGGCCCTGACTGCCCGATACGCGGCCGGCGGGCTGGCACGCCAGTCACCCGGTGACGTCGTGCATCCCCCGGTTCCGCCGAACATCGCTTACTTCCTCGAGCATGGATTGGCGCAACATGGCCAGTGGCGTGTTCCGTTGATCGTGCAGCTCGACCCCGACGTGCAGACGGACGACATCCGTGCGGTGCTCACCGCCGTGACCAACCACCACGATGCGCTGCGTCTGCACATCGCGGAACGTGCAGGGACGTGGGAACAGGCCATCGGCGAACCGCAGGAATTGGCCGAGCTGGCCACTCGGTCGCTTCCTGACGATGTCTCACCGGGAAGTCCAGAAGAGCGGGAAGCGCTGCTCGCCATACTCAACGAGCAGATCGGCGAGCAGGACTTGTCCAGCCCGCCGCTGGCCGTCACCTATGTCCGTGGCGTGCCGGGCGGTTCGTGCTATCTCGCGATCAGCCTGCACGCGGTGGCGGCCGACAATGCCTCGCGCGAAATCCTGGTCACCGACATCTTCACCGCGTTCGGGCAACGGTTGGCGGGTGAAGAGATTGCGCTGCAACCCATCACCACGCCGTGGACCGAGTGGTCTCAGCGCTGCGCCGCGCTGGCGACGCATCCGGCGGTGCTGGAAAGCCGCGATTTCTGGCTGAAGACTGCGACCGCAGCCGACCTGCGGGTCTCTGGCCGCGAAGTCAGCGAAGCACCGGGCACAACCGATTTGGCGAGATTGGCGTCGACACTGACCATCTCGGAAACCACCGAGATCGACGACGCGCGGCGCCGGCTTCGGGTGCCGATAGAGGAACTGCTGCTGGCCGCACTGAGCCGAACAATCGCGACGACGATCGGTGACGGGTCAATCGGCGTCGACCTGGGCGGACCGGGCCGGTCGGTGCTCAAACCGGATGTCGACTTACGTCGGACCATCGGCTGGTTCACCACCGTCTACCCTGTCGCTCTGCACTGCGAAGGGGGAGAGGCCAGCAGCGCAAAGCAGTTGCTCGGCGAAGTGCACGACACACTGAATGCGGTTCCGCACTATGGAATCGGCTACGGGCTGCTGCGTTACCTGTACGCACCAACGGCGCGACTGCTGGGTGCCGGCCGCCAAGCCGACATCTTCTTGTCCTACGTCGGCACGATCCCTGACCTGCCCGACGTGCCTTCTGACGCCTTTCCCGTTCAGCTCGAAGCCGACATCGCTTTGCCGGTGCGCGAGGCGATTCCCGGTCTGGGCCACGCCATCGAGTTGCGGGTGTATCGCTCGGCCGCTGTGCTGCATCTGGATTGGTGGTATGACACCCGCAGGGTGAAGTCGGGTACCGGACAAGCGCTCGCCGACGAGTTCGCGAAGGCGTTGATCGAGTTGACCCGCGGAGCGCTCGCCGAAGACGAAATCGACTCGGCCGATGACGAACTGACCTTGGTGGATCTGTCGTCGACCGATACATCGGGATAGGGCCGGTGGATGCCCGCCACCATCACTAACTGCCAGGGAGTTTGACAGTGTTTCCGTCCTCGGTCATCCGCAAGCTGGCCAACAGCGAGGAGATGCTCGCTGAGACACACAATTTCGTCGGCCTTGCCGCACAGATCGAGGGACCGGTCGATATTGACGCCTTCTCGGATGCTTATGACGCGTTGCTCGAAGCACACCCGGTCCTCACCGCCCGCCTCGAGCGTGGCGACGACGGGCGGCATCAGTTCGTTACCGACGATCTGTTGCACTCGGGAATCGAGGTGGTGGAGGTCGATGGCCCAGACGACGAAGGTCCCGCTCTCCACTTCGACCAGAGTGAGTCGCTTGTCCACCTTCGACTGACCATCCGCGACGGACAGCCGCACCCAACCCTTTATGTCCATCACGCTATCGCCGACGGTCATCACATGTTCGGCCTGATCGAGGAACTGCTCTCGTATTACACCGACCTGGTGTGCAACGGAAAGACAGGTCCGATCACCGCCCAGCCCACGCCGGAATCAATCGAGACAGTGCTCGCCGACCGGGGCATCCAGAAAGGGCAGCGCTCGGGTATCGAGCGGTTCATGCCGGCGCTGTTCGCCTACGACCTTCCACCGTCCCGGCGAGCCGACACGGGCGTCAAACCCAGTTCACCTGTGCTGGTTCCGATGGTGTCGTGCCGGCTAAGCGAGAGCCAGACACACGCCATTGTCGATCTCTGCCGTGCGCAGAAGCTCGGTCTGCACTCCGTGCTCTCCGCCGCTATCCTGATGGCGGAGTGGCAGATTCGGGGCAAGCTGCCAATCCCGGTTCCTTTCATCTACACCGTCGATCTGCGGTACTTCCTCTCACCCCCGGTGTCCGCGACCGGATGCACGAACCCGATCGGATTGGGGACCTATCTCGCCGAGATCGACCGTAAGACCACCGTGATCGACCTCGCCCGCGACATCGCCGGGACATTTCGGAAAGACCTGGACGAGGGTGTAATACAGCAGTCACGGCTGCACTTCAGTCCACAATATGTCGGAAATGCGCCGGGCATGCCCGATGTTGTCCTGCTCTCCGATAACGGACTGGTCCCTCCGGTGCGTACACCTCCGAATGTGGAAGTGCTTGCCACACATGGCGAGTTGTACTTCGCGGTCAGCGCGGGAATCGAGATCTACTTCACCCAGATCTACGCCGAACAACTCAACGTCGAGTACCACTCCCATGGACCGACGCCGGAAAAGACGATTGAGGCAATATATTCGCTGCTCTGCAGCGTGGCCGAGCAGCACGCCGCAAGCGGTGTCAGTTGACGGGACCGAAGGCGTAGCGGTGGTATTGGAATGCTCGGCGCAGCGGCGGCAGAGCACGGACCAGGTGCCTCGTCAACCGGAAGACGGTCGACGTTCGGGCGAAAGTGCTCGCGTCGAAGAACGTCACGGCAGTGAGCAACCGGACCCCGGAGACTCCTTCCGTAACGTCCGCTGGACTGTTGACGGCCCAGTGCAGCGTCGAACCGGACTGCCGCTGCAGCCGGTGCGTCTTCTGCGAACGTACGATGAGCGAATTGTAGAAATCGATCTGCAGTTCGCCGGAACCGAACCGATCGACGACATGCTGGAGCAGGGCAATGCCGTCATCCTCGGTCAGGTACATGCTGATGCCCTCGGCCAACAGCAGTGTCGGGCGGTCGGCCGGTATCTGGTCGAGCCAGGACGGGTCGGTCGCCGCAGTGGCAATCAGGTGGTATCGCCGTCGAGTGGGAAAAACCTTCTCGCGCAACGTGATTACCGTCGGAAAGTCGACGTCATACCACTCCACTCCGGGCCCGGGATCGAGCCGGAACACCCGGCTGTCCAAACCGCAACCCAGGTGAATCACGGTGGCCTGCGGGTGAGCGGCCAGGAACTGAGCGGTCCAGATGTCGAACTGGGCGGTTCGCACCGTCACCAGCGGCGTCCAGCGGTCGGTGACCTTGAGCCCGCTCCAGTCGTAGTCGATTCGGGCGACAGCCTCCTTGGCGAATCCGTCGCCCAAGATCGGCTGGTCCCAATCGGCATCCAGCGCCTTGCAGTACAGCGTGGTCAGCATAGTCTGCGCGGGACCGCTGAGATCGACGGACACCTTATCGGTCACGATGGCCAAGCCTAGTGTGCGAAATCCATAGATGGAGGTGCCATGACGGATACGACAAGTGCCGGGCGCGAACGGCCGCCGCGGGTCTTGCTGCTGTACTACTCGTACACGGGGCAGGCCCAGAAGGTGCTCGAGACCGCGGGGGAGGTGTTTCGCGCCCGCGGCTGCGAGGTGTACAAGGCCGAAATCGAGTTCAGTGATCAGCGATACGCCGAGAAGTTTTCTCGCTTCCCGATGCGACGGGTGTGGCCTGACATGCTCAGCGTGCTGGGGGCCCAGAAGCGCAACGAGACCGGCGAGATCCAAACGCCGGATACGGTGCGCAATGGCGACTACGACCTGATTCTCATCGGCTCGCCGACATGGTGGGACAACGTCAGCATGCCGTTGCGCTCCTTCCTGAAGTCCGACGAAGCACGTAAGTTGTTGTCCGGCAAGCCGTTCGCGGTGTTCGTCGTGTGTCGTACGTTTTGGCGCGAAAACCTCGAAGGGGTGCGTGAACTCGCCGAAGAGCAAGGTGGGCGCTACGTGGACGAAATCCACTTCACCTATCCCGGCGACAACCTACGCTCCATGCTCGCGCTGACCAGCTATCTGGGTTCGGGCCAGTACCGCGAGAAGTACCTGGGTCTGCGTATCCCGCCGACGAACGTGCAACCCGAGCAGCTGGAGCAGACGCGGAGTTTCGCGGCCCGGCTGGCGGATCGATTGCTCGCCAAGGGCTCGGCGGTACCGGACGAGGAGACGGTGCAGCCGTGATGAACGTCGTCGCCCGCGGAATTGGTTGAATATGCCGCGTTCCTTCGATGTGTCGGCCGAGTCGGCTGCCCGTGTCGAGCAGGTTCATGCGGCGTTGAGCGGCGAGGACTACTGGCTGGCCCGGCTTGCGACCCTCAATGGCAGCACCACGCTGGAATCCCTGGTCGTCGAGCAGGACCGAACCGTGCGGGTGGCCACCACGCAGGACCTGGGCCGTGACCTGCTGCCCGGGATCGTCGCCAAGTTCTATCGACGTGATCTCAAAGTCCGGCACACCGAGACGTGGACACCGTTGGGCGATCGTGGACTCCGCGGCGAGGTCACCGTGGCGGTGTCCGGTGCGCCGGGATCGGGTTCCGGTGCCGCATTGGTCGCGCCCAGTCAGACCGGGTCGAATTGGACATTCACCGGGACGGTGGAATTCAAAGTCCCGCTGGTTGGTGGCACGATCGAGAGTTTTATCGCGCGTGAGTTCGCCCAAGGGATACCGAATATCCAGGAATTCACCGCGAAGTGGGTGGCCGAGCATGATTGACGCGCCGAACTCCGCCTCTCCCTACTCCGATGCATTCCGGGTGGCGCCAACCACGGGCGAGGCGCTCGCCGGCCTGCGCATGCCGCTGCTGGACGCGATGATGACCCAGCGGGCCGTGCGACGCGTTCATCCCGACCCGGTCGACGACGCGGTGGTGTTGAAGTGCATCGAGTTGGCGCTGCGCGCACCGACCGGCGCCAACGGGCAGAACTGGGAGTTCATTGTCGTAAAGGACCGCCGGGTCATCAAAAAGCTGGCCCGGCGGTACCGCCAAGGCTGGAAGTTCTCTTACGGCGGGCTGCTTAAAGGCGCCGGTGACCGCGACGAGTCGTTAGCCAAGGTCATCCGCGCGGCGCAGTGGCAGGTCGACCACTTCACCGAGATCCCGGTCCTGGTGGTGGCCTGCCTGCGGCTCACCGTCCGCGAGGGCCGCGCGCCGTATTCACTGATGCCCCATGCCGCCCTGTCTGGATATTGGGGGTCGATTTACCCGAGTGTGCAGAACCTGCTGCTGGCTGCCCGCGCCATGGGCTTGGGCGCGTCGTTGATCACCTTGCCGCTGTGGGGAGTGACGCGGGCCCGCAAGATCCTCGCCCTGCCACGCTCGGTAACGCCGTGCTGCGTCGTGGCCCTCGGATGGCCACGGGGGCGTTACGGACCGACGACCCGTGTACCGGTTGAGCAGGTCACGCATCTCGACAGCTACGGCAACCGCGCCTGGCTGGACAATTGACAGAGTGCTGTGGAAAAGCTGTGTCCAATATGTTGGACAAACATGCCCGGTTATTAGCCGCTGCGCTAATTTGTGAACCTGGTCACGCAATCCTTACGAGCGAATTCCTTAAGTTCCTGTTCGAACTTAGATTCTCTTCGTGTAGGTTCAGCGTGCACTGGGTTAATCGAACTAGAAGGGGGCGCCATGCAGGCTGCAGCGCGACCGTATGTCTTGGCAAGCGCGGCATTGATGGCGACGGGCCTGGTCGCGGCGACGCCGCTTCCGGCGCGCCAACTGCAGCCCCCCATCCGCAGCATCGAGACCCGCCTTGTCGACGCTGGCTCCGTTCTCAACATCCCGATCAACCTGTTCGACGACATCGTGAACATTCCGTACAACGAGGTCCAGGCCTTGGACACGGCAGCGTATTCGCTCTTGGACACCGGGCCGTGGTTTGTGCCGGACGCCACGAATGTCTGGGGTATCGGCCCCTGGGACATCACCCACGTCGCGGCGGTGGACGCATTGTTGCTACCATTCCCGTCGCTGGATCAAGGCCTCGGCGGCCTCAACTATCAAATCGACGGCCTCTTGGCGGCCGAAATTCCGGAGAGCGCTTCCTGCGACGTAGCGACCTGCGCGCCGATCGTTCCATACGATGTGGTTACCGGCATCAGCGCAATCGACCAGGACATTGGGACTTTCGACGCACTGACCGGGCAGGACCCCCAATTTGGGCTTTTCGACCACTGGTTTCAGGTGCCGCTGTCAGAGCTGGTGTCGGGCTACACCTTTAACGCAGCGAACGACCCCGGCGTCGTTGACCCCGCCGGACCAGTCTTTCAGGAATTCGGCTTCCCGCTGGATGGCGGCACCAACCCCTTCGAGGGTGGCACGACCTTGGTCGATGGCCAAAACGTGTATCCGTGGGACGGGCTGACGTACACGCTCAACCCGCTGCAGCCCATTGAGAATTTCTACAACAGCTTGTTGCAGACACCCTCAGGGGGCATCGGCGGCACCGGCATCGAGATCCCTACCTTGACGGAGTTCACCCAGGCCCTGCAGAATGTCGCGGCCGGGGTGGTCATCGATTTCGATCCCTTTACTCTCGGCAGCCCCGCGTGCCCGGCGTCGTGTGACATACCCCAAAGTTTGACTATCCCGGCGATGGTTCAGGACATCGCAAACCTGGATCCGAGCGATACGACGCTTCAGACATGGCTGGCCGAGTACGCCGCCGGCACGGCTGCCTGGCCGACGGTAAGCCAAAGCGATGAGACCATAGCCCTGCTCCAGCACGGTCTATTCGACCTGACCCCGGCGCAGCTGGCAACGGTTGATGCGGATTTGGCCAGCATCAACCCCGAACTGCCGGCCCTCTACACCAACGCCGGGATCCTGACCGACCCTGGATACCTCGCCTACACCGAGGCAACCGCCAGCACCACCACCGGCCCGACCACTACCGCTGTCTTTGACCCGGTTTACGGCGGCGCGAACGATAACTTGGTGCCTCAAGACCTCGTGACGCTGCTGACCAACAACGACACGAACTTCAGCGCGTTGTCCGAACCCGGCGTATTGTTGGCCCTCCTCTATCCCGCCTCAATAGTGACGGACCCCGGCGCATTTTCGGCCGGCGCGGCTGACCCCAGCAGTGCCAGCACAATGTTGAACGATGCCGCCAACCTCAGCGCACTGCTCGGACTCAGCGGAGCATCGAGCCTGTCGACAGACCTCAGCGCACTGCTGTCGCAATTGTCAGCGGAGCTGAGCACAGCACTGTCGGCGGACCTCGCCACGACACTGCCAACGGACCTCGCCACGACATTGCCGACGACCCTGCTGAGCATGTTCTAAGCCCTGAACCCGCGGCCTATCGGAGCCTCAACGCACAACCGGGATTCGACGGCGAGGCGGTATCCAGGCCTTGAGGCTCTTCGTCATGACACGATCCACATCTGGTCGCTCAGCAGTAGTCGCGCGAGCACGGACGCCTTTCCCGACGCGCCGACGATATAGCGGGGTTTGGGGTTTTTGGCCTCGACTGCCCGGACCACCGCGCGGACGACGGTGTCGGCGTCGATCGTCACGAGAGGTGATTCTTGGCGAGCGCGCGCGTGGTCTCGGCATAACGTCGCTTGAATTCGCCGTACTTTCAATCTGCCGCTCGCGGTAACTCCTATTGCATAGTGACACTCGGTTGGCCGCGCGGGCGCTACGGCCCGACCACCCGTAAACCGGTTGAGCAGGTGATCCACCTCGATGCGTACGGCCACCGGGCGTGGCTCGACAGCTGATCGCTGTGGTGATTCACAGCTTCTTGAGTCCGCGCAAGACCTTTACGTGCGGCACGCTTGCCGCCAAACCCCTGCGCAGGCGCGGGTTAAGCATGCTGGCGCTGATAACGTTTAGGTATCGGAGGCCGTGATCGCGCCATTCCGCTACTTGGTCGATGATTTCGTCCGGTGTCCCGTGAAAATTGATTTCTTTCATGAGTGAAGCCGGGACTTTCGCGATGTATGACAAAGCGCTCTGCTTGTCCATGGTTTGGGGAACCAAATCTTGCACGCCGGAAAAGTCGGCTCCCAGTGGATGCTGAACGCCGTGACGTGCCCAGGCTTCTGCAGGTGCCCCGAGCGCCGACGTCTTCATCATGACGGAGTCCAGCGCCTCATCGACTTCGTCGCGATTCCGGCCGGTGACTACGGCACGCTGTATGGCAGGCGTGATCGACATCGGATCACGACCGGCGTCGGACGCCGCAGCGCGCACGCCCTCGAGTCCGCGGGCATAGTCGGTGGGTCGAGACACAACAAAGGGAACCCAGGCATCGGCATAGCGTCCGGTGATCCGCAGCATCCGCGGCCCGTGGGCTGCGACCCAGATTTCGGGCCATTTCCCGCGGTACGGCGGAAGCGCGAACACGGCGTTGCGTAGCGGAAAGTACGGCGAGTCACGCGAGACAAGTTCCCCGGCCGAATCCCACAATGTGCGGATTGTGGCGATGGCTTCTTCGAACCGCGCCACCGGTTTGGTCCACTCCACGCCGTAGGGCTCGTTGCCTTCACGTTCCCCCACACCGATACCTAGGATGGCACGGCCGCGGGTAAGCAAATGCAGAGTCGCGGCGGCTTGCGCCGTGACCGCTGGATTGCGGCGACTGGCATCGGTGACGCACACGCCGAGTCGTAGTCGGCGGACCCGGTTGCGGGCGGCCAGGTGTCCAAGCATCGTCCACGGTTCCAGGATCGCGTCTACATTGGGCACCAGTTTCGCTGCAGCGCCGAGATACTCAGGTGTCGCGATCGAGTTCGGCACCAGCGCGTTCAGATGGTCACCGACCCACAACGAGTCGGCGCCCGTCGCAATGGCAGTCAGGGAATCCAAGCGCGGCAGTAGGGTCGGCGAAAAGCGCGCGTTCACGATCGGATCGACTATGCCGAAACGAAATCCGTCCATACACACCGACACCTTCCCGATGAATAGCAACGTCATGCTACGGCACTACCGGGTGCCTTAACTACAGCCTGTTACCCGATACCCTTGCCGCTGAATTCACTAGCGGAACCGACTTGGTTTTCATCGGATCAGGGCTCCTTGGAACATAAATCGCAATCCGTCGGCGGCGACGATGACAGGTTCGCCGAATTCACGCGCGAGCTGCCCGCGGCTCTCATCCTTGGCGGCGCAGGGCACCGGGCCAGCGTGATACGTTGCGATTGCTCCAGAAACAAGCTTTCACCGAAAAGGGGGCTTACAAGTTGCCCAGGCACACGGAAGCCGGGTCGCGAAGGCAGGCCGATGATTCTGCGCCCTTAATTCGCGCTATCGGAGTTGCCGGAGCGGGGGCCGGGCCTCCGGCTGGCGATTTCCGGCGCGCCGGCGTCCGCGGTTGCCCCCAGCCGGTGCGACATGCTTGAGGTGATCGACAAAGGAAGTGTGAGTGAATCCCACCCTGTCCCGCTGCTCTTCGTCCACGGGGCCTGGCATGCAGCCTGGTGTTGGGATGAACATTTCCTAGGTTTCTTCGCCGACAAGGGTTATCGCGCCATGGCGCTCAGCTTTCGCGGCCATGGAAATAGTCCGACTCACACGCCGCTGCGCACCTGTTCGGTCGCCGACTATCTCGAGGATCTCAGCTCCGTTGCCGACAGTCTGACCACAAGACCAGTGGTAATCGGTCACTCCATGGGCGGTTTCATCGTGCAGAAGTACCTGGAGTCGCACGACGCTCCCGCCGGTGTCTTGATGACGTCCATGCCTCCGCAGGGAAATCTCGGATCCGGCCTGCGCTGGATAAGACAGCATCCGTGGCATTTCACGAAAATCCTAATCACCGGCAAGTCGCTGCCTTACATCAACACCCCCGAGCTGGCGCGGGAGAGATTCTTCTCCGCACAGATGCCAGAATCCCAAGTCGTGGACTACGCGGCACGCCTCCAAGAAGAGAGCGCACGAATCGGCGTCGACTGCCTTGTGCTCAGGCTTCCTCGGCCTAAACGTGTGACGACGCCGTTGCTGGTCTTAGGGGCCCACGATGACGGCGCGCACACCCGGAAAGAAGTACGCGCAACGGCGCGCGCGTATCGCACCGAAGCGGAATTCTTTCCCAACATGGGTCATAACATGATGCTCGAGCCTGGATGGGCGGTCGTCGCCGAACGTATCCACACGTGGCTCGGCGCGCAGGGGCTCTAAGGACCGCGCTGGCAACGACGTTGTCCTGCCCGAGCCGACGAGTCACTAAGTAATACCAATACTTTGGAAGATCTTGTGCGAATCCTGCTGGCAGTACGTCAGGCAGGGATCTCGGCGTCCAACCTCGGGGATGTGACGTGCGGCAGGGGATCTCGGTGGCCGTGCCCCGGTTCCGCAGGGTGCGTGCGCTGCGGCTCGCCTCGGTACCGCGACGGGCGACCGTCGATCTTGCAGATACGCCAAAGCGTCAGCGCGAAGGGGTTCATCAGCCCGACGTCGTCGCACAGCATCCGCACATCGCCGTACATGTCGCGCAGCGCCTGACGCGAATCGGGCGCGTTGAAGACCAACTCTTTACGCACCGAGCGCGGGATGTCGAACTTCCTGAAGAAGCTGCGCGAGGGCACGACAATCGCCTGGCACAGCACCCGCATGACGATCGGCACGTATAGCGACAGCGTGCATCGGCTCCGCCGCACCATATGCGGCACACGCCTGGTGAGGAACTGGTCAGCAAAGGAGATGTGGCGAGCTTCCTCGGCGACGTGGATCGCCATCACCTTCTCCATGATCGGATGCGGCGTCTTGTCCTGCCGCAGCATGCTCTTCTGCATGTTGTGGATGGGCAGCTCACCCGCCAACACCCCGAAGAAGAACGTGCCCGGAAGCGGCCCGGCGTAGAGCGGGATCGCGGTTGATATCCAGCGCAGCCACCGTGGCATGCCCGGAACATTCACCCCAATCCGGTTGACCAATTCCTGAAACATCATGGCGTGGTTGCACTCTTCGATGGATTCGTGCACGCAGTAGCGGTATTCGGGTGATCCGTTGGGCACCCAGAACGTGTAGTGCATCAGACCGCGGATCAGGATGCTCTCTAACTGCAGAGAAACCTTTGCGGCGTTGGCCTGACGCCACAGCCCGATCTCGATCTGCTTCTCCAGCGGTTGCGCCTGATACCACGGATGCCGTCCCAGCGGATCGGTCGCAGACAACACCCAGCGGGGGTCGTTTTTGGTGACGGAGAACTCCGGCGCATCCCAGTCGATGTCGGTGTAGGGGTTGAAGTGACGGCGCACGGAAGCCTCGGACAGGGTCGCGAGGGCCGCACAGTACTCGGCGTCGTCGCTGACGTCCATATTGCGTTTCCACCGCTTGGCCATGCGCACACCAGCCAGGACCACCAGGCTCACCAGTAGTACGGCACCCAGCAGCCAATAGATATTGCCCCCCGCGACCGGCAATGCAACCCTCCCCCCCGCCCCCCCGGGCGCTCACATCCACGGCTAATTAGGCACTTACGCTTCATCGGGCACAGATGGCACCGACTATACTGGGGTCAACGGGTGGCGGAGCCCTACCGGAACTATTACGCATTGATCCAATTGCTCCGGCGCGGCCACGCTCAATCGGGTGTGTGCCGTTCGTCGCGGTGAGACGGAAGGTACCGTCTAATGCTTATGGGTGAGCAGCAGTTCGATGTCGTGATCGTCGGGGCGGGTTTCGGCGGAATCGGCGCAGCAATCCAGCTCAGCAGCATGGGTTATGACAACATCTTGATCGTCGATCGCGAGGACGACCTGGGCGGAACGTGGCACGTCAACCACTATCCCGGCCTTTCCGTCGATCAACCCTCGCCCACGTTCTCCTACCGGTTTGAGCCGAACCCGTACTGGTCCCGGATGTATGCCCCAGGCGCCGAACTGAAGAGCTACGCCGTGCATGTGGCCGAAAAGTACGACGTGCGCCGATACATGCGTTTCAACACCACCGTCGAAGGTGCCAGGTGGGACGACGATGCCCAAGTTTGGCGGGTTGCCCTTGCTGGCGGCGAGACGCTGAGCACGCAGTTCCTGATTGCGGCGACCGGCTTCCTGTGCCAGCCGAAGACCCCGGATATCGCAGGTATCGAGACGTTCAGCGGACGCATCATCCACACCGCCGCCTGGGATGACAGCTACTCGCTCACCGGCCGCCGGGCGGCTGTCATCGGAACCGGTTCTACCGGTGTGCAAGTCGTTCCGGAGCTGGCGAAGGAAGTCGCCGAGCTGACCGTGTATCAGCGGACCCCGATTTGGGTGCTGCCCAAGTTCGATGTGGTGTTCTTCCCTGCGCTGCAAAGGCTTTTCGCTCGGGTGCCATTCACCCAGCGGACCGTGCGCTGGTTCACCGACACCAGCCTGGAATTCGCGATGGTCATCACGATGTGGAAATACCGGTACTTCAAGCTGGTCAACAAAGCCATCTCGCGGTTCTCGAAGATTTATCGGCTGATGCTGGTGCGCGACTGGGAACTTTCGCGGAAGCTGGACCCGGACTTCGACTTCGGTTGCAAACGGCCCACGATCTCCAATTCCTATTACCGGGCGTTCACCAAACCTCATGTGCATCTGGAAACCAACGGCATCGATCGGATTGAGCCCGACGGCATCGTCGCAAGCGACGGCAGCAAGCGGTTCGTCGATACCTTGGTCCTCGCGACCGGATTTGACGTCTGGGAGGCCAACCTACCGGCGATCGAGGTGATCGGACGTGAGGGCCGTAACCTCGGAAAGTGGTGGCGCGAAACGCGATTCCAAGCCTACGAAGGCATTTCGATGCCTTACTTCCCGAACTTTTTGTCGATGGCGAGCCCGTACGCGTGGGTGGGTTTGTCGTGGTTCAACACCGTGGAATACCAGATGCGCCACATGGACCGGCTGTTCGGTGAACTCCAGCGGCGCGGTGCTCGCACCTTCGAGGTCACCGAAGAGGCCAACGCCCGCTTTCTGGATCGGATGACCAAGCTGCTGGAAGACTCGGCGTTTGAGCTCGGCAGCTGCGTCACGTCGCGGTCCTATTGGTTCAGGAACCACACCGGCAAGGGGGAAGCACCGCTTTTCCGACCGACGTCGGTACGCAGCGCCGTCAAGGAACAGGAGCGATTCCCGTTGTCGGACTATGCGATAGCCTGACGCTGGTCTGGCAGATGTCACTGTGAGGTCGCGATGGTCCTTGTCATGAATTTCGCTGGCACGTAACGCAGTGCGGAAGGCTTCGACGTTTTTGGCCCACTGACAGGACGTCGTTCAATCTTTGGCGAAGCAGTACATCCGGTACTCAGCGTCCCCGTTTCCAATGAGCCGGTAGAGCCCAGTACCAGGTACACCGGCGAAACGCCGGCCGAACGGCCGGATGAACGCCGGCAGCTGGCGACCGATCAGCTCCAGTGACCGCTGCGAGTTTTTGTCCAGCGACCGCACCACGTCCGCGTTGATGACGCGTGCCGAAAGTTGGCGCAGTGGCATGTCGGCCAGCGCTCCATCCCAGCCGGAAAATTCGTTGCGGCCGCGGAAATCAGCGTAGAGGAAATGTCCTCCCGGGCGTAGTACGCGCGCCACTTCGCCGAGGAAGCGGGAGAGCTGAGGGTAGGCTTGCGAGGCTTCGACGTTGATCACCGGGTCGAAGGATTCGTCCGGGAACGGCAGCTTCTCGCGGCCCGTGACATGGCTGGCGTCGCTACTGCAGTGGATCACCGCGATGACATGAGCCAACAGATCGATGTCGCAGGGTCCGACGAAAAAGCGACGTTCGCCACAGCGGTTGAGAGTGCCAACAACGTGCGCGTCGTGCCAACGGAGAGTGTGCGCACGCCGGCTTCGAGGTCAAGCCGGCGTCGAACGCTGTCTTCGGCTTCGCGCTTCACCCGCACGACCGCCACGGACACCGCCCCAACGATCCGTCGTAGATGGAGAACCGTGGCGTGGGCGCCCTCGTGGACGACGTCGGTCGCTCGCGTCAATGCAAAATCTGCCCTTCGCCCGATTTCAGCAAGCATGAGGCCTCCTCGTTGATATGTGGCGTGTGCTGCCAGCGTTCTCTGGCGTAGCGGCGAGGATGTGGCGCGGCGAGCGCCGCCGTCATGTAATGTCCAACGGAGGCTGAGCACTGTCGGCCATCAGCAAAGAGCCTGTTGTGAGTTCTAAGAATTGCGAGAAGGCAGCAGTCGCGGTACCGGGTATCTGTGTATCGTCGCGATGTGGTCGTTTGGCTTGCAGGCAACAGGCAAGCCGTCGTCACAGTCCTGTTTTGAGGGTGAGCGCCCCCGGTTCCTGATTGGGCCAGCTACCCGTACGTCAGTTGGGGTTTGGGAGGAAAAGTCATGACCGAAGTCGAAGACCTCGAAGTGCACCACGACGGCTACCCGACACATCGGCGCAAAGTCCGCTTTGACTGGTCGAACACGCCGCTGCACTGGGTCCCCGATGACCCATTCGCCACACACTTTTGGAATGTGATGCACCTGCTACTGCCCGAAGGGGAGCGGCAATTCATCAAGGCCGTCAACGAGGCGACGCCGCTGGTCGACGACCCGGAGCTGAAGGTGGCGATCAAACCGTTCGTGCAGCAGGAATCCTGGCACGCCTGGGCGCACCAAGTTGTCCTCGATCATCTGGCCGAGCAGGGCATCGACACCAAGCCCTACATCGATAACTTGGTGAAGTGGACGTCAACGGGCGGTAATCAGCACCCGGGTTGGCCTATGCGTTTGCAGCGATGGTGGCTCTACCGGCGCCTGGCCGACGTGGCCGCGCTCGAGCACTTCACCACAGTGCTGGGCCAGTGGTTGATCCAAAACCGTGGCTTGGACTACGCAGGAACCGACCCGGTCATGATTGATCTGCTGCGCTGGCACGGAGCCGAGGAGGTCGAGCACCGCGCGCTGGTATTCGACGTCTACCAGAACGTCTGCGGAAACTACCCGCTGCGCGCGTTGTCGATGCTGGTCACCGCGCCGGGGTTCTTGTTCTGGTGGATCGCAGGGGTGCGTTTCTTAATGGCGCACGACCCAACCACCACCGCCAAACCGCGCTTGAGGGACTGGTTACGGGCCGCCCGCGAGCACAAGGTGCCCGGGGCGTGGAATCTGATTGTGACCTGCACACTGCGCTACCTGCGTCCCAGCCATCATCCCAGCACCGAAGCTTCCACGCAGATGGCGATGGACTACTTGGCCCAGTCGCCGGCTGCGCGGGCTGCCCGCCAGGCAGCCCAAGCCGATCAGCGGTCCAGATCTGCTGAGAACGACGCATCGGCGAACCCAGCCTAGGAAGGCCAACGATCGCCTCGAAGTTATGGAGGGGTTGACAGCGAAAACTCGTGCGCACCCGAGAAGTGTGGGTGGCCGCCTCAGCCGCTATCGCAGCGCCCCGCAGTGCCAACACGTGGTCGTCGCCGCCTGAGGACGTCGTGCGGCACCTTATCCCGCAGTCGCGCTGCAGCGGCCGATCCGACGTGTACGCCTGCGGATTGGCGGGCCATTTACGAGGGAGATCGTCCGCGGCGAGACGAAGCGTCCCCGAAACAGATTTACTGTCACTGTCGACATGCTCGCCGCCACCGCCGAGCACCTGAGCGGCCCGGTCAGCACACGGTGCACGCGCGGTGGTTTGCCGGCGGACCGCTGAGGCGTCCAGGGATCGAGACTCTGCATCGTTGGTCGACCACGGCAGCGCATGATGCGCCTGGCATACTCGCCGCTGTGACTAGCACTCTCAGTCGGTACATCAAGCCCGTCGACCCTTTCCCGGGGTTGAAAATAGCCATGAACAAGTACTGGTACCCCTTGATCAGCCGCCGGTGGGAAAACGAAGACATCACCTTTCTCAACTGGGGCTATGAGGAAGATCCGCCGCTGGGACTGCCGCTGGCCCCTGAGGATGAGCCCAACCG
>Ga0209656_10000382_pt1 | contig 29081 bp, 26 predicted proteins | sample BogFormECP12_OM2_FD_188239 | JGI IMG/M metagenome (GOLD analysis project Ga0209656, IMG submission 188239) | Bog forest soil microbial communities from Calvert Island, British Columbia, Canada - ECP12_OM2 (SPAdes) (version 2) | ecosystem: Environmental > Aquatic > Freshwater > Wetlands > Bog ...
GCCCTTGTCCGAGTTGAACCACTTCACGGTGCCCTGAGGCATGTACTTCTCCTACTGAGACGATTTCGGGAACCACGGTCGTGTGCCCCGGGTTGCTGCGACCACTGCCCAGGTGGACTGCCCTAACGGGCCGGGCGTTCGGGAATGCAGACGCCCGCGGTCAGAATTTCGCAGGCGCTGTGACACGTACACGAACTTCGTGCAACCAGGACCATTTAACCACCTCGGCTACCAGCGTGTTCCCAACCGGGGAAATGTATTTATCGGGCGGCCGCGACGGCCTCTGCACCCTGCCCCACACCGGCACGCAGCGCGGCCATGCAGGCCGCGAAACGGGAGCCTGGCGTCACAGCGGCGATGTGCTCGGCTTCGGTGACCGTGTCCACATCGATGAGTTCCGGCAGCATCTGGACCCGGAGCCCAGCCTGTTCCAGCCGGACCAGCTGCCGGGACCCGGTGTCCGGCTGCGACATCGGGACGCCGAGTATGAGGGCGGGATCGACCTCCCGCAAGCCGAGCAGCCAGAAGCCGCCGTCCTCGGCCAGGCCGAACGTGGCGTCCGCGGTCCTGGACACCAGCGGCTCGACGGCCGCCGCCAGTAGGCCCGGCGTCACCTGCGGGGTGTCCATCCCGATCAGCACCACGGGCAGGGGCAGCGTCACCCGGGTGTCGGCGAGCGCCCACGCGATGCGTTCGTCGAGACCCGCCCCACGCTGCCCGATCACGTCGAATCCGGGCGGCAGCCAGCGCCCGGGCATCCCGTCCAGGGCAAGCACCCGGCGGGCGACGGTCGTGTCCGCCACCGCCGCCAGCGTGTCGGTCAGGGCCGCTTCCGCCAGGGCGGCGGCCTCCCTCGGCGTGAACGGCGGCGTGAGCCGGGTCTTCACCCGGCCGGGAACGGGCTCCTTGGCGATCACCACGATCTGCGCCGCCAGCAGGCGGCCAGCCCGGCTCCAAGCCGGTCCGTCAGGTTTCACCGCGCCGACCGCTCCGGGGCTTCCCAGGGCGCCGTCCCGCCGGTGCCTGCCCGAGTAGATATCGCCGGTCATGACGAGGCCTGCCATGACGAGGCCGGTGCCGCGATGGAGGCGAGCACCCGCCGCATGTCCCGCACGGTCCGCACTGTGCCGCCGAGCGTGCCGGTGACCTTCGATTTGCCGGTCCGCGGGTAGTACGGCACGTCGGTTTCCGCGATCCGCCAGCCTGCCTCCGCGGCGCGCACCACCATCTCCAGCGGGTAGCCGAACCGCCGGTCCGACATCGGCAGGGCCAGCAGGGCCTCCCGCCGGGCGGCGCGCATCGGGCCGAGATCGCGCACCGGGACGCCGATGCGGCGGTGCAGTTCGGCGGCCAGCACCCGGTTGCCGATCCTGGCGTGCAGCGGCCAGGCGCCCTTGCCCTGGACCGACCGCCGTCCCAGCATGAGGTCGGCATCGCCGGCCGCCACAGGGTCCGCCACCCTTGGCAGGTCACCGGGGTCGAAGGAGGCGTCGGCGTCCATGACGCAGACGATGTCGCTGCTCGCCGCGAGCAGCCCGGCGTGACAAGCGGCGCCGAAACCGCGCTGCGGAACGGGCACGACGTACGCCCCGTAGGCCGCGGCGATTGCCGCCGAGCCGTCGGTGGAGCCGTTGTCCGCGACAATGGGCCGGTAGCCGGACGGCATCCGGGACAGCACCCACGGGAGTGCGCCTGCCTCGTCGAGGCACGGCAGGACGACATCGATTTCCATGGCGACAGACAGTACTGGCGCGGCAGGCGATTTAAGTCCATAAACTGCCTGATCGGCCCTTACGAACCTGTGACGGTCTCCGCTGGGTGGCCGGCCGCAGGTAATCACGTGGTTTGCTGCAGTCATGCGCGTTCTAGTAACAGGTGCGGCCGGCTTCATCGGATCCCATATCGCCGAGACCATGCAGGCGGCCGGCCACCAGGTCCGCGGCCTGGATTCCCTCACCCCCGCCGTGCATAACGGCAGGCCGGACCACGTCCCGGACGAACTGGTCGTCGGCGACGTGCGCGACCCGGCCGCGGTGGACGAAGCACTATCCGGGATGGACGCGGTATGCCACCAGGCCGCCCTGGTCGGCCTCGGCGTAGATCTCTCCGACCTGCCCGCCTATGCGGACGTCAACGTCACCGGCACCGCGGTGCTGCTGGAGGCCATGGGCCGTCACGGCATACCGCGGCTGGTGTTCGCGTCCTCGATGGTCGCGTACGGCGAGGGGGCATATGACTGCGCGGCGCACGGCCGGGTCCGGCCAGCCCCCCGGGATCCGGGTGACCTGGCCGCAGGCCGCTTCGAGCCGCGCTGCCCGCGCTGCGCCGAGCCGCTCACCACGACGACGGTCGCCGAGGACGCGCCGCTGGACCCCCGCAACGCCTACGCCGCGAGCAAGGTGGCGCAGGAGCACCTGGCCGCGAGCTGGGCGCGGTTGACCGGTGGCGCCGCGATCGGGCTGCGCTACCACAACGTGTACGGCCCGCGGATGCCACGCGACACCCCGTACTCGGGAGTGGCGGCCATCTTCCGCTCCTGCCTGGAGAACGGCCTGCCGCCGCGGGTGTTCGAAGACGGCGGCCAGCGCCGCGACTTCGTGCACGTCCGTGACGTGGCCCGCGCCAACCTGCTCGCCCTGGAGGCGGTCGACCGGACGGTCGGCCGCACGCCGGGCGCAGCGGCAACGGCAGCGACTGCGGCAGCGGCCGGGGCGGGCGGGCTGCGGTGCTACAACGTCGCCAGCGGCGAGCCGCACACGGTGGGCGAGATGGCCAGCGCCCTGGCTGTCGCGTTCGGCGACATCGAGCCCGTGGTGACCGGTGAGTACCGCCTCGGCGACGTGCGACACATCGTGGCCTCTCCCGCCACCGCCGCCCGCGACCTCGGTTTCCGCGCGCAGACGAGCTTCGCCGAAGGCATCGCCGAATTCGCCCAGGCCCCCCTCCGCGAACCCGCCCTGGCAACCTCCGCCCACTCCTAGAGGGTCTTTTTCGTTATTGTGGACAGTAGCCGCCCCGATAGAAGCTCGTTCCGCAGGTCCCGGCTCCCGTCATCGCCGCCGCGCTCGGCTTCCACCACGCCACCACCCAGCGCCAGCGCGCGGCCGACGGCGGAACCTGGAGCCGGTGAGCCACGCGCTGGCGTGCGGCCTGCTCTGGCCAGAATGCCGGCGGGTGCCGCCGTCAGTGATCTGCCGAGAAGATCTCCCGCACCTCGCGGGCCGCGTAGTACACCAGCACGTACCCGGCGGCGGGATCGGCCCACCACCAGCCGAGCGCGGCATTCAGCGCCAGGCCCAGCAGCACCGCGACGGCCAGGATCCCGTCGATCAACGTGACCCGGCCCTCGGTCCGCAGCACCGGGTTCTCCAGCGCCCGCCCGGTGCGCGCCTTACCGGCCGCCAGCGCGAACATCGCCGCCGCCGTCACCGCCGTCCAGGCGATGCCCAGCACGGAATGCCCCGGGTGATAGCCGGCGGCCAGCACCACCGTGGACTGCGCCAGCAGGTAGACCGCCAGGGCGGCGAACGCGTACCCGATCAGCCGCAGGCCGCGGCGCTGGCGTTCGGCACCGGTGCCCGACAGCTCCCATATCACCACCGTCGACGCGCCGATCTCGATCAGCGAATCCAGGCCGAACCCGGCCAGCGCCACCGACCGGGCCGCGACCGCGGCGACAGCCAGGATCACGACCCCCGCCACGTTCCAGGCCAGCGTCACGTACTCCAGCGCAAAGCCCCGGCGCAGCAGGGCCGCCCATACCGGGCCGTCCGCAGGTACCACGGTCCACAGTCTGGCAGAGACTGCCGGGCCCAGATGCCTGGCTATCCTTAGCACGCCCGGCAGCTCGTCTCGACCAGCTGCAGCGACCGCGTCTCTCAGGCCGCCAAACCGGCTCAGGTGCCGGGCACAGGACAGGCTATGGAAGCCAGCAGGTCACCCTCGGCCGCGGCCAGGCTGCTCAGTCCGTAGGACAGGACGCCAGTTGCGGGTGCCAGGATCTCCTGGACTGCATCCCCGAAGGCGTCCTCGAGACGGCCCAGGCGTGTTCCCCTGACCACGAACGTTCCGATAGCGACCTCGGGGAACCAGAGGCCGGGACGGTCGCTGAGCACGTCTGCCGCGTCCTCGAAGATGGGCAGGTGCGGCCGGGGGCCTTCTTCGGCCGGCAGTATGCCGGCCATGGCCGCGACCCGGTGCAAGCCGCGGCGCTGGATATCTGCCTCCTCCTGCGACCAGCGCCCTTCGCCGCCGACCTCGACCAGGGCGGCGGGGATCCCGGCGAGAGCGGCCTCGCGGATGGTGGATCCCGCCGTGCGGTTCACGATGAGCCGGGCGACGTCGAAGCAGTCCGCCAGGGCACGGGACCGCTCGCTGACGACGCCGTCCGGTCCGGGGCTGACACTGGTGAACGGGTCAAGCGTCTCGGGGAGGTCGCCGCAATGACAGTCGACGTAGCAGTCGGCGCGGGCTAGCAGGTTCTCCCACAGCCAGGCGGCCAGTCGCGCTGTCGGGCCGCCTCCGGGGTGTCCCGGGAAGGACCGGTTGAGGTTCTGTCCGTCGAGGGGGTTGATGAAGGCCGATCTTTCCTGAAAGGCAGCCGGGCTAGACTGCAGGCACGCGACGATCGTTCCCCGCATCTGGGTGGGGTCGAGATCGCGGATGAACTGCCGGACCGCCACGATGGGGACGTATTCCGCGCCGTGGATTCCGGCCGTGACGGCAAGTACCGGGCCCGCCGCGCTTCCGTGCGTGATGGCGACCGGCAGGGAGACGGTCCTCGTCCCCAGGCTGACGAGGCAGTTGCCGCGGACCTGCGATCCCGGCCGGACCAGAAGATCGCCGAGTGCATAGGAAACGGCGCTGGTCACGAGAGCTCCGGGCCGGATGCCGCACCGTTCAGGGGAAGATCAGCGACACTATGCAGCGGCGGCAGGAAGCGCGCGGGGTCCATGAAACTGACGTCCGTGGTGGTCGTTCCCTCCGAGATCAGGTCGGCGGCGACGGCTCCGAGCGAAGAGGCCATCTTGAACCCGTGACCAGAAAAACCGACGGCGACGACCACTCCGTCCATGCCTGGCACGAAGCCGAGCAAGCCCGTCTGGTCGACCGTGTAGCCGTCAGCGCACAGGACCGCCTTGACCGGCCTGGGATCGAGGGCGGGCAGGAAGGTGCCCACCCAGGATCGCACCGTGTCGAGGTGGCGGGGATCCCAGGTGAGCGGGCGCGCCGTCGAGGCGACCTCGTCGAGATAGATGCTGGCCGCCACCTTGACGGTCCATCCGTCCGTGCTGGGAAAGCCGTAGAACTGAGCATCACGTGAGCTGCGGATGAAGACCTGCTCCTGCTGGCGTCGCAGCAGTGCATGGTCCGCCACGGGAAACCAGGTGAGCACCTGAGGGAGCACGGCCAGGTGCGTGCCCAGCGTGGCGCAGAGCCGCCCGGCACCCGTTCCGGTGGCCACCAGTACCCGCGAAGCGCGCACCTCTTCCTGATCGGTGCGCACCGACCACCGGTCACGATGCTGCTCCAGGGCCATGACCTTCCGGTTGCCCAGGAAAGAGGCCCCGCGGCGCTGGGCGAGCTGCAGGGCCAAGAACACGGCATGCTCGCTGCGTACGTAACCGCCCTCGGGATCGAACAAGGCGACGTCGCTGTCGCGGATGACGTGCTGGGGCAGGCGCCGTCGTGCCTCTTCTCCGGTCGCGGCTTCGAAGCTGAGGCCTCGCTCCCGGCCCGCTCGCAGCAAGGCAGAATGATCAGGGTGGTCGTGATCCATGATGGTCACCACGCCGGTGACATGGAGCAGGCCGGTCCCGCAGGACGCTTCCAGCTCGCGCCACAGGTCGCGCGCACGCTGCAGCAGGGGCGTGTAATGCCCGCCCTCGGCATACACCATCCGGAACACGCGGGACTCACCCGCGTACGCGGAGAACGGCCCCGGAATCGTAAACCGGTCGATGCCAACGACGCGCAGCCCGCGTGCAGCCAGCTGCCAGCTCGCCATGCTCCCCACGGAGCCAGCCCCGACGACCACGACATCCGTCTCGACGATAGTCACCGCGTACCCGTCAATCTTTCGCCTCGAGCCATGCCTGAGCGCCGCGACCAGCCTGGGCAGCTCTGGCGTTACCAAGCCACACGAGCCATCGCGTAACACATACGTCTTCCCGCCAACTGGTGACTTCAGTCGCCGGTAGCGAGGATTACTTCGGACGCTTTTATCACCGCGGTGACCTCGCTGCCCACAGCGAGGCCGAGATCGCGAGCTGCCTCGACCGTAACGGACGCCACGAGGCGTACCCCGTTCGCGTCAAGTTCGACGTTGGCTATCGCCTCGCCGGTGGTGATCCCGGTGACCGTGGCCGGTATCTGGTTGCGTGCACTCAATCGCATGGCTGGCTCACTCCTGTCAGGTGATCAAGGTGGAGCACCCCACGCTATCGCGGGATGGAACGGCAGTCGCCCGGGCCCTCGGCCCAGGCTGGCGGGCTATGGAGCAGGCAATCATGGCGGGTATACCGTAATGGCGGCCGGGTTGACGGAGGCCCACAGCTCACCTCCGTCGTCGAGCTTCAGTTAGGTTGGTGGCTCGGGCCGGGTGAGCTGCCCGGGTGTGGTGCCGTCGCTGATGGTGAGTTGGTCGAACCAGCCGCATCGCGGATTTCCGGGCGGGCGGTCGAAGCGAGTGACGTACGGCTTGAGGTCGATGACGGGCGTCCGGTCCAGGAGATCGACGCCGGCGAACACGATGGCCTGACCGGTCACCTCCAGGAGCTGGATGAGGCTGAGCCCGATCGGGTTGACCCGCCGCGGCCCGCGGGTGGCGAAGATGCCCATCGCGCGCTGCTGGCGGCGGAGCAGGAACGGGACCTGCCGCAGTGGCGTGTCGCCCGCCGGGTCGCGCGGGCGGTGCAGCCAGCTGAGCAGCCAGGCGTAGCTGAAATCCGCGAGCCCGTCCAGGCCGTCCCGGTACGGCTCGGCGATCTCGATGGTGCCGTGCTCGGCGCGGTTGAGACCGGCCTGGATCGGCGTGGTCTCCAGCTCCTGGTAGCTGGTCCGGACCACGCCGATCACGGGCAGGCGGACGGTGAGTTCCATGTGCACCATGCTGTCACCGGCTGGCTTTCACGTGCTGCGGCGGCGAGTGGTCAGCGGGTGGTGATGGCCCGGGGCTGGTCGGGACGGGGCTGGTCGGGGCCTGCCGAGGGTGGGGCGTCGGGCTGCCGCCGGGGCACGGTGCGGTTGATGGCGGGCACGCCCGGGCGGGCCAGCGGCAGCCTGATGAGGAACTGGCAGCCGGGACCCGCGTTGCGCACGGCGATCTGGCCGGAGTGCGCCTCGACGATGCCGCGCGCAATCGAAAGCCCGAGCCCGGCGCCTTCCTGCGGCCCCGGCGTGCGGGCCGACTCGCCGCGGAATGCCACGTCGAACACTCGCGGCAGGTCCCCGGGCGGAATCCCGCCGCAGGCGTCCGACACGCTCACGCAGGCCATTCCGCTCTGCACCTCGGCCAGCACGTCGACGCCGCCGTCGGACGGCGTGTGCCTGATCGCGTTGGTCACCAGGTTGCGCAGGGCCCGGCCCATCTCGGCGGAGTCGACGAAGACCGGCATGCCGCGCACTGCGGCCCCGGTGAGCCGGACGCCCTTATGCCGCGCAACCGGCTCGGCGCTGGCGACGACCTCGGCGACTAGGTCCTCGAGCCCGACCATGCGCTTGGATAGCCGCAGCGCGCCCGCGTGGATGCGGGACAGCTCGAACAGGTCATCGATCATCAAGGTCAGCCGGTCCACCTCGCGGCGGATCTGCGAGTGGTACTGGGATACCTCGCGCGGATCGATCACCACCTGGTCTTCCAGCGCCTCGGCCATGGCCCGCAAGCCGGCCAGCGGAGTGCGCAGGTCGTGGCTGACCCAGGCGACGAGCTCGCGCCGGCTAGCCTCCAGGGCCCGCTCCCTGGACCGGGCCTGGGCCAGCCGCTCGTGCGTGGCGGTGAGCTCGGCGGAAAGCTCGGACAGCTCCGCCGGGAGAGTCCGGGTCGGCGGCACGTAGACGCCGTTGTCGCCGACACCTTGCACCGCCGAGGACAGCGCCCTGCTGGCCTTGGTCAGCCGCCGGGCGATGACTAGGGCCACCGCGAGGCCGGCCAGCCCGCCGATCGGGATCAGGGTCAGCATCACGTTGCGATCGCTGGGCGTGGCCATCATCCGGTAGGCGATGACGCCAACTCCGGCCATCGAGGCCAGCACCGAGGCGACCACCACAATGGTGATCATCAGGCCGAGCGAGCGGGCGGCCATCAGGCGCAGGAATACGATCCCGATGGCGCTGATGACCACGGCTGCGACCAGCGTCCACATCGCGATGTACTCCAGGTCCGAAACCTGGATGCCGAACGGCAGCAGCTGCGAGGCGAGGACGGGTTCGCCGCTCACGCTGCCTCCGGCTCGTACCGGTACCCCACACCCCATACAGTCACGATGCGCCTCGGCATAGTCGGGTCGGGCTCGAGCTTCTCGCGCAACCGCCGCACATGCACGGTGACGGTCGACGTATCGCCGAACGTCCAGCTCCACACCTCGGTGAGCAGCTGCTCCCTGGTGAAGGCCTTGCGCGGGTTCCGCATCAGGAAGACAAGCAGGTCATATTCGCGCGAGGTCAGCTGGATCAGCTTGCCTTCGGCCCTGACCTCGTGCGCGGAAAGGTCCACGACCAGGTCGCCGTCGGTGATGGCGCCGAGGTCGAGCTTGTCAGGAAGGCCGGCGCCGCGGGACCTGCGCAGCACCGAGCGCACGCGCAGGGCCAGCTCACGCGGGCTGAAGGGCTTGGTGACATAGTCGTCCGCACCGGTTTCGAAGCCGACGAGGCGATCGGTCTCATCACCCAGGGCGGTCAACATGACCACCGGGATCGGCCAGCGGGCCCGCAGCCTGCGGCACACCTCCAGGCCGTCCATGCCGGGCAGCATGAGGTCAAGGACGACGAGATCGGGCGGCTCCTCGGCCACCCGGCGCAGCGCCTCGTATCCGTCGTGCACGCACTCGACCGTATGGCCGTCGCGCACGAGGTAACGCCCGACGACATCCGCCACTGTGGGATCGTCGTCGACGACGACGATCCGGCCTGGCGGATCGGGGTTGCTTACCAAGGGTTTCCCGTTCCGTGAAAAAGGCAATGATTACGCCTCCACGGTAAGACGTAAACAGCCAGTGAAGCCAGTAAACAGGGCAAAAGCGTCACGACTCCGTAAGCACAGTGACGATTCTGTGAGATCCGGCCTGATCGGCGCCGAACTGGCCCCGCCAGATTCTGTCTGGGTTAACACTGAGGGATGCTTTGCGCCGCCAGGACCGGCGACGCGATATGAGCGATCGAGCGATCGCGAGTGGAGTGCCTGACGGACCTCGCGATCATCCCAGGGTTTGAGCGGAAGGAGTCCGCGTGATCGGGGAACTTTACGAGCACGCGCTGGCCGGCCGGGCGCGGCCGGAGATCGAGCACACCGACGGCAGCCGCAAGCCGCTACCGGTGGACGGCTGGCTGCGCGAAAGCCCCGGCGACAAATCGATCCTCGACCGCTGCGAGGGCCCCACGCTCGATATCGGCTCGGGACCGGGCCGCCTGACGGTCGCCCTGGCCGAACGCGGCATCCCCGCCCTCGGCATCGACATCACGCCGTACGCCGTCGACCTGGCCCGGTCCTCGGGTGCCCTGGTCATGCTGCGTGACGTGTTCGACCGTGTCCCGGGGACCGGCCGCTGGACCACGGTGCTGCTGGCGGACGGGAACATCGGGATCGGCGGCGACCCGGCGGCCCTGCTCCGCCGGGTGGCCGAACTACTCGCGCCGCAGGGCCGGGCCCTGGTCGAACTCGAGCCGCCCGGCTCTCCGCTCCGCCGCGAGCAGGTCCGGCTGTGCCACGCCGGATCGGCCAGCGCCTGGTTCCCCTGGGCCTACGTCGGCGCGGATCACATCACCGACGTGGCGTACGACGCCGGGCTCGGCCAGGTCGACATCTGGACGGTCGACGGACGGTGGTTCGCCTCCATCGGCATTGGCGGCCAGGTCTGTGCCGAACGATCCCTCGTCACGCTGTTACCGAATGCTTACAGCCCGACCTGCGGATGACCCATCCGCCCAGATAGATGGAACTCTTCGCACTATGAACGGAAAACTACGGGTGGCCGCGATCGGCTTGGCCCTGTCGGTGACGGCGGCCATGATCCTGCTGCTCGTGCGGCCCAGCCTCGACCCGGCCCGGATACGCTGGCTGCCGCTGCTGATCGGCGCGTGGATCGCGTTCCTCGTCGCCGCCTGGCTGCTGCGGAAGGTGCCGCGGCGAACCTCGGTCGCGCTTATCCTGCTCGGCGGCATCGCCCTCCAAGTGGCCGCGGTGTCCGCGCCACCACAGGGCAGCACCGATCTCTACCGCTACATCTGGGACGGGAAGGTCCAGGCCGCTGGCATCGACCCGTACCAGTACGTCCCCACGGCCACGCAACTGGTCGGGCTGCGGGATGAGTTCCTCTTCCATCCCGGCGCGGAGTATTGCGTCTCGTCGTCTTACGTCCGCCGCCATCCGGCCGCCGACCTCACCCCGGGCTGCACGAGGATCAACCGGCCGACGGTACCCACCATCTACCCGCCGGTCGCCGAGGCGTACTTCCTCGCGGTGCACTACCTGCCGTCCGCCAGCGACTCGAGCACGCCCATCCAGGCCACCACGGCGCTGGTCGCCGTGCTCACCACGGTGCTGCTGCTGTTCGGCCTGGGCCGGCTGGGCCGGGACATCCGCATGGCCGCGCTATGGTCCTGGTGCCCGACGGTGGTCCTGGAGGCCGGGAACAGTGCCCACGTGGACGTGGTCGCGGTGGGCATCACGGCGGCCGCGATTCTCGTGCTGGCCACGGCCCGCACCACCCGCCGGACCATCCTCGGCGGGATCCTGCTCGGCCTGGCCATCGCGACCAAGATGACGCCCGCGCTGACCGTGCCCGCGCTACTGCGGCGCCGCTGGATTACGGTCACGGTCGCCGCGGGTAGCGCGTTCGTCGCCGTTTACGTCCCGCACGTGATCCTGGTGGGCAGCAAGGTGACCGGGTTCCTGCCCGGCTACCTACAGCAGGAGGGCTACACCAAGGGGACCAGGTTCGGGATCATCGGCTTGTTCGTCACCGGGCCGCTGGCCATCGCGGTGGCGGCGCTCATCCTGGCCGCGGTCGCTTTCGCCGTGCTGCAGTTCTCCGACCCCGACCGGCCCTGGCAGGGCGCGCTCTACATGACCGCGGCCGCGCTCGCCGTGGCCACGCCGCACTACCAGTGGTACTCGCTGCTGCTGGTGATGCTGGTCGCGCTCGACGGCCGGCCCGAGTGGCTGGCCTTCGCCGCCGGCGGGTACTACGCGGCCTATCCGAATTTGGGCCGGTACACCCCTCCCTGGCGGCTCGAGGACGCCATCGCCTACGGCGTGCCCCTGGTGGTCGTGGGCGTGGGCTGGGTGATCCGCCACGAACTGGCCGGGCGCGCGGGCATCAGCGAGCCGCAACAGCAGCCTGAAACAGCAGAACCGGTGGTCACCTCCGGGCTCACGGTGCTCGACGTGGGCGAGGACGTCGGGCCCGACCTCCCGCCGCGTCCGGTCCTGTCCCGCGAAGAGTCGCAGGAAGTCCGGGTCTGACTTGCCCCGCCAGGATCCGGTTCTTACCGGTTGGTTACCCGCGGGGCAAACATTGAACGGCACCGACCACCAGGACCGTGAATAGAGATATGAGTTACGACCCGTCGCACCGCATGCCGCCTCCTCAGGAGCGCTGGCCGCAGGCGACCCCGCCCGCGGGCTGGCCGTCCTACCGGGACGGCGAGGATTACCGGGACGGGAAGCACGCGGACAGCCGGTACGCAGCCGATCGTCAGGACGCTTATGCGGCGACCGCCGGTTACCGGCGCCAGGCTGGCTACCAGGCCGCTCCCGGCGGGCCGGGAGGCCGGGCCTACCAGTCGGCCCTGGCCACGGATACCTTTCCCCCCGCCAGGAACGGCTATGGCTCCGCGGTCGGCTATGGCCCGGCCGACGACTACGGCGACGCGCGGGACGGCCACGGCTGGACCGCGGACGGCTACGGCAGCAACGGCTACAGCGACACCGCGGACGGTCACGGCTACGCCGGCGCCGGAGGCGGCAACAGCTACGACGGCACCAGGAACGGCTACGCCGCAACCGGAACAGTCGGCGGATACCCGAGTGCCGTGGACGGCTATGCCGACGCAGGAGACAGCTTCGCTGGCACCGCAGACCGCTACAGCCGCACCGGGAGCGGCTACGGCCAGGCCGCCGACGAGTACGTGAGCGACGCCAGCGGCTACGACTGGAGCGACAACGGCTACGGCAGCACCACCGACGGCTACGCCGGGGCCGTGGACGGCTACGCCAGTGCAACAGGAGGCTACGGCGGGGCCACAGCCGGCTACGCCGGAGCCGTGGACGCGTACGCCAGGGCCGGGGACGGCTATGCCGGGACTCCGGACGGCTACGCCGGTGCCCGCGACGACTTCTCAGGCTCGGCGGCTTACCTAGGCCCGGGTAGCTATACCGAGCCCGGGCTTTCCGATCCCAGGCTGGTGGCTCCCGACGCCGGTGTCGATCCGTACCGCTGGCAGGCCGACCAGGACGCCAGGCGGGAAGCGGGCCGACGTGGGCTGGGCGTCGGCGCGGTGACGGGGTTCCTCGCCGCGGCCGTCGCGATCGGCGTCTCCACCCTGGCCGCGGGGTTCCTCCGGCCCCAGGCCGCGCCGATGGCCGCCCTGGACAGTGTGTTCATCGACCGGACGCCGGCCGCACTGAAGAACGTCGCGCTGCAGCATTTCGGCACGCACGGCCGGACCGTGCTGCTGCTCGGCATGTACGCCGCCCTCGCCGTGCTCGCGGTGGGGATCGGGCTGCTGGCCCGGCGGGCCACCGCGTCCGGCGTGGCCTGCCTCGCGGCGTTCAGCCTGTTCGCCGCCTTCGTGACGATCACCAGGCCGGGCGGCCGGGTAAGCGACGTCGCCCCCGCGGTCATCGGCGGCATCGCCGGCATCGCGGCGCTCCTGTGGCTGATGCAGGCGTCGGCCCCACCCCAAAGAGTCGCCCCGCTACGGCACGCCCGCGGCGGCACCCGGAGGAGGGCACGATGACGACCACCGTCGACCGGCGTAAGTTCCTCACTGCAGCCGGTGTTACCGCCGTAACGGCGGCCGCGGCGGGGGTGGGCGGCGAACTCCTGCTCGGCAAGCACTTCCGCGGGACCCCGGCGCCGAGTCTCGCCGCCCCGGCTCCCAGTGTCAGCCAGGTTCCCAAGCTCGAGATAGCGCCGATGACGCCGCTGCCGGCCGACGAGACGCTGAACATCGCGGGCCTGTCACCGTTCTACACGCCGGACTCGGATTTCTACCGGGTGGACACGGCCCTGATCGTGCCGCAGGTCGCGGCGAACACCTGGGAGCTGCGCATCCACGGCATGGTGGACAAGCCGGTGACCCTCACGTTCGACGAGCTCATCCAGCGGCCCATGGTCGAGCACGACGTCACCCTGACCTGCGTCTCGGAAGCGGTAGGCGGCGGGTACATCGGCAACGCCCGCTGGCAGGGCATCCTCCTGGCCGACGTGCTGCGCGAGGCCGGAATACAGTCGGGCGCCGACCAGATCGTCATGCGCGACGTCAAGGGGATGACCATCGGCGTGGCCACCGAGCCGGTCATGGATGGCCGGAAGTCGCTGCTCGCGGTGGGCATGAACGGCCAGCTGCTGCCGCCGGAGCACGGCTACCCGGTGCGGGTGGTGGTGCCCGGACTGTACGGCTACGTGTCCGCGACCAAGTGGGTGGTGGACATGGAGCTCACCACGTTCGGCGCGTTCGACGCCTACTGGGTGAAGCAAGGCTGGTCGCAGCAGGGGCCGATCAAGACCGAATCCCGCATCGACGTGCCGAAGCGGCGCAGCAGCGTGACCGCGGGACAGGTGACGATCGCCGGCGTCGCCTGGGCGCAGCACCGCGGCATCGCGGGCGTCGAGGTGGGCGTCGACGGCGTCTGGTACGAGGCGAAACTCCCGGTCCAGGACACCATCGACACCTGGCGCCAGTGGTACTACGTCTGGGACGCCACTCCCGGGCTGCACGTGCTCCAGGTGCGGGCCACCGACCAGACCGGCTACACCCAGACCGCGGTCGTGCACAAGACCGAGCCGAACGGCGCGACCGGGTACCACACCATCCAGGTCACCGTCACATGAGCCAGCCGATGGCGCGCACCCGCTTTGCGCACCATCGGCTTATCCCGTGCCCGCTGGCCGCCGCCCCTCCCCCCCAAGCGGCGGTCAGCGGGCACGCAGGCGTTGAGCGGCGGTCAGCGGACATGCAGGGCGATAAGCGAGCGGTCAGCGGGCACGCAGGGCTTTGAGCAGGTCGTCGAGAGCGTCCAGGTTGTGCGCGCTCACCACTGCGTCGCAGTAGGGCCATGCGGCGGCCATGCCGCCGACCTCCGGGCGGTAACGCGGCGACTGGGTGCGCGGGTTCGCCCACACGATCCGGTACGCCACCCGGGACAGCCGCGCCATCTGCGCCCCGAGCAGCTCGGGCTGGCCGGTTTCCCAGCCGTCGGAGATGATGAGGACCACTGCTCCCCGGGCCATGCCCCGGCTGCCGTAGTGGTCGTTGAACTCCTTGACCGCGGCGCCGATCCTGGTCCCGCCCGACCAGTCGGGCGCCGCCTCGCCCGCCTTGGCCAGCATCGTGTCCGGGCTGGCCGCGGCGAGCGCCGGCGTCAGCCTGGTCAGCCTGGTCGCGAAGCTGAACACCTCGGGCCGGTTCTGACCGCCGCGCATCTGGCCGCCGTTGATGGCGTAGAGGAGGAGCAGCAGCGCGCGGGCGTACGGCTCCATGGAGCCCGAGATGTCGCACAGCACCACCAGACGGCGCGGCCGGACCCGCCGCGCCCGGCGCGCCAGCCGGATCGGCTCGCCGCCGCTGCGCCGGGCCAGCCGCAGCGTCCGGCGCAGATCCGGCCGCTTGCCGTCGCGGGCCGGCCGGTACCTGCGGGTCCGGCGGGGCGGGACGGCCAGGGTCATCTCGCGCATGAGCGTGACCAGCTGGCGCAGTTCGGCCGGGGACAACTCGGTGAAGTCACGGCCGCTCAGCCGCTCGGCGGCCGAGGCGACGTGGCGGAGGGCGGGCGCCTCGGCCAGCGGCTCGTCTCCGTCATCGGCGGCTGAGCCGCTCGCCGAGACGTGCATCCCCGCCGACCAGCCATCGGCATCGCCCTGGGACCGGTCGTCAGGCGGCGGGCCGCCATCTTGATCGGCGCGCGGGAAGGCGGGCACGGGGGGCGGCATAAGATCCCGGAACGGCGAGGGACCGCCGAACAGCGCGGCGAACACCCGGTCAAAGGTGCTCATCTGGCCCGGGTCAGACACCAGCGTGGCCAGGGCACAGGCGCGGAGCTCGGCCACGGAGGTGGCGCCCATGACCGTCACGGCCCGGGCCAGCCGCTCGCAGCGGTCGGGGCCGACCGGCAGCCCCGCCGTGTGCAGGGCGATCCCCAGGCCCGTCGCCATCGCGGCCACATCCGGCGCGGCCGGCGCCTCAGTAACCTCACTCAATGGAGCCGATCACCGCCGCCAGCCCGGCCCGGCGCACCGTTTCCTCGTCCTCGGGATACTTCAGCACCGTGCTCAGGGTCTGGTCGGCCACCGGGACGGCCATCTCGGTGGCGCCGAAGACGCTCAGCGCGAAGGCCCAGCTGATCGCCTCCGAGATGCCGGGCGGCTTGGTGAGATCCAGGCTGCGCAGCCGGTTGACGGCGGTCGCGATCTGTCCGGCCAGCTGCTCCCCCGACTCGGGCACCCGGCGCCTGACGATCTCCGCGACGCGGGCGGAGTCCGGATAGGCGATCCAGTGGTACAGGCACCGGCGCTTGAGCGCGTCGTGCAGGTCCCTGGTCCGGTTCGAGGTCAGCACGGTGACCGGGGGCAGCTTGGCCTGCTGGGTACCGAGTTCGGGGATGGTGACCGCCGCCTCGGCCAGCAGCTCGAACAGGAAGGCCTCGAACTCGTCGTCGGCCCGGTCAACCTCGTCGATGAGCAGGACCGCGGGCCGGGGACCCGGGTGCAGCAGGGCGGTGAGCAGCGGCCGCGGCAGCAGGTACTCCTCGGTGAACAGGTCCTTGTCCCGGATGTGCTCGCCAGCCGCCTCGGCGAGCCTGATGGCCAGCAGCTGACGCGGATAGTTCCACTCGTACAGCGCCTCGGAGGCCGTGATGCCCTCGTAGCACTGCAGCCGGACCAGCGGGGTGTCGATCGCCGCGGCCAGGGCCTTGGCGGCCTCGGTCTTGCCTACGCCCGGCTCGCCCTCGAGCAGGATCGGCTGGCCCATCCGGACGGCCAGGAAGAGCGCCGCCCCGAGCTGATCGCCCGCCAGGTAGCCGACCGACTCCAGGGCGGCAGTCAGACTGCCGACATGCGGGAACTGGTCATCGAGGTCATGGGTCAAGGTGCTGCTCACATGTGTCCTGTCAGAGATCGGCGTTATCCAGACGGTCGGTTCGTAATAACGCTCAAGGTGCGAGTTTATCTTTCCTGCGGGAATCAGCTGATTGCCAGGTCTGTGCGCATGGGGCGGCCCTGGATGGCCCGCCAGACCTGGGCCGGGGTGAGCGGCATGTCCGCGTGCCGCACGCCATACGGCCGCAGCGCGTCGATCACCGCGTTGACCACCGCCGGCGGTGACCCGACGGTGGCGGACTCCCCCACCCCCTTGGCCCCGAGGGGGTGGTGCGGCGACGGGGTGACGGTCATGCCGAGCTCGAAGGACGGGCATTCCAGGGAGCTGGGCAGCAGGTAGTCCATGAACGAGCCGCCCAGGCAGTTGCCGCCGGAGTCGAAGGCGATCGACTCCATCAGCGCCATCCCGATCCCGTCCGCGAGGCCGCCGTGCACCTGGCCCTCGACGATCATCGGGTTGATCCGCACCCCGCAGTCGTCCACCGCGATGAACCGGCGGACGCGGACCTCGCCGGTGCCCGGGTCCACGTCGACCACGCAGATGTACGCGCCGAACGGATAGGTGAGGTTCGGCGGGTTGTAGACGCAGGTCGCGTCCAGCTGGCCCTCGACGCCTTCCGGCAGCTCCAGGTGAGAGTGCGCGGCCAGCGCGATCTCGGCGATCGTGCGGCCGGAGTCCGGGTCGCCCCGGACGAACCAGCGGCCGCGTTCCCACTCCAGGTCGGCCGGGTCGACCTCGAGCATGGCCGAGGCGACGATGCGGGCCCGCTCGCGGACCTTCCTGGCGACGATCGCGGTGGCCGCACCGGACACCGGCGTGGACCGGGATCCGTAGGTACCCAGGCCGAACGGCGTCTGGTCCGTGTCCCCGTGCACGACCTCCACGTCGTCGGGGGAAACGCCGAGTTCCTCGGCGACGATCTGGGCGAACGTGGTCTCGTGCCCCTGGCCCTGGGTCTGCACCGAGATCCGCAGCACCGCGGTCCCCGTCGGGTGGATGCGCAGCTCCACCCCGTCCGCCATGCCGAACCCCAGGATGTCCATGTGCTTGCGGGGACCCGCCCCGACGGCCTCGGTGAAAAAGCTCAGGCCGATACCCATCAGGTGACCGCGGGATCGTTCGGCCGCCTGCTCTTTTCTCAGCTCGTCATAGCCTGCCATGTCCATGGCCAGGCGCAGTGTCCGCGGGTAGTCACCGGAGTCGTACACCCAGCCGGTCTGGCAGGTGTAGGGGAACTGCTCGGGCCGCAGCAGGTTGCGCATCCGTACCTCGGCCGGGTCCAGGCCTAGCTCGAAGGCCAGCACGTCGACCATCCGCTCGACCAGGTAGACCGCCTCGGTGATGCGGAACGAGCAGGAGTACGCCACCCCGCCCGGCGCCTTGTTCGTGTACACGCCGGTCACCTGGCAGTGCGCGGCCTCCAGGTCGTAGGAGCCGGTGAACACGCCGAAGAACCCGGCCGGGTACTTGCTGGGCTGAGCGACGCCGTTGAACGCGCCGTGGTCGGCCAGCACCTTCACCCGCACCGCCCTGATCCTGCCGTCCCGGCTGGCCGCCAGCTCGCCGCGCATGTGGAAGTCCCGGGCGAAACAGGTGGACATCAGGTTCTCCGACCGGTCCTCCATCCACTTCACCGGCCGGCCGGTGAGCATCGAGCCGACGATCGCGCACAGGTAGCCCGGATAGATGGGCACCTTATTGCCGAACCCGCCGCCGATATCCGGCGAGATCACCCGGATCTTGTGCTCGGGCACGCCTGTCATCATGGCGTACAGGGTCCGGTGCGCGTGCGGGGCCTGGCTGGTGGCCCAGACCGTCAGCTTGCCGCTCACCCGCTCGAAGTCCGCGACGATCCCGCAGGTCTCCAGCGGCGCCGGGTGCACCCGCGGGTACAGCATGTCCTGGGTGACGGTCACCTCGGCGTCACGGAACACCTGCTCGGTGCGGGCGGCGTCGCCGGCCTCCCAGTCGAAGATATGGTTGTCGGCGCGGCCGGTCTTCGGGGCGAGGTCGTCGCGGATAATGGGCGCGCCGGCGTCAAGCGCGCGGCGCGCGTCGACCACCGCGGGGAGCGGCTCGTACTCCACGTCGATCAGCTCGAGGGCGTCCCGGGCGGAGTAGCGGTCCTCGGCCACCACGAACGCCACCTCCTGGCCTTGGAACCGGACCTTGTCGGTGGCCAGCACCGCCTGCGTGTCGCCGGACAGGGTCGGCATCCAGGCCAGGTTCCTGGTCGCAAGCGTCTGGCCGGTTATGACCGCTCGTACCTTGGGATGCGCCTCCGCCGCGACGGTGTCGACGGAGGTGATGCGAGCGTGCGGATGCGGGCTGCGCAGCACCGCCCCGTACAGCATGCCGGGCAGCTGCACGTCATCCACGTACGTGCCCTTGCCGCGGATGAACCGCTGGTCCTCCTTGCGCAGCATCCGGCCGAAGCCCGCGGGGGCCCCGTTATTGGCGCTGTTACTGGCGCTGCTATTGGCGCTCATTCGGCTGCCTCCGCGTCGTCCGGCCGGGACTGCTTGGCGGCCCAGCGAATCGATCTGACGATGTTCTCGTAGCCGGTGCACCGGCAGATCTGACCGGAGATGACCTCGCGGATCTCGGCTTCGGCCGGATCGGGATTGTGGTCGAGCAGCCAGCGCGCGGTCATCATCATGCCGGGCGTGCAGAAACCACACTGCAGGCCGTGGCACTCGATGAACCCCTCCTGCACCGGGTCAAGCCTGCCGTCCTGCTCCAGGCCCTCGACAGTCCGTACCGAACGTCCGTCGGCCATCGCCGCCAGCACCGTGCACGACTTGACCGGCGCGGCGTCCAGCCACACCACGCAGCTGCCGCAGTTCGACGTGTCGCAGCCCCAGTGGCTGCCGGTCAGCCCGAGTTCGTCCCGCAGGAAGTGGATGAGCAGCAGCCGGGGCTCCACGTCGCGCGCGTACTCGGTGCCGTTCACGGTCACCGCCACCCGCATGGTCACGTCCTGGCTCCGCCACTGTTCGGGCCACTGTTCGGGCCACTGTTCGGGCCACTGTTCGGGCCACTGTTCGGGCCACTGTTCGGGCCACTGTTCGGCGCGCCCGCGCGCGCGGCGGCCCGGCGCAGCGCGCGGGCGGTGAGTTCGGCGACCAGGTGCCGCTTGTAGTCCTCGGGTCCGCGCTGGTCGGCGACGGGACGACAGTGCTCGGCGGCGATCGCCCCGGCTTTGGCGAAGCTGGCCTCGTCGGGCGCCCGGCCGACGAGGAACTCCTCGGCCTCGGCGGCCACGAAGTGCTCGGCGCCGACCGCGGTCAGGCCGAGACCGGCCGAGGTGATGACCGGTTCGTGGTTCCCGCCTTCGCCGACACGGAGCACGGCGCCGGCGGCGGCGACCGACCAGTCACCGACCCGCCGCGCCACCTTCTCGTACGCGCTGCCCGTGCCGGACTGCACCGGGACCCGGACCTCGGCCAGCAGCTCGCCGCGATCGATGACGGTCTCGTAGGGACCGAGGTGGAACTCCCTGACCCGGACCATCCGGTCGCCGTCCTGGCCGCGGATGACCGCGGTGGCCCGAGCCGCGGCGAACGCCGCGGACAGGTCCTCGGACGGATCGGCCTGGCACAGCGACCCGCCGACCGTTCCCCATAGTCGCACGATCGGGTCCGCGACGACCCGCTCGGCGTCGTGGAAGATCGGGAAATGCTCGCCCGCGACGGCCGAGTTCAGCAGGTCCGCGTGCCGGGCCAGGGCGCCGATGCGCAACTGGCCGCCGTCCAGCCTGATGTAGGCCAGCTCGGCCAGCCCGTTGATGTCGACGAGCATCTCGGGCTGGGCCAGCCGTAGCTTCATCATCGGGATGAGGCTGTGGCCGCCCGCGACGACGCGGGTGTCCGGCCTGTTCAGCAGCGACAGCGCATGCTCCACGCTAGTCGCCCGCTCGTATTCGACCTGCGACGGGACCTGCATGTAATGCATCATTCGGCCTGGGTGGGCATTGCGCAACCGCGCTTAAGCCTTCGCTAATCCGCCGGGCTCAAGATCCTTCGTCAGTTTCGGTCGTCCTAGCGGCAGGTAGCAAGGCTGCCGTAGGAGCGGTCTCATGGGCTCGGCTCGGTGCCCGTTGCGGCGATAGCTCGGGACGGCGAGTTGCGGCACTGGATGCGACGCCTCGGCGGCGAGGGAGCTAGGCGAGGCTAGCCGGGTTAGCGGGCGGTTCGGGGTCCGGACGATTATCGTGTTGCCATGATGCCTAGGAGATCGCCCATTTCGATCGTGAGTACCGGCATGCGATGGCAGATGCCGCGGAATCTCTCGACCTGTCAGGCGTGGTGTCGATGCTAAGGCGCTGGCAGCGCGTGGCCTGGTCCACCCAGGATGACCAGGACGCACACCGGCACATGCTGGCTTGCGCGGACGAGCTGAACGCAGGCGGCGATGTCGCTACCGAGTCGTGGCGGGCAACGAAGGCCCGGCTGAGCTTGTAGGTGTATTCGGTCGAATCGGATCAGCACGCTCTTGAACAGGTCGCGGCGCTGCCTGCGGAGGCACTTCATTATTACGCCGAGCTGATGACCGTCCTCGAAACCGCACCATGGGGCGGCGAGGCCTACGACCGTCAGCGGCCCGACAGGAACATGCGGACGCACGTCTTCGGCAACACGGCCAAGGCATGGTGATCTACCTCATCCTCGAAGATCAGCGGCGGGTCATCGTTCTGCGCGTCTTGTGGGCCGGATAAGGCAGGAGGCATCGATCATCGATGGGTAAGCGGTTGAGCTCAGGTGAGCAGCGGGCACGTCGACAGCGACGAGGAGAACGCGCGTTCCTCTTTGACGGCAGCCTGAATCGCTGCCTCGCCGAGTTCGAGCGGGAGGACTGGGAGCGGGCCCTCTCGTCATGTGGCGGCGACACGCTGCGGGCCGCACAGCAGTGTGGCCTAAGTGACGTGCCGCCTGAGGCGAAAGCCCTGTGGGGACGATCGGCCGAAGAGGCTCGCGGGACATACCGCCAATGGCAGAAACGCCGCGGCGGTAAGTAACGTCTTCAGCCGCAGGCGCGGCGAGCGACGGGATTTGTCTGCGGTTCCGGGTGCTATAGGGGGCGGGTACGCCCCCACGTCGGGTAGCTGGCGGGGTCGCGCCGCGCGCCGCGATGAGGGCCGGGATTTCTGCAGGATGAAGCTGGGGTTTGATGCGACGAACCGCCCGCTCGCACGGCAGGTAGCGGTGCTACTGATGGCGGCGGGTCAGAGTAGGTACATTGCTTCGATCCTCATCCGACCTGCTGTCAGGTTGCTCGGACTGATGTGGGACTTAGGCAACACTACCGCGACGAAAGCCAGACGAGGATAGGCAGGTTAAACGACAAGCTCGGCGGCTGTGCGTGAAAAGGCGGTCCGGACGTTCTACCGGCTCCCGGCAACGGCTTCGTCCCCGCGCTGCAAGGACTGGGCGACGTCGGCGTCGGGGCGTGCGGCGCACCGGAAACCTATGTGGCTAGTCCCGGTGTCGACCATCTGGGGTCGGCGCGCGGCGGGCCGGTAGCGCATGCAGTAGCTGTCGGCGCAGAGGAACGATCCGCCCTTGATGACCTTGCGGGGCACCCGGAACTGAGGCTGGCGCGGGTCCAGGCTTCCTTCCGGTGTGCCGCCACGCGGGTTGCGGGACGGGCAGCAGGCAGCCGCGCCGTCCCAGCGGATCTCCTGGTACCAGTCCGCTGTCCACTCCCAGACGTTGCCGCCCATGTCCGCGAGTCCGTAGCCGTTGACCGGGTAGGACCCCACCGGCGCCGTGGTGCCGAAACCCGCTTCGGGGCGCCACGGGAAGTCTCCGTGCCAGTAGTGAGCCCGGTGCTCGCCCGGCTGCTCCGGCGAGTCGCCCCAGGTGTAGGTCGCGCCGTCTAGGCCGCCGCGTGCTGCGCGCTCCCACTCGGCCTCGGCGGGCAGCACGAGGCCGGCCCAGGCCGCGTAGGCTTCGGCGTCCTCATAGGCGACGTGCACGACTGGATGGCTGGCACGGCCGACCAAATCGCTGCCCGGCCCGTCGGGCCGGCGCCAGGAGGCGCCCGGCGTCCAGACCCACCACTGGCTGAGGTGACGCAGATCCACCGGACCGGAAGTCGGCACGAACACCAGCGAGCCCGGGACGAGATTTTCCGGCGGCGCGCCGGGAAAGCCGGCAGGGTTCAGGGGCCGCTCGGCCACCGTCTGGTAGCCGGTCGCGGTGACGAACGCCGAGAACTCGGCGTTCGTCACCGCGGTGCGGGACAGCCACAGCCCGCCGACCTCGACGTCGCGCGCCGGGGCCTCTTCGGGGTAGTGGTGATCTGACCCCATCCGGAACGTCCCGCCCGGGATCCACGCCATGTCGTCGGCCGGAGGCATCCCGGTGGAAGACATGGCGTGCTGGCCGGTCACGTGCTTTGCACTCCGGTCTGCAGCTTGGCCAGCACCTCCTGAAGGCTGAAGGAGGCGGGCTTCTGGCGGGGCGGGAACTCCCCGAGACTCTGGATCATCTCGAACACGAACGCCTGCGCCGGCACCACGACCCAGGCGTGATCGAGCAGCCAGTCGTAGTAGGTGTTCGAGGTGATGTCGGCCCGCTCGTAGGGGTCGGTGCGCAGGTTGAAGATCTTGGGCACGCGCAGCTGCGTGAAGGGCTCCGCCCACACGCGCAAAGTGCCGGCGGCCCGCTGCTCGAGGAAGACCAGTTTCCAGTTGTCGAACCGGATGGCGGTCAGGTCACCGTCGTCGGAGACGTAGAAGAAGAAGTTCCGCGGGCTCTGGCCGGACTCGCCGGTCAGGTAGGGAAGCTGGTCATGACCGTCCAGGTGCACCCTGTACGTCGTCCCGCTGAGCTCGACGCCGGCCTTGAGCTGGCCGGCGATGTCCGGGACACCGGCGGCGGCCAGGAACGTCGGAAACCAGTCGTTGTGGCTCATGATCCCGTTCAGGACCGCGCCAGCCGGGATCCGGCCCGGCCACCGCACGACGGCCGGCACCCGGTAGGCGCCTTCCCAGTTCGAGTTCTTCTCCCCGCGGAACGGGGTCATCCCGGCATCGGGCCAGGAATTCAGGTGCGGCCCGTTGTCGGTGGAATAGACGACGATCGTGTTCCCGGCGATGCCGAGGTCGTCCAGCAGCGACAGCAGCTCACCCACGACCTTGTCGTGATCGATCATCACGTCGTGGTACTCCGACTGCCACCGGCCGGCCTGTCCCTTGCTCTCCGGCTTGACATGGGTCCGGAAGTGCATGTGAGTGCTGTTGAACCAGACGAAGAACGGCCTCTCCGCCCCGGCCTGGTCCCTGATGAACCCGCTCGCCGCCTCGAGGAACTCCTCATCGACAGTCTCCATCCGCTTCCTGGTCAGCGGGCCGGTATCCTCGACCCGCTGCGTGCCGTCGCCGTTGGCCCACGAGTGGATCACCCCGCGAGGCCCGAAGCGCTCCCTGAAATGCGGGAAGTCCTCCGGCTTGGGATAGTCGTCCAGCTCGGGTTCCTCCTCCGCATTGAGGTGGTACAGGTTGCCGAAGAACTCGTCGAAGCCGTGCATGGTGGGCAGGTACTCGTCCCGGTCACCCAGGTGGTTCTTCCCGAACTGACCGGTGGCGTAGCCGTGGGCCTTCAGCGCGGTGGCGATCGTCGGGTCCTCCGGCTGCAGGCCGATCGCCGCGCCGGGCATGCCGACCTTGGTGAGCCCGGTGCGGATCGGGTTCTGCCCGCAGATGAACGCCGCCCGCCCCGCGGTACAGCTCTGCTCGCCGTAGAAGTCGGTGAACCGCGCGCCCTCCTCGGCGATGCGATCGATGTTCGGCGTCCGGTAGCCCATCAGGCCGTCGCTGTAACAGCTCAAGTTCGAGATGCCGATGTCGTCGCCCCAGATCACCAGAATGTTCGGCTGGTCGGTCGGCATAACCGTCTCCTTCGGCTCGATGACTGGTGCCGCCACTCTATCTACTGTGAACCATCTTGAGGGTCACTAAGTTAGCTACGGTCAACCTCAATTCGGGCCTTCGAAGTTGACTGGGACGTCGTTGCTGCCCGATAACTCGGAGTGACCTCAGGGCGTTGCTGAACGTGCCGGGCGGGCGTATTGCCCTGATCTGGATGATCTGACGTGCGTGCGCTGTGCCGCAGTGATCAGGGAGCCCGCGCGGCACACGACGCCCATCACGCACCGCAACCGGCAGGAGAACACGCCAGGTAACCGCCCAGAAACCCCATCCCGGTTAAGTTCGAAGAGCCCCCAATTCCCTTAGCTTCACCGGCCATTTGCCTTTATTTCGTCTTGGGCACAAATGAGGTCTGGGATTACAGTTCTAGGTACAGAAATACACCGCTTTCCTGCCGGCCGGGCTACCCGGACCGGGTGATGCGAGCCGGGCGTTCCGGGGAGAGGCAGCTCCTGGGACGGGAGCGTCGCGGCACCCATCACGCAACCCATCACGCACCGAGGGGGCGCTGATAGTGGCCACGCAAGATCATGCCGACCAGAGGCGGGAACCTGAGATGGCCCGCGCCCGCACCCGTCTTGCGGCGTCCCGTGCCCCTCGTGATGCGGTGCGCCCCTTCATGCTTTTGCACACGACGCCGAAGGGACAAACCCGGTGACAGGCGACATCGCCGCGGCGACAACAGACATCACTCCAAAGAGGCTCCGCACGCCCCGTGCCGCCGGTCTGGCCGGAGTGCTGTTCGCCGTGCTTTTCGGCGCTATCGTCATCCTGCTTCGCAAAGCCGTGCCTGCCGACCCCCACGCCGCCGGGGAATGGCTCACCAGCACCACCAGCCGCCGCAACATCCAGTTCGCGCTCGGCCTCGTGCCGTTCTGCGGGATCTTCTTCCTGTGGTTCATGGGCGCGGTCCGCGACCGGATCGGCGAGTACGAGGACAAGTTCCTGGCCACCGTGTTCCTCGGCAGCGGCCTGCTGTTCATCGCGATGGTCTTTGCCTTCTCGGCGCTCTTCGGAGCCCTCATCGAGCTTGCCGGACTCCACAACGGCAACCCCCCGCTCGACATCTGGCAACTGGGCAGGGAAACGACGTTCAATCTTGCCTCCATCTACGCCGAGCGGATGGGGGCCGTCTTCATGATCGCGACATCGACCATCGCGTTCCGGTTGCAGATCCACAGCCGGGTGGTGGCGGGCATCGGCTACGCCGCGGCCGTGCTGCTGCTCTTCGCCAGCACGTCGATTCCCTGGCTCCAGCTTGTCTTCCCGATCTGGGTACTCTTGGTGAGCATCAACATCGTCGTCTTGTCCTACCGCCATGCCGGTTGACCTGGCCGAACCCCAGGTGAGTGGCCGGGGGGAATCGCACCCCCCGGCCACTTACCTGAACCCGCGGCGTCCCTAACCGGACGCCTCGCCGAAGAGAGTGTCACGCGGGCAACCGTGACCCCGCCATGGGAGGTTCCTGGAGATGAGACGCCGCTTCCGGATCAGGCGGGACACACTGCGACAGGACGCGGTCGCGGGCCTGGCGCTCGGCGTCGTGAGCGTTCCCGACGGCCTTGCGGCCGGCCTGCTCGCTGGTGTCAGCCCTCTTTCGGGCCTCTACGCATACTTGTTCGGTACGGTCGCCGGCGGCTGCTTCACCAGCTCGTCATTCATGGCTGTCCAGGCCACGGGCGCCATGGCCATCGTCGTGGACGACGTCCCGGCAGTTCACACCGCCAGTGATCCCGCGCGTGCCTTGTTCACACTCTCGATGCTCACCGGTGTCATCATGCTGGTCGCCGGGCTCCTCCGGCTCGGGTCGGCGCTGCGGTTCGTGTCGAACTCCGTCATGGTCGGATTCATCAGCGCCGTCGGCGTCAACATCATCCTCGGGCAGCTGGCCAACTTCACCGGCTACAAGGCGAGTGGACCCAACCGGGTCGTCCGCGCCGTCAACACCTTCTTGCATCCCGCCCAGCTCCACTGGCAAACGGTCGCCGTCGGACTTGCCACGATCGTGCTGGTCCTCCTCCTCGAGCGCACCAAGCTCGGTCCGCTGGGACTCGTGCTCGCGGTCATCATCACCTCGGCCAGCGTGGCCATCCTAGGGTGGACTCACGTCGCCACCCTCAACGATCTGGGTGCCGTTCCCCGCTCACTCCCTCTGCCCGCGGCGCCGATGCTCCGGCTCATCCCCTCGCTCCTGCTCCCGGCGGTGTCGCTCGCGTTCGTGGGACTTGTCCAGGGGGCGGCCATTTCGGCCAGCTTCCCCAACCCTGACGGCAGCCAGCCCGATGCGTCTCGCGACTTCGTCGGGCAGGGGGCGGCAAACATAATCGCGGGGGTGTTCCGCGGGATGCCGGTGGGCGGGTCCATGTCGGCGACGGCGCTGAACAAGGCGGCCGGTGCCCGGTCGCGCCAAGCTCTGGTGATCGCCGGTGCAGTGATGGCGGTCGTGATCGTGGCCTTCGCTGGCCTGGTCGGCCACGTGGCCATGCCCGCCCTCGCTGGCCTGCTCAGCGCCGACCCCCGCGTGACCGAAGCGCTCGCCCCGACGGGAGCCGGAGTACTGCTCGTCGTCCGCGAGAAAGCGCCCGCCACCTGACAGGCCGAGCTTCCTGAGCAGCTGCATACGCAGGGCGGCGCACGCTCACCAGGAATCGAGCGCCTGCTCCAGGACGCCTTCACGATACTGAGCATCCTCGCCCGCGCGTGAACATCCGGCAGGAACCGGGCAGCGTCCGACGACGTCGCCTGGCCGCGCAGGCCGGGCAGGCCGTAATCCGCAGCCTCGCGCGAGCAGTCCGTGGCTTCGCCAGGACAGCTCATCCCACAGGCATTGCCACCACGACGGCGCCTACCTCAAGTCCACGATCTCGAGAATGCCCCCCGTCGTCGGCAACCCGGCGGCCGCTGGCAGAAACCGCCCGGCAGCACCGTGACTCCCGAAGTCGTGGACTGGGGCCGGTCAGGACCGAACCAGATGATCACGCTGAACGCGCTGCGCGTGCTGAGGCGCGGCGGCAGTTGCCGCGAACAGATTCCAGATTGGCGCGAACGGTCCCAGTGGCACCGTCAACGCGGCCGGGCCGCTGGGGACCGCGCAGGGCGTGGTAGTCCTGGCCGTGTGGACGAGCTGGCTGGTGTGGCTGGCTATCCAGGTGCCGAGGTACCGGCGCGCGGCGGGGGAGCGTCGGCAGCAGCTCAAGTGGCTGTATAGCGGCGCGGCGGTCACGGTGGCCTGCCTGGCCATCGTAGTGATGGTCCCGACGTCCGGGTCCTGGTCGGTCATCGGGGATGCCTTCGGCGTTGGCACCGCGGCCTTGCCGGTGTGCATCGGCGTGGCGGTGCTGAGGTACCGGCTGTATGCGATCGATCGGATTATCAGCCGGGTGATCTCCTATGCCATCATCACGGCCGTGCTCGCCGGGGTGTTCACCGGGCTGGTACTGCTGGCCACGCAGGTGCTCCCAGTCAAGTCACCGGTGGCGGTGGCCGCCGCCACGCTGGCCGTGGCGGCGCTATTCAATCCGCTGCGGCGGCGAGTGCAGCGGACCGTTGATCGCCGGTTCAACCGGGCCCGGTATGACGCCGACCTGACCGTGGCCGCATTCGCGTCCCGGCTCAAAGACGCCGCGGACCTCGACTCGGTCCGCGAGGACCTGGCCACCGTGGTGCAGAAGGCTCTGGAGCCCGCCCACATCTCGGTGTGGATGAACGAACGCGGTGAAACCCGCTGAGCCGCCCGCGTCCCTTGTTGGCCCTGCCATGGCTCCCTAATGTCAGAGCGGGTAAGTAGCCTCGATCACGAGGCGGCGCACTGAACTGGCCGGACATTTAGGGGATTTGCTGTAACCAAGATGGCTCTTCCAGGTGCTATGCCATATGAACGACGTCAGCGCCGATAAGCCTTACCCCGGGGCCTCACGTCCTCGATCCAGACCTCGCTCTGATCGTCGTCGACCGTGTACAAGACGCGGTAGTCGCCCTCGCGAACTCGCAAGACACCAGGCATGCCGATGACCGGCCTAACGCCTCGTGGCCGAGGATCATTGGCGAGTTCATCGATAGTAGAACCGACGCGTTCCCTGATCGGGTTATCGAGCTGGCGGAAGTGCCTGCTTGCCTTTTTGCTCCAAGAAACCCGGTAGCTCACGCATGCACTATAGGCCTGCTTCGGCCTTGAGCTGCTCCCACGGAATGCCAGGACCAGGATCGGCGCGTGACTCCAGCACGGCCGCCCGGTCGGCGAGGTCTTCCATTAGCTCCGCCACAGCTGTGAGTCCTGCTGCTTCGGTAGCGGCGGCTAGTCCGTCAAGGTCGTCTGCGGATAGCTGCTCCAGGATGGAAGCTAGCTCTGCGGACACGATACCGGCGACACGGTTTCCCTGCTCGGTGATGTAGACCACTTGCCCGCGAGCAGCTTCATGCGCCGCCGCCGCGAAGGTCGAGTCGCCCTCGACAGCTAGGTCGCTAATCGTGATCATCTCCCTGATGTCAGGTTGACTCGGATCAACCTGACTCAAGTCAAGGGTATAGCAGCCGCCGTGTTCGGTATATCAGCGTACATTGGTGCTGGTCATCGCCTGACTGGAATCGGTTTGAGCATTCATGCTCAAAC